>Ga0316204_10002283_pt1 | contig 44375 bp, 41 predicted proteins | sample 6monrhotite_MG_2_FD_205661 | JGI IMG/M metagenome (GOLD analysis project Ga0316204, IMG submission 205661) | Microbial mat bacterial communities from mineral coupon in-situ incubated in ocean water Damariscotta River, Maine, United States -... | ecosystem: Environmental > Aquatic > Marine >... | reverse complement strand
AATTCTTTTATAAAGCTGGGTTGTTTAGCAAAGGGGATTAGTTGTTTGAGTTCATCCAGGTTACTTATCCAGCTATCGCCAATATGGCGAGTAATGAGCTGACTTAATAACGGATTGGCTTGGTTAAGCCAACGGCGAGGGGTGATTCCGTTAGTTTTGTTAATGATTTTAGTGGGGTAGAGCTGGTGAAAGTCTAAAAAAATTGATTCTTTCATTAAACGAGTATGTAGGGCGGCAACGCCATTAACTTTGTGACTGCCAATGACGGCAAGATAGGCCATTCGGACACGTCGACCGTTGTTTTCATCAATGAGAGACATGCGTTTTAATATCTCGCAATTCCCTGGGAATTGGTGGATTACTTCATCGAGAAAGCGATGATTAATTTCCAAAATAATTTGTAGGTGCCGTGGTAGTAAGCGCTCCAGTAGCTCGACGGGCCAGGTTTCTAGTGCTTCGGGCAAAAGAGTGTGATTGGTGTAGGCAAAGGTGCGAGTAGTGATATCCCAGGCCTTATCCCAAGACAAGTAATGAGTATCAACTAACAAACGCATTAGCTCAGGGATGGCAAGCACAGGGTGAGTGTCGTTAAGTTGGATGGCGACTTGATCAGGTAGGTGGTCATAATCATCATGGTGTTTTTTGTAGCGGTACAAGATATCTTGTAGCGATGCGCAGACAAAAAAGTATTGTTGTTTTAAACGTAGTTCGCGTCCCACTTCGGTAGTGTCATCGGGATAGAGTACCTTGGATAGGTTTTCTGAATCATTTTTGTCCTCTACTGCTTTAATGTAGTTACCTTCGTTAAAATAGTGCAGATTAAAATCACGGGATGACTTGGCTGACCAGAGGCGCATATTGTTGACGGTACGCGTTTTAAAGCCAGGGATTGGGGTGTCATAGGCCATGGCCATGACCTCATCTGTCTCTATCCAACGAAAACGTTGGTCGCCGTGGTTACCTGGATAGGAGACCACATGGCCGCCAAATTTTACTGGGTAGAGCACTTCTGCTCGAGGGAACTCCCAGGGGTTGCCATAGCGTAGCCAGTTTTCGGGGTGTTCGACTTGATGGCCATTTTCGATACTTTGATTAAACATGCCGTATTCGTACCGTATGCCATAGCCGTAGCCGGGAATACCGAGGGTGGCCATGGAGTCGAGAAAACAGGCGGCGAGTCGACCCAGGCCCCCATTACCAAGTGCGGCGTCAGACTCCATTTCCTCGACCTCAGCGAGATCGATGCCAATTTCATCGAGCGCTTGACAGAACTCTGGGTGGATACCGAGGTTTAAGGCACTATTGCTCAGTGTTCGACCCATCATAAACTCGAGTGAGAGGTAATAGACACGTTTAGCATCCTGCTCATAATAATTTCGCATGGTATCCATCCAGCGTTCCATGAGGCGATCACGTAAGGTCCAGGCGGAGACATGGAACCAATCGCGTGGTGTGGCGGTATACAGATCTTTGCCAGCAGAATATTCCAGTCGATTAGCCAGAGATATTTTTAAGGCATCTTTATCAAGGCCCAGGTAATCGTAGGTGAGACTCGGACTGTATTTATGCTTATTCATGCATTTTCCTCGTAAAATTAGATAGATACTTTTTATAGCAACGCGAGTTAATCAGTAATTAACTGAAATACAGTCTATTGGGATTAGTTTAGGCCCGATTTTTATGTTTGCTTGCTGTTTATCTAAGGTTTAGTTATCATGCGCAACTATTTATCGGGGCCATACGGTCAATTTCGTGTGGCGATAATAATGAAAATGAGGTTTTTGATATGAAAGCGGACATCCATCCGGCGTATAACGAAGTTAAAGTAGTATGTAGCTGTGGTAATAGCTTCGCTACACGTTCCACATTGGGCAAGCCTGAGCTGAGCTTAGACGTATGCTCTTCTTGCCATCCGTTTTTTACTGGTAAGCAAAAAATTGTTGATACTGCAGGTCGTGTTGATAAATTCCGTCAGAAGTACGGTTTTAAATAAAGCACTAGCGGTGAAGAGACAAGATTGTCTCCAAAAGAGGGTGTCCCATGGACGCCCTTTTTGCGTTTTAGGTATTGCTGAAATAAACCTATTTTTGAAATACGCTCAAACATCTATAGTTGAACCGATACTAGAAAGCTTCGTATTGTTGGTGAATGCTTTTATTCCTCAAGCTTTTGGAGAAGACCACACCTTATGACTGACCAGTTAAAGCAGCAAGCACTTGATTACCACGCCAATCCTCGTCCTGGAAAAATTGGGACAGCCATCATTAAGCCTTGCGAAGATCAGCATGATTTGTCATTGGCGTATACGCCTGGGGTGGCGGCACCTGTGCGTGAAATTGCAAAAGATCGTAATGCGGCCTACACCTATACGGGCAAAGGCAATTTGGTTGCAGTGATCACCGATGGTACGGCGGTGCTGGGGTTAGGTAATGTGGGTGCTTTGGCGAGTAAGCCTGTGATGGAGGGCAAGGGGGTTTTGTTTAAAAAATTTGCCAATGTGGATGTCTTTGATATTGAAGTTGAAACCGATAACCCACGCGATTTTATTGAGACGGTGGTGCGCATCTCATCGACGTTTGGTGGTATTAATTTGGAAGATATCGCTGCGCCGCATTGTTTTGAAATTGAAAAAGAATTGAGCGAGCGTCTTAATATTCCGGTTTTCCATGATGACCAACACGGGACAGCGATTATTATTGCTGCGGGCTTGCTCAATGCATTGGAAATTCAAGGTAAGACGCTGAGCGATGCGAAAATCGTTTGCCTGGGCGCTGGAGCGGCAGGAATCGCCTCAATGCGTTTGTTGAAATTAATGGGTGCAAAAGGTGAAAATATCGCATTGATTGATCGCAAAGGTGTGATTCACGCTGGCCGCACCGATATAAATGAGTATAAGCAGGCGTTTGCTTGTCAGACCGAATCTCGTACTTTGGCAGATGCTATGCGGGGTGCTGATGTATTTATAGGTGTATCGGGTCCTGATTTAGTTTCAGTGGACATGTTGGCATCCATGGCCGATAGGCCTGTAGTGTTTGCCTTATCGAACCCTGATCCGGAGATTCGGCCAGAGGTTGCGTTAAAAGTTCGTGATGATTTGATTATGGCGACGGGCCGTAGTGATTATCCAAATCAGGTGAATAATGTTTTGGGCTTTCCCTACATTTTTCGCGGTGCTCTGGATGTCAACGCCTGTGGCATTAATGCTGAAATGCAGATAGCGGCAGTTGAGGCATTGCGAGCGTTGGCGCACGAGCCTGTGCCTGCTGAAGTGTTGAGGGGTTATGGTTTAGAAAGCTTAAAGTTTGGGGCCGACTATATTATTCCTAAGCCCACCGACCCGCGTTTAATGCAGTGGGTGCCGCCTGCGGTTGCTAAGGCGGCGATCGACACGGGTTTAGCGCGTCAAGGATATCCGGCGCATTACCCCGCAGTTTAATAACTGGCTGATTTTATTAATAGTAAGTATATTTGTTTTTTTTGGGGCGATGCAGGGGCTGTGACTTCGTATCGCCACTGAACACTCTAGTTAGAGGGATTTTCCATATGGCGAATGAGACAGTTACCGTTACTGATAATGTCACCGGTAAACAGATTGAATTACCGATTTACCGTGGTTCCCATGGGCCTGGTGCCGTAGATATTTCACGTTTTTATCGCGAGCTGGGCTATGTCACCTACGACCCTGGTTTTGTTTCGACGGCTAGTTGCCGTAGCGCAATTACTTTTATTGATGGCGATAAGGGTGAGCTGAGGTATCGGGGTTACCCGATTGAGCAGTTGGCTGAAAAGAGCAACTTTTTAGAAGTGGCCCATTTGATGTTGTATGGTGAATTGCCTACGGCACCAGAGCAAGAAACGTTTAATCAAAATATCTTACGTCATACGATGTTGAATGAGGGCCTGAAGAGTTTTTATAAAGGCTTTAATCACGATGCTCATCCGATGGCAATTATGGTTGGGGTGGTGGGTTCATTATCCGCCTTTTATCATGACTCAACGGATATCATGAACCCGGAACATCGTGAGATTGCGGCTCATCGCTTGATTGCAAAAATGCCTACGATTGCGGCGGCAAGTTACAAGCACTCTATTGGTGAGCCTTATATTTACCCTCAAAATAAACTCAGCTATACCGGTAATTTATTAAACATGATGTTTTCTGTACCGTGTGAAGACTATGAAGTTGACCCGGTGGCGCAAAAAGCCTTGGATTTGATTTTTATCCTCCATGCGGATCATGAGCAAAATGCCAGTACCTCGACTATTCGTTTAGCGGGTAGTTCGGCGGCCAATCCTTTTGCATGTATTGCGTCTGGGATTGCTGCGTTATGGGGGCCTGCGCATGGTGGTGCTAACGAAGCTGTTTTACATATGCTGGATGAAATTGGCTCGGTGGATAATGTGCCCAAGTACATCGCCAAAGCCAAAGATAAAAATGATCCTTTCCGTTTGATGGGTTTTGGCCACCGTATTTATAAGAACTACGATCCTCGGGCTAAGTTGATTCGCAAGATGTGCCACGAAGTATTGGCTAAATTGGGCAATGAAAATGATCCCTTGTTTGAGTTAGCAATGAAACTGGAAGATATTGCGTTGGAAGATGAATATTTCAAAGAGCGCAGCCTTTATCCAAACGTCGACTTTTACTCAGGCATTATCTACAAGGTACTCGGTATTCCGACCAATATGTTCACCGTTATGTTCGCGATTGCACGTACCGTGGGCTGGGTATCTCAGTGGATGGAGATGATTGGTGATCCGAATCACCGCATTGCCCGCCCTCGTCAGTTATATGTAGGGGCTGAACGCCGCGATTATGTTGAGACGAATCGGCGCTAAAGTTTACTGAGCGTTAAGATCATAAAAAGGCGACCTTTGGGTCGCCTTTTTAGTTTATGAGCTTGGTTCGTTTAGCAGCACCTCGACTTTGTCTAAATTAGCCCTGGGCATGGGTTTACCCGTGATTGCGCTGCGAGGGGCTTGTCTTAGTCCGATGAGATCGAAAACGACGAGGTAAATTGGGGTGTCGTCTAGCAATACCGAATACATGGGTCGCTCTTCAGTTTCGCCATTGGCTAGGGTTAACCAATCACTTTCTAGCTCGTAATTGATGTGGTTATCCATAAAAAATAAACTAATACTGTCGGACGGCTCAGCAAATAGGTGGAGGGTGATATCGGAGTGCTCACTGGCACTGCCGTCGAGTACCGCACCCACGAGTCGCGGTTGGAATTCGTGTAAGAAGCGCATGGCTTTACAGCTGGTTAGACGAAGTTTCTTGAGTACCTCAGGTTGAGACTCTCCCTTGAATAAGCGTTGGTATTCGTACAAGGCTTCTTGAATTTCATCATTACGTGGAAGGTTGTGTGTATTGGGGGCATGGAGGCGCTCGGCAGCTTTATGTTTGGCAAAATGAAAGTCTTTAACCCCTTCTTCTTCTATAAGACGAGCGGCTTCGATCGCGATTTGATGGCGCATACGTTGATCTTTAGTTACGCTATGGTTGTGTGCTTTTTGATTTTTCTTTTGTTTTTGATTGCCCATGTCATTCACTTAAAACAGCAGTTGGGAGCCAGAATCATTGGCGTTATCCGGTGTAGAAGAGTCTTGGTGGTTAGTGACTGAGTCATCAATATCTGGTGCTCGTTCTTGTGGTGCATATGCTTGGCGAAAAGTTTCGAATATCGCATTTTCTTGCTGGCCGCTTGCTAGCAGCCCAGTTTCAGGGTCAATTTTAACGGTGATCATGCCTGCCGGTTGAGTCAGTGGCGTTTCTGCTTTGCCTTGCATCGCCACTCGCATATAGTCGACCCAAATGGGGAGTGCGGCACTACTGCCTGTTTCTTTGTTTCCGAGTGGTTGTGCGTCATCAAATCCCGTCCAGCTGATGGTGACTAAGTTGCCATTGAAGCCTGCAAACCAAGCATCGCGCTGGTCATTTGTCGTGCCTGTTTTGCCCGATAGGTCTTTGCGCTTAAGCGCTAGAGCCCGCCGCCCAGTGCCGCGATTAACTACATCGCGCATCATGCTGGTGATTTGGTAGACATTTTGTTCCGATATGACGCGAGGGGCTAGTTTTGGAGCTGGCGCAATGTCTTCAGCGCTAACGGACAAGGCAGCATCAATATCCATCTCATCGGTTTGTTGAATTGAATCAGTGGGTTGTGATGGGTCACATTCATGACAGACGACGTAGGGATCGGCTTGGAAAATGATCTCCCCTTTATGATCCTCTATGCGCTCGATGAAATAGGGTTCGACTTTGTAGCCGCCATTGGCAAAGGTTGTGTAAGCCGAGGCTAGCTCGTAGGGCGTGACAGCAGCGCTGCCTAAGGATAAGGACAGATCTTTCGGCAATACCTCTGCATCGAAGCCGAATTGAGACACATGATTAATCGCGTATTTGATTCCTACCGATTGTAATAGCCGAATCGATACGAGGTTACGTGATTTTATGAGGGCTTGTCGCAGTCGGGTGGGGCCATAAAATTTACCACTGTAGTTTTCAGGCCGCCATGAAGCTTCTAGGCCAGGGTCATCAAATACCACAGGGGCGTCATTAATCAAGCTAGCGGGGGTAAAGCCCTTTTCTAGCGCTGCAGAGTAGACAAAAGGTTTAAAGCTAGAGCCTGGTTGGCGTTTGGCTTGTGTGGCGCGATTGAACTTGCTGTAAAAAAAGTCAAACCCACCACTCAGGGCTTTAAGACTGCCGTTGTTGGGGTCAATCGAGACAATCGCTCCGGTGACTAATGGAATTTGAGTTAAACGCCATTGATTGGGCTCTTCTGTACTTTCGAGTGGCCTGATGTAGATTAAATCACCGAGTTCTAATATATCCGTTGTTGTCTTGGGTTCGGGGCCTTGGCGGTTCACTTCTATATAGCGTTTGGCCCAGCTTAGCCCTTGCCACGGAATTGTGATCGTTGTCGTACGTGTTTGTATTTGAGCCGATTGGTCTTCGAGGCCAATCACTATGCCAGGTGTCAAACCTGCAACAATAGGGAAGTTACGTAGTGTTTGTTGAAGTTTAGGCGTGTTGATATTGTTTTCTTCATCATATTCGATGGTTATATTTTTAATAGGCCCTCGAAACCCATGGCGCTGGTCATAGGCGAGTAGGTTTTTACGCAGGGCGGCATCGGCCCCTTTTTGCATAGCTGATTCAACGGTCGCGTACACCTTATAGCCATTGGTATAGGCTTTTTCGCCATACAGATCGTACATATGGGCCCTGACCATTTCACCGATATACGGCGCGTCCAAATCTAAGTCCGAGCGGTGCAGTTTGGCGGTTGATGGTTGGCTACGGGCAAGCTCATATTCTTGGGTGCTGATGTGTTTTAACTGATGCATACGCTTTAATACGTAGTTACGACGGATCACTGCTCGTTCAGTATTAGCCAGTGGGTTGTAGCGAGAAGGTGCCTTGGGCAAGCCAGCAATCATGGCAACTTGTGCCAAGTCGAGTTCATTCAGTGCTTTGCCATAGTAAACTTGGGCAGCGCTGGCGACCCCATAGGCGCGGTTGCCAAAATAAATTTTATTGAAATAGAGTTCTAGAATTTGTTCTTTGCTTAATTCTCGTTCGATTTTTAAAGATAAGAATATTTCGGTCAGCTTGCGCAGATAGGTTTTTTCTTTAGTGAGGAAAAAGTTACGTGCGACCTGCATGGTAATGGTGCTACCACCCTGTGCTTTTTGACCGGTTGTTGCTAGATAATAGGCTGCGCGAAGTAATCCTTGGTAATCAACGCCCGGATGTTCGAAAAATCTGTCGTCTTCTGCAGACGTTATGGCCTGAACTAGCTGTTTAGGTAGTTCAGGGTATGTTACTGGCGTGCGTTTTTTGTCACCATACTCGGCAATGAGTTGTTCATCGGTGGTGTAGACTTGCAAAGGCACTTGGAATTGCACATCGCGTAGGCTGTTTACCTCAGGTAATTGAGGTGCGAGGTAATAATTGATGCCAACAAGGGTCGCAGCACCTAAAGCTACGAGAATCAATAGACCTATTAATATGAGGCGAGTGATTTTACCGAAGAGTTTCATCATTATATTTATATAGTCGTGGGTGAAGGGTCGGTGTTGAATATTCGGCTATTTTACGTTACTCAGGCCACAGTTGGGTATACATAGTCCGATTATGATTTTGGCATAGGGTTTATGTGGGTATAAACTGAGCCTCTGGGCTGGTAGATATGGAAAGGTTAGAATATCCGCCGGTCCAATAATTAAGGTGTTGGTCATTAAGTTAGGATACTAGCTATGTGAAAGGTTTCTCAAAACTTATTGAGAGAATATAAAGTCTGGGCGCAAATGCCCGATAACTCATTCACACATTGATGGCACGGAAAGATTACTCAAAGGGATGGTATTTTGGAATTTTTCAAAAGCAAAGCCTCGTTGCTGGTAGGCCTTGACATAAGCTCCACTGCTATAAAGCTACTGGAGTTGAGTCAGAGTGGCTCTCGTTATCGGGTAGAGAGTTATTCAGTGGTGCCATTGCCCCCGCACGCGGTGGTCGAAAAAAGTATTGCCGACGTTGAATCTGTGGGTGCGGCGATAAATCGCGGGGTTAAAAAATCTAGCACCAAAGCAAAAAATGCTGCGGTCGCTGTGGCCGGTTCCGCAGTTATTACCAAAGTAATTTCACTGCCAGCCAACCTTTCTGAAGATGAAATGGAAAGCCAAATCGAGTTGGAAGCAGATCAATATATTCCTTATCCCTTAGATGAGGTAAATCTAGACTTCCAGATTCTTGGCGTCTCAGAAAAAGCGAATGAAAATGTGGATGTTTTGCTGGCCGCATCTCGTAGTGAGAATGTAGATGTCCGTGTCGCGGCCTGCGAACTCGGTGGTTTGACCGCTAAAATTGTCGATGTCGAAGCCTATTCCATGGAAGGCGCGTATGGTTTGATTGCAGCGCAACTACCTGACGGTGGAGAGGGTTTAACGGTCGCGATTGTGGATGTTGGTGCCACGATGACTACTTTAAATGTTCTTCATGACTTCAAAATAATTTATACCCGCGAACAAGTGTTTGGTGGCAAACAATTAACTGAAGAGATTCAACGCCGCTACGGCTTATCGTATGAAGAAGCAGGCTTGGCTAAAAAGCAAGGTGGCTTACCAGACAACTATGTACCCGAGGTTCTCAAACCGTTTAAAGATGCAATGGTGCAGCAAGTGAGTCGATCATTGCAGTTTTTCTTTTCATCCAGTCAATACAATAGTGTTGATCATGTTGTTTTAGCAGGTGGATGTGCATCAATTCCCGGTATTGATGAATTGATTGAGGATAAGTTAGGCGTGACAACGACGATTGCTAATCCGTTTGCGAATATGTCGCTGTCATCACGAATAAAGCCGCAAATGCTTGGCGCGGATGCGCCTGCTTTAATGATTGCCTGTGGATTAGCCATGAGGAGTTTTGACTAATGACACGGATTAATCTACTCCCTTGGCGTGAAGCGCTTAGGAAAGAGCGCAAGCGCCAGTTCGCCTCTACCGCCGTGGGCGCAATCATATTGATGCTGGTTATTATTTTCTACGCTCATATTCATGTTAACGGCTTGATCGAGCATCAGAATTTGCGAAATAAATTTTTGCAAGATGCCATTGTTGAGGTCGATGCGAGTATCAAAGAAATTCGAGAACTTGAAAGCGCTAAGACTGCCCTTTTAACGCGAATGAACGTTATTCAAGACTTACAAAGTCGTCGACCCATGGTTGTTCATATGGTTGACGAATTAGTTAAGGCTGTGCCGGATGGCTTGTACCTTACAAACATGAAGCAGTCTGGGAATGTAGTGACCTTGAGTGGCATTGCTCAGTCGAATGCTCGGGTATCAGCGTTTATGCGAAATTTGGATAAATCGAATTGGTTTGATAATCCAGAGTTGGATGTGATTCAAATTGAAGATGCAAAAGGTGTTCGTTCTAGCAAATTTACACTGACTGTTAGGCAGGCTAACCCAGATGCAAGAACTGACGGGGAAGGGGCCAAAAAATGAGCTTGAATTTTAATATCGATTTTGATGAGTTACAAAGTTTAGATATTAATGACGCGGGGTCGTGGCCGACACCAGTCAAAGTGGTTGCCATTATTCTATTGAGCGTTTTGGTGCTGTTTGGTGGTTACTGGTTCCATACTCAAGATCAATTGGCGGAACTAGAGCGTGCCGAGAATAAAGAGCGAGAATTAAAGGATACCTTTAAAAGTCGCCAACATAAGGCAATTAATTTAGAAGCCTATAAGCAGCAAATGGAAGAGATGGAGCGATCCTTTGGTGCCATGTTGCGACAGTTACCGAGTAAAACGGAAGTGGCTGAATTGTTGGTTGATATTTCTCAGGCCGGGCTGGCTAATGGCTTGGAGTTTGAATTATTTAAACCGGCTAATGAAGTACCTGTCGAGTTTTACGCGGAGCTGCCAATCAACATTCAGGTAACAGGTGTATATCATGATTTTGGACGTTTTGTCAGCGATGTGGCTGCGCTACCTCGAATTGTTACTTTGCACGATATTACGATAGTGCCTTCAAATACGAACAAAACAGAAGGTGGGCTAGTCATGTCTGCGACGGCAAAAACGTATCGTTATCTTGAGGAGAAAGGAGAATGAGGTTTCTTTCTATGATGCGCCGGCCTCTGCTATTAGCGGCCATTGTTGGTCTGCTCAGTGGTTGTAGTGGTGGACAGATAAATGATTTAAATGCTTTTGTTGCGGAAGTTAAGGCAAGTAAAAAAGGGCGGGTCGAGCCGCTACCTGAGTTTATACCAACGGCCAATTACAACTATGCAGCAGCCGAATGGACTGACCCGTTTGTTTCCTGGGATATTAAAATGTCTAAGGAGGCTGAGGCGGGCGAAGAGATAGTGACAAGCTTTAGTTCGCTGCGGCCAGATACGCGTCGTCGCCGGGAACCGATGGAAAATTATCCTTTGGATACACTTAGAATGGTCGGTACCATGGAGCGCAAAGGTGAGGAGATCGTCTTGGTGAGGTCGCCCGAGGGACTTATTTCACGTATAAGTGTGGGTAATTATATGGGACAGAACCATGGGCGAGTAACTAGCATTAGTCAAGATAAGATAGATGTGAACGAGATTGTGCCGGATGGTTTGGGCGGTTGGGTTGAACGGCCAGCGTCGTTGACCTTAGTAGAATGATCCCGCAAGAGGGAACGAGGAATATGATGCAACTGAGCGTAGGATTAATCAGGCTGGAACCTGACAATAAAAAAGGATGGCGACAAATGCGTACATGGCTACAGGCGATGGTGTGTTTTACCGTTATGGCTATGCTATCGAGCTTTGGGGTTGTGCATGCTCAAGTAGCTGATAGCGCTGGCAATGCGTTGGAAAATGTGACCTTTTCCAGTTTACAGGGCAACCGAATTCAGGTGCGATTTTCCATGGCGCAGCCAGCACCAGAACCGCTAAGTTTCACCATTGATAACCCAGCGAGGATTGCTCTGGATTTTGCGGCAACACAAAATCGTTTAGCCCAACGCAAGACTGACATCGGTATCGGGGTTGCTAGGAGTGTCAGCGTTGTCGAGGCGCGAGGGCGTACTCGAGTCGTCCTGAATTTGGTTCAGTTGGTGCCTTATGAGTTGAAAATCGAAGGCAATGATGTGTATGTCATCTTGGAAGATGTGAGCAGTCGCCAAGCCATGGCCAACGCGCCTGTGAATAAGAGCGCAACAGTATTTGCGTCTAAAGAAATCAAATCAGAGCATGCCGTAACCAATATTGATTTTCGTCGCGGTGAGCAGGGCGAGGCTCGTATTCTGGTCTCTTTGTCTAATAATAATGTTGCGGTTAACGTGCGTGAGCGGGGGGGCAAGTTAGCGGTAGATTTTAGCGATGCGAGTTTGGCTGCTGAGCTTGAACAGCGACTAGATGTGATTGATTTTGCTACGCCAGTAACCGCCGTTGAAGCGTTTCGCCAAGGTCAAAATGTTCGGATGTTAATTGAAACAAAAGGCGATTTTGAACACTTTGCTTACCAGTCTGACAATTTGTTAACGATTGAGGTTAAAAAAAGAGAGCAGCCTGACATTGAACAATTGCGAAAAGCAGGTGATGAGAGTGCTTTCAAGGGTGAGCGATTATCACTTAACTTCCAAAGCATAGAAGTTCGGGCAGTATTACAGCTAATCGCCGACTTTACCGGTATGAATTTGGTGACCAGTGACACGGTTGAGGGTGAGCTAACTTTACGTTTACAAAACGTACCTTGGGATCAAGCCTTGGACATTATCTTACGCACCAAGGGCTTGGACATGCGCAAGATGGGCAACGTTATGTACATCGCACCCGCTGAAGAAATTGCGTCACGAGAAAAGGCGGAATTAGAAGCACGTCAGCAAATCGAAGAATTAGAAGCGCTTTATACTGAAATTATTCAGGTTAACTATGCTAAAGCCTCTGAAATTGCTGAGTTGCTGGGCAGTGCTGAGTCAGCCTCTTTACTGTCTGTTAGAGGCAGTGTATCGATTGACGGGCGTACCAATACCTTGTTGGTCAATGATACGGCGGACAAGTTGAATGAGCTGCGTAAATTGATCGCTATTTTGGATGTGCCAGTGCGGCAGGTGCTGATTGAGTCGAGAATTGTTATTGCGAACAGTGACTTCGGTAAAGAAGTAGGCGTGCGCTTTGGGACTACTCGGGATACCGGGCAAGGCAGTTTGACGGGTGATAGAAACGTCGTCACCGGTAATTTGAATGCAGCATCAAATATTTTGAATGGTCAGGCCTTTAATGTCACTGATGCACTAAATGTGAATCTACCAACGCCATCCAATCCTACGGGTCAAATTGCGATCGCACTAGCAAAACTACCCTACGGCACCTTGGTTGATTTAGAGTTGTCTGCGATGCAAGCGGAAGGTAAGGGTGAGGTTGTTTCATCTCCGCGTGTTATTACGGCTAATCAAAAAGAGGCATTTATCGAGCAAGGTGTTGAAATTCCGTATCAAGAAGCTTCGGCATCGGGAGCGACATCGGTGTCATTCAAAAAAGCAGTATTGTCATTAAAGGTTACGCCTCACATTACCCCCGATGATCGGGTAATTATGGATTTAAATATAAATAAGGATAGTGTGGGTCAAATATTCTTAGGCATTCCCAGTATTAATACGCGAGAAATTCAAACGCAGGTATTGACCGAAAATGGTGAAACGGTCGTGTTAGGTGGTGTTTATGAGCAGGCTAATAATAAAGATGTTCGTCGAGTGCCATTCTTTGGTGATTTGCCGTTAATTGGTGCACTGTTCCGTTCCACAGCGGTAGTGAAAGATAAAGAAGAGTTGTTGATTTTTATCACACCTAAAATTATTAAAGAGGGGGTAAAAATAAATTAACCGTCTGAGTCTTCAGGTGAGAGGTCGCGTGATCGCGGCCTTTTTTTTGTTTAGATAGTGAGCACTCAGGCCATTTTTTTGTTAAATTCACTGTTTTAACGTTGTTACTTAGCTTCTGATGTTTTTTTCACTACCTAAATATATAAATGTTTTTCTTGTCGGTCCCATGGGGGCAGGTAAAACCACGATTGGTCGTCAACTAGCGAAAGTCTTAAAATCTGACTTTGTTGATAGTGATCATGAGATCGCAGCTCATACGGGGGTGTCGATTCCGCTGATTTTTGAAATTGAAGGGGAGTCGGGGTTTCGGAAGCGTGAGTCGGACATGATTGATGAGCTGACTCGTCGAAAGGGCATTATTTTAGCTACTGGCGGTGGTGCAGTACTTGCGTCGGAAAACAGGTGCTGCCTTAAGGCTAGGGGTGTGGTGATTTATCTGCGCGCTGATATTGATGAATTGTTTGCTAGGACATCGAAAGATAAAAACAGGCCTTTGTTGCAGACCGAAGATCCAAAGGCCAAATTAGCCGCTATTATGGCAGAGCGTGAGCCGCTTTATACTGAGGTCGCAGATATCGTTATTGATACCAGTCGCAAAGATGTTCGTTCCTTGGTGCGCGAATTGGCCGGACGTACGCGCCGCATCGGTCGTCAGAAATTTAAGAATATCGACAGCTCACGCTAAACTCTAAGCTATTTTGGATTATGAATACATTAAATGTCGCACTCGGGGATCGTAGTTATCCTATTTACATCGGTCCTGGCTTATTAGGAAAACCAGATTTAATTCTGCCCTTTATTAAGGGACGGGAAGTGGTGGTGGTCACTAATGAAACCGTGGCACCGCTGTATTTGGAAAAAGTAAAAAGTGCTTTAATCGGCAAACGTGTTGAAGTGATTGTTTTACCTGATGGTGAAGAATATAAAACACTGACTGTACTAGATCAGATATTTAGCGGCATGCTGGCACACCATTACAGCCGTCAAGTGACGGTGTTGGCGCTAGGTGGCGGTGTCATTGGTGACATGGCGGGGTTTGCCGCGTCGTGTTATCAGCGAGGTGTGCCCTTCATTCAAATCCCGACCACGTTGTTAGCCCAAGTTGATTCTTCTGTGGGGGGAAAAACGGCCGTAAATCACCCGATGGGAAAAAACATGATTGGGGCGTTTTATCAGCCCCAAGCGGTTATTGCTGATATCGCATCGTTGTCAACCCTAGAGCCTCGCCAGTTAAGTGCGGGTATTGCTGAGGTCATTAAGTACGGCTTGATCAATGATCCAGAATTTCTAGTCTGGCAGGAAGATAATATTGAAGCAATGTTGGCACTGGATTCTGACACCCTAATGTATGCGGTGAAACGCTCATGTCAGCGCAAAGCGGATATAGTGGCTGCGGATGAACAAGAAAAGGGCGTCCGAGCATTATTGAACTTAGGCCATACGTTTGGCCACGCTATTGAAACGGGTATGGGCTACGGTGAGTGGTTACACGGCGAGGCGGTGGCCGCTGGCATGTACATGGCGGCCGATTTATCGATGCGTTTAGGCTGGTTAGCTGCGAGTGACCTAGAACGACTAGAGGCGTTGTTGGTGCGTGCCAACTTACCCGTTAGGGGCCCTAAATCGCTATCAGTGGCAAGAATGATGGAGCTAATGGCGGTTGATAAAAAGGTCGTCGAAGGTCAGGTGAGGCTGGTATTACTTAAATCACTGGGCGACGCGATAGTGACGGATGACTTCTCTGCTGAGCTGTTGCTCGAGACACTGGAGCACTGCCGAGATTAATTACCCTAATGAAATTTGATTCGCGCCCATTTGCTTGTTATGCCTCAGATCCAGATCGGTCTCGTGGACGTCGCTACCCCGAGGCTAAGCCACGTTTTCGCAGTCACTATCAGCGTGATCGAGATCGAATTATTCATAGTTCAGCATTCAGGCGTTTGGAATATAAAACGCAAGTCTTTGTTAACCATGAAGGCGATATGTTTCGTACTCGCCTGACTCATTCCATTGAAGTTGCTCAAATAGGACGTACCCTGTCGCGTATTTTAGGCCTAAATGAAGACCTCACCGAGGCGATTGCCTTAGCCCATGATCTGGGCCACACCCCATTTGGACATGCCGGCCAAGACGTATTGAACGAGTGCATGAGAGACTTTGGTGGCTTTGAGCATAATCTGCAGTCTCTGCGGGTGGTTGATGAGCTAGAAGAAAAGTATGCCGAGTTTCCAGGCTTGAACCTCACCTTCGAAACCCGTGAAGGCGTGTTAAAACATTGCAATTTTGATAAAGCACGGGACTTAGGTGAAATAGGCGAGCGATTTATCGATAAAAAACAGCCGAGTTTAGAGGCCCAACTGGCAAATTTGGCAGATGAAATTGCATACAACCATCACGACATTGATGATGGCCTCAGAGCTCAATTAATTAGCGTCGATCAGCTAATGGACAACCACTTATTTCGAGCACAATATAACGACGTTAAATCTCTCTATCCTGATATTTCAGGTCGACGTATGGTGCATGAAATAACTCGGCGCATGATTGATGTCCAAGTGACCGATTTAGTGTTGACGACCCAGGCCAATCTGAAAGAAATTAACCCACAAAGTGCTGATGAAGTTCGAAATTCTGGTCAGGCTATTGCGAGTTATAGTGATAAAGCAAAGTTGCAAAATGTCGAATTAAAACGATTTCTACGAGAAAAGTTGTACCGCCATTATCGAGTCATGCGTATGAGCTCTAAGGCTGGGCGTGTGATCAAAGACTTATTTCAAGTGTTTATGGAAACCCCTTCGCTAATGCCGCCGGAACAACTGGCTCAAGCAAAGGCACTGCAGCTTGAGCTCGGAGAAATGGGTTGTGCGCGGATTGTATCCGACTACATTGCGGGGATGACAGATCGCTATGCTATTTTAGAACATAGTCGCCTTTTTAATCCGTCTGCGCTGACCTAGGGACGTTCATGCGAATATATATGCAAATGCCACCCACAGAAGATAAGGCACCGCGTTTTTACCAAATATATTTGCAACCCGACTTATTAGAAGGGTGGTCGTTGGTCAAAGAGTGGGGTTATCAAGGTGCGGGTGGACGAGTAACAAAAGAACATTTTATCGACAGAAGTGATGCCGAACAGGCCATGATGGCCACCCGCGATAGCCAGTTAAAACGAGGCTATCGTGTTGTCTTTATGGAAGGTCAAAGAGAAGCTTAACGATATACTGCATGTCGATTGGCTCTGTAATGTTGCGATGACAATGACGATTGAATTAGCCCCTGATCAAGCTGAATTAAAGGCTGGTACCGAACTGAATCCCTTTGCCGAAGGTGTTCCTAGTGGCCAATATTTTAGTGATGCCTATCGAACCTTGAGCCTTAACAAACTAATTCACCTGGCACCCTACAGCGAACTACTTGTTGTGACGGGGGCCTCGGGTTCGGGCCGAACCTGCTTGGTGTCAGAGTTTGTGAGTAAGGCTGCAGAGACCTGGCGCACAGCCATGGTGTCTTGTCGTGAATCTGACTCGGAGTCAGATTTGTTGCTGAAAATTATCGAACAAATTGAAATGCCGCTGATTACAACGGAAGAGTCACGAGGGGTGTTATTGGATTCCTTGGCTAGGTTTCTTGAATCATTAGGGCGCAGTGCTCGGCGAGCGATCATTGTCCTGGATGATTCGGATAACTTAAGTGAAGGCCATTTGGCTATGTTGGCTGTTTTGCTGACAGATTATCGATCAGAAGATGCTTTAAGCATTATCTTTGTGGCAAGCGAAGACTTTCCCGAGCGCATGCGAGCACAGGAACAACTTCATCGACGCTTGGTTTATAACCTAGAATTACAGGGCATGAGCCTTGAACAATTACGCGACTACATTGGCCATCGCTTAGTTGTTGCCGGCATGGTCTCAAAAATGGCTCTGTTTAGTGCTGATGTATTGGCTGATATTCTCGTAAAATCGGGGGGTATGCCTGGTCGAGTTAACCTATTAGCCAAAGACCTATTAGACAATAAAACCTTGGCGACTCGGCATAAAGTAGCTAAGCAGGGTGGTCGTTGGCGTTGGGTTTTAGTGATTTTAGGTGGGGTTGTCGCTGCCACCCTACTCTTGTTCCAAAATGAAATTAATCAATTTATCGCCCAACAAGAACTTGACCAGCCGCAAGCTGACGTGATTACTTTGGAGAGTATTGACGTTGTGCCGCAGGACTTAGTCGAGCCGCCTCTGCCAATGGTTGAATTAGACAATGACGATGTACTTAGCGATGAATTAGATAGTCAAACTATCGCCTTAGCGGTTGTTAGTGAATTGCCTAATGACGAAGTGGTAGAGCCTCAAGAGTCTAGTACGGCCAGCGGTGAAGCAGAGCTTATCCCCACTGTTACTGACGTCGAGGTTAAAGCGAACGATTCCACACCTCTTGCTATTGAACTTGCCTCGCCAGAGCCTGAACCTGAGCCAGCAGTTATAAAACCTTGGATGCTAACTCAGCCGGCGCAAAACTATACGATGCAGCTAATGGCATTAAAAGATGAACAAAAAGTCCGCGATTTTGTAATTAAAAACAAAATTGAAGACCAAAGTGAGGTGTTTTTTATCTATCGCGCGAGCGGCCGATTGGCTGCATTGGTGTATGGCAGTTATGAAAGCAAAGAGGAGGCGCGCGCAGCCTCGCTGCGTTTGCCTAGATCATGGCGTGTGAAATCGCCTTGGCTAAGAACTTTTGGGGACGTACAAAAAGAATACAATTCTGGTGAACAATAAAGCCCGATAATTTTAAGAAGTGGGCTTTAAAACTCGCTAGATTGCGCATATAAGCGTGAAACTGTATACTTCCCCTCCTTTTGCCCGCGTCGGGTGGAGTCTGTCGAATCGACTTGGCAGATGAATATTCATCAACTATCAATCAGTTAGATCGCTTATGGAACAAGGTTTATACCGGTCCGCTTTCGAGAAGGACAACTGTGGTTTTGGTCTCATCTCACAGATGGACGGCAAACCCAGCCACTGGCTGGTGAATACCGCTATCAGTGCGTTAGCCCGATTAACTCACCGTGGCGCTGTCGCCGCTGATGGAAAATCAGGGGATGGCTGTGGCTTATTGCTGCGCAAACCCGATGGTTTTTTGCGTACCGCTGCGACAGGGCTCAATATTGACGTCGCGGATCTTTACGCGGTGGGGATGATCTTCCTCAACCAAGATAAGGCCCTCGCGGCGACTGCACGTACACAACTAGAAGCCGAGCTTCAAAAAGAAAGTTTGGTTGTTGGTGGATGGCGTGTTGTTCCCGTTGATCCTAGTGCTTGTGGTGAAGAATCACTTAAAAGCCAGCCGCAGATTGAGCAGATCTACGTTAACGCGCCAGACGATATGGATGAAGCGACGTTTGAACGCCATCTCTATGTTGCGCGACGCCGTACGGAAAAGGCCTTAGCCACAAACGATTCAGAATTTTACGTGCCTAGTCTTTCATCGCGAGTTATCTCATTTAAAGGCCTTGTACTGCCAGAAAACTTACCTGTTTTCTACAAAGATTTGAATGACGATACCTTGGAATCTGCTACGGCCGTTTTCCATCAGCGTTTTTCTACCAATACTTGGCCACAATGGCGTTTGGCTCAGCCATTTCGCTACTTGGCACATAACGGTGAGATCAATACGGTTCAAGGTAATCGTAACTGGTCGGTCGCTCGTGGCCATAAGTTTGAAACACCGTTGTTGCCGATGGAAGATATTCGCCCATTGGTTAGCCTGAGTGGGTCGGACTCCAACAGCATGGATAACATGTTGGAAGCCTTGCTCGCGGGCGGCATGGATATTTTCCAAGCAATGCGTTTACTTGTGCCACCTGCTTGGCAGAATATCGAAAATATGGACCCAGATCTGCGAGCATTCTATGAATATAGCTCTATGCACATGGAGCCTTGGGATGGTCCAGCCGGTATCGTTTTGACGGATGGTCGCTACGTTGGTTGTACGCTAGACCGAAATGGCCTGCGTCCAGCACGCTATGTCATAACTAAAGATCGCCACATAACGATTGCCTCTGAAATTGGGGTTTATGATTATGAGACTGACGAAGTGGTGGCTAAAGGTCGTCTTAAGCCAGGTCAAATGCTGGCGGTGGACACCGATAGTGGTGAGTTACTCACGCCTGCAACCATAGATGATCTATTGAAAGGTCGTCAGCCATACAAACAATGGTTGACTGAAAATGCCAAACGTCTTGAATCTAGCTTAGAAGGTGAGCACGGGGCTTGTGGCTTGTCTGCCGAGTTACCTGTGTATGAAAAACAGTTCCAGGTTAGCTCAGAAGAGCGAGATTATGTGCTTCGTGTTTTGGCTGAGTCGGGTCAAGAAGCCGTTGGTTCGATGGGTGACGATACTCCGCATGCAGTATTGTCGCGTCAAACGCGCTCCGTCTTTGATTACTTTCGTCAGCAATTTGCTCAAGTCACCAATCCACCGATCGACCCGATTCGTGAATCAATTGTCATGTCGCTTGAGACTTGTTTTGGTCGTGAGCGCAACATGTTTGAAGAATCTGCTGAGCATGCGTCGCGTTTGCTGGTGAGTTCGCCAGTGCTGTCGCATAGCAAATATAGCCAATTGCTAGCGATGGATACGAACCCTGAATATGGTCATGCCATTATTGACTTAAATCGCAAAGGCTCATTGCAAGATGCGCTTCAGGCCATTTGTGATGAAGCCGCTGATGCTGTTCAATCTGGCAAAGTAGTGGTGATTTTGTCTGATCGTGGCATTAGCCAAGATACCTTACCTGTCCATGCCGCTTTGGCAACGGGTGCAGTCCACTATCGTTTGATCGAAGAAGGTCTACGCTGTGATGCCAATATTGTTGTAGAAACTGCCACGGCTCGCGAGCCCCATGGCTTTGCTGTGTTGATTGGTTACGGTGCCACGGCTGTTTACCCTTATCTGGCCTATGAATGCCTATGTGACATGGTGAAGAGTGGTACGATTGAGGGTATCTCGCCAGCCGTCGTTGAGGCTAATTATCGTAAAGGCATGGGTAAAGGTCTGTACAAAATCATGTCGAAAATGGGGATTTCTACTATTGGCTCGTACCGTGGTTCACAATTGTTTGAAGCGGTTGGCCTAAGTCCTGATGTGGTTGATGTCTGTTTTAAAGGCACCATCGCTCGTATTGGTGGCAGTAATTTTGAAGATTTAGAGTCAGATCAGCTGGCCCTGCAAAAGACTGCGTGGAACGCACGTAAAAACACCAGTCAAGGTGGTTTGCTGAAATATGTTCACGGTGGTGAAGATCATGCCTATAACCCCGATGTTGTGCATACCTTGCAACATGCGGTGGCGACAGGTAATTACGCCGACTGGCTTAAACATGCTGATCTGGTGAATAAGCGCCCAGCTTTATCATTGCGCGATATGCTTAAACTACGTGACGATGTAGCGCCGATCTCTATTGATGAGGTCGAGCCAGCAGAAAATATTTATAAACGTTTTGACTCGGCAGCGATGTCTCTTGGGGCACTCTCTCCTGAAGCCCATGAGACCTTAGCTGAGGCAATGAATCGTTTAGGCGGTCGCTCGAACTCGGGTGAAGGTGGTGAAGATCCCAAGCGTTACGGCACCATCAAACGTTCTAAGATTAAACAGATTGCATCCGGTCGTTTTGGTGTAACACCTGCCTATTTACGCAGTGCTGAAGTGCTGCAAATTAAAGTGGCACAGGGTGCTAAGCCCGGTGAAGGTGGTCAGTTACCTGGCCAGAAAGTGAATGATTTGATCGCTGAGCTGCGCTACTGCAAACCTGGTGTCGGTTTGATTTCGCCGCCGCCGCATCATGATATTTATTCTATTGAAGATTTATCACAGCTTATTTATGACTTAAAACAAGTCAACCCAGACGCTTTGGTTTCCGTGAAGCTGGTGTCAGAAGCTGGTGTAGGTACGATTGCGGCGGGTGTGGCTAAGGCTTATGCCGATTTAATCACCATTGCGGGTTTTGATGGTGGAACGGCGGCGTCGCCACTGACTTCTGTAAAGCATTGCGGTGGTCCTTGGGAGTTAGGTTTAACCGAAACTCATCAAACGCTGCGAGCGAATAACTTACGCGATAAGATTCGCCTACAAACAGACGGAGGTTTAAAAACTGGCCTGGATGTCATTAAGGCAGCGCTGTTGGGCGCTGAAAGCTTTGGTTTTGGTACCGGACCAATGGTGGCGATGGGATGTAAATACCTACGTATTTGTCATTTGAATAACTGTGCGACGGGTGTTGCAACACAAGATAATGTTTTGCGCCGTGATTTTTATAAAGGTGAAGTTGAAGCGGTTATGAATTACTTTCGCTTTATCGCTGAAGAAGCACGCCAATTAATGGCTAGTTTGGGTGTTCGTACATTTGAGGAGCTCGTCGGTCGCGTTGATCTACTGCAAGCCCTGGATGGTGCAACGGCTAAGCAACAGCGCCTTGATCTAAGCCCCGTCTTGTATTGCGAAGACAATGGTCGTACTCACACTTGTCAGGTCGAGCGTAACGAACCTTTTGATAAAGGTGGTTTGGCTGAGCAAATGGTAAAGGACACCTTGGCGGCAATTGAATTGCGCTCAGGTGGTGAGTTTAGCTATAACGTGGCCAATACTGATCGTTCAATTGGTGCTCGTATTTCGGGAGAGATTGCGGTTCGCCACGGTAACAAAGGCATGAGTGATTCACCTCTCAAACTTAAACTAAGCGGATCTGCAGGCCAGTCGTTTGGTGTGTGGAATGCGGGTGGTCTTGAGATGACCTTGTCTGGCGATGCTAATGATTATGTTGGTAAAGGCATGGCGGGCGGTAAGTTAGTGATTTATCCGCCTAAAGGCAGTAGTTTTGCCAGTCACGAAACGACGATCATTGGTAACACCTGTTTGTACGGTGCGACTGGCGGTAAACTATTCGCAGCAGGCTTAGCGGGCGAACGTTTTGGTGTTCGTAACTCGGGTGCCGCTTCTGTGGTCGAAGGTATTGGTGATCATGGCGCAGAGTATATGACTGGCGGCTTGTTAACTGTTCTAGGCCAGACGGGTGTGAATTTCGGCGCGGGTATGACCGGTGGTTTTGCATATATCTTTGATGAAGATAATACGTTTGTAGATCGTTATAACCACGAGTTGATCGATATTCATCGCATTGGCACTGAATCAGCGGAAGCCTACCGTAATCACCTACGCAGTGTCATTGAAGAGTTTGTGGCTGAAACGGGTTCCGCCCGTGGTCAAGCAATCCTGGATAACTTTGCGGATGCCATGGCTAAATTTTGGCTGGTGAAACCTAAGGCAGCTGATCTTGAATCACTGTTAGAAGATCTGCAACGGGCGGCGGCGTAAGCCTCCGCTCCACGAATTATATGGTTGAATACTATGGGTAATAATTTCCAATTTATTCAAGTAGCGCGTCGTGATCCCGCCAAAACGTCGGCTGACGAGCGTAAAAAAGAATACAGTGAAATCTATGCGGACTTTGATCAGTCGCAGGCGGGCGAACAAGCAGACCGTTGTCTGTCTTGTGGTAACCCTTATTGCGAATGGAAATGTCCGGTACACAACTACATTCCTGATTGGCTAAAGTTAGTTCAGGAAGGAAAAATTGAGCGAGCGGCTGAGCTTTCTCATCAAACCAATTCATTGCCTGAAATTTGTGGTCGTGTTTGCCCGCAAGATCGTTTGTGTGAAGGTGCTTGTACCTTGGGCGAAGGTGGTTTTGGTGCGGTAACCATTGGTTCGGTTGAAAAATACATCTCTGACACCGCCTTTGATATGGGCTGGCGTCCAGACCTTTCTCATGTCGTCGCGACCGGTAAGAAAGTCGCTATCATCGGCGCAGGTCCTGCAGGATTAGGTTGTGCCGATATTCTTGCACGTAACGGCGTTCAAGCCGTTGTGTTTGATCGTAACCCGGAGATTGGTGGTCTACTAACATTCGGTATTCCAGAATTTAAGCTGGAAAAAGATGTAGTTAAGCGTCGCCGCGATATCATGGAAGGCATGGGTATCGAGTTCAAGCTGAATACAGAAATTGGTAAAGATGTTGATTTCCAAGCCTTGGTTGATGAGTATGATGCTGTGTTCTTAGGCATGGGCACATACACATATATGAAGGGCGGTTTTCCTGGTGAAGATCTTCCTGGTGTGTTTGAAGCCTTGCCATACTTGGTATCGAATGTGAACAATTGCCTTGATTACCCCCAGGATGACAATGGTTTCGTCGACATGGCAGGCAAGAAGGTTGTTGTCTTAGGTGGTGGTGATACGGCGATGGATTGTAATCGTACCGCGATTCGCCAGGGTGCTGATAGCGTCATGTGTGCCTATCGTCGTGACGAAGAGAATATGCCGGGTTCGAAGAAAGAAGTAGTGAATGCCAAAGAAGAGGGTGTTCAATTCTTATTTAATCGCCAGCCTGTAGAAATTGTCGGTGATGGCAAAGTTGAAGGCATTAAATTGCTAACGACTAAGATGGGTGCGCCTGATGAGCGGGGTCGTCGTCGGCCTGAGCCTGTCGAAGGTTCTGAAGAAATTATTCCATGTGATCATGTGTTGGTAGCGTTTGGCTTTCAACCCAGCCCAGCCCCTTGGTTTGCTGATTACGGTGTTGATGTGGATGAGCGCGGCCGTGTTAAAGCACCAGAAAAAGCTAAATTCAAATTTCAAACCACGAACCAGAAAGTGTTCGCTGGTGGTGATATGGTTCGGGGTTCCGACTTGGTAGTAACGGCCGTGTTTGAAGGCCGAAGTGCTGCTGAAGGCATTCTGGATTATCTGGAAGTTTGATAATGTAAGCATCGCAAAAGGCGCTAAGGAATGCTAACGATGAGGGTTAGCGAGCCTTAGCGCCTTTTGTGTTTATATGACTATTTTTCGTGAATTTTGGGAGGTTCATGCAAAGCTAGCGGTGTTGCTAAACAACCGGACTGTGATTCTTCGGTTTAGCAGGACAGCCTTTGCGGTTAAATAAATATGAGTGAATTGAAAAACGATCGTTTCCTACGCGCCTTGTTAAACGAGCCTGTGGACTACACCCCTGTCTGGATGATGCGCCAAGCGGGTCGTTATTTGCCCGAATATAAAGCCACGCGTGCGCAAGCCGGTAGTTTTATGGATCTGTGCAAAAATGCTGAGCTGGCCTGTGAAGTGACTATCCAGCCCTTGGAGCGTTTTCCTCTTGATGCTGCGATTTTATTCTCTGATATTTTAACGATTCCTGATGCCATGGGTCTTGGTCTACGTTTTGAGGCCGGTGAAGGCCCAGTGTTTGATAATCCTGTCCGCACCGAAGCGGATGTGAATAAGTTGTTTGTGCCTGATCCTGAAGGTGAGCTGCAATATGTTATGAACGCCGTGCGTACCATTCGTAAAGAATTGAACGGTCGTGTGCCTTTGATCGGTTTTTCCGGCAGCCCTTGGACCTTGGCCACTTACATGGTTGAAGGTAGTGGCAGTAAAGATTACGCCAAAGTAAAAGGCATGATGTTTGATCGGCCTGACTTGATGCACAAATTGTTGGATATTACAGCGAAATCGGTAACCTCGTATTTAAATGCCCAGATCGAAGCTGGTGCTCAAGCGGTACAGATTTTCGATACTTGGGGTGGTGCGCTGACGCCTCGTGATTACAAAGAATTTTCTTTGCGTTATATGCAGCAAATCGTTGATGGTTTGATTCGTGAAAAAGACGGTCGCAAAGTCCCTGTGATTTTATTCACCAAAGGTGGCGGTCAGTGGTTAGAAGCAATGGCGGATACTGGTTGTGATGCCTTGGGCTTAGATTGGACTACTGATATCGGTGATGCCCGTGCGCGCGTAGGCGATAAGGTTGCCCTACAAGGTAACATGGACCCATCAACACTCTATGCTTCACCTGAGCGTATTCGCCAGGAAGTGGCCACGATTCTTGAAAGCTACGGTAAAGGTTCGGGTCATGTTTTTAACTTAGGTCATGGTATCCATCAACATGTTGACCCTGAGCGTGCGGGTGTATTTGTTGAGGCTGTGCACGAGTTAAGTAAAAAATATCACGCGTAATTGTTGTCGTTGTATTTAGGCGCGTTTGGGTGCAAATTGGGAGTTTGTGTACAAGCGCGTTAGCTTTACCATCGATGGGGGAATAAGAGATGGATCAACGTTTTCAAAAACTACGTGAGATGGAGGCGTTTACTGACGCTTTATTCGATCGTATCTTTAGTTTTCAAGAAAGAAAGCATGCCGCTTGGGATGCCGCCGCACCGTTCGACACGCGGATTCAAAACATCGCGCTGCATAATTTAATATTCAGTAACCCTGATCGTGATCCAAAAACCTCGGGCCCGACAGTTGCGCATTTTTATCCACTGCGTGAAGAAAATCGAGCCATGGCTTATTACGCCAAACAAGCGGCTGAAAACCCAACGGTACTTGATGTTCACGGACGCAATGGCTTTGTCGGTAGTCTATTGGCGCGCGAGGGGTTAAAAGTCATCGGTCTGCGTAATCCTGCGGAAAAACCAAATCAAATTCCTGATTTTTTCGACGCAGACGTTTATGAAATGCGCGATGGGACATTAGCTGATATTGATCAACAGGTCGATGTCGCATTTTGTGCTTGGATGCCCTCAGGCGTCAATGTCACACCCGAGATAGTTGCTTTGAATCCAAAGATGATAATTTACGTCTATACCGAGCACGTAAATGAGCATTCAAAAGAGCGTCAAACGGGTACGGAAGAAGCGTTTGATGATCTACCCCATAATTACCGTATTGTGGATGAGTGGGAAATTCTTCGTCCTGAAAATTTACTACAAGAAGTCTGGCCCGATTTAAGCCCTAGCCTCGAAGAAAAGCGGATTGTGCGTATCTATGCCGATGAATCGGTGGTAGATATTCCTCTGTATGGCGTTGAAGAAATGGCGGTCCCGTACGATTGGGAAGCTGATTTGGAAATGGCCTTGCTGGCGCTGGAAGCCAAAAGTAACCTGCGGGCTCGGGGCATTGTAGTGTAATCAAACAAAAGGTCGCCTTGAGCGGCCTTTTTTTATTTTTGTCTATTTATAACGGCTAGTTACCTAGCTTCAGTGTCTACCCTGCTTGGCTCAAGACGCGCTTATATCCAAAACTAATTAGCTAAGTTGTGGCAGTGCTGGCTTTGGCCCATCGAACACCGGTATAGTGGAAAATTGAACTTACGCCTAGTCGTGAGAAGCAATTGCGGGGGGAGCTGCACTTGTATTTGAAACAGTATTGGGGAAACCCCTGGGAGATCTTCCGGGAATGAATCAACGACCTTTTCGTACCTTATTTTTATGGCTAATCTGGGCCGGTGCCGCGGTGATAGTCTACGTCGCATTATACGGCGACACCGAAGTGATGAGCTTTGTTGAGCAAGATCCGAGCCGAATAACTTGGTTAATTATTTGTCTTTTTTGCTTTGGTATTATTGCGAGTTTTGCTCTCACAGTGATGATTACACGAGAAGCTTATCGAGCCTATCGTATTGAAGATGATGCGCGCCAAGGTGGCTTACAAAACATTAAAATCATCGATAAAAATAAAGCGGTTGATCGATTTTTTGATGCCTTAAAAGCAACGGTTGCTGCCAAAGGTACGCCGCAAGTTAAGACTTTAATTGATATAGAGTTGGGTGCCTATGAGCGCCTAAGTCATATTGTCGAAGTGATGGGCAATATCCTAATCACACTCGGTTTAATCGGCACCGTGATGGGGCTAACACTGACCTTAACAGGGCTAACCAGCTCACTTGACGCCCTGGGCAGTGATCAAGCCTTGCTGGTTGAGGGGCTACGCCAAGCCATGAGCGGTATGGGGACTGCGTTTTATACCACCCTCTTGGGCGCGGTGTTGGGTGGCGTGTTGCTGCGAATGTTTTCTCAGATCACCCAGTACGGTGTTGAAAGCCTCAATGATGGTTTGATGCGTCTGTGCTTGGTGTATTGTTCCGGCGATTATGCGGTGACGATGGAGCGCGACGTTCGTTTGCTCAATGCCGAAGTCAGGGCATTGGAGCAAAATATGGTGCAGCTCGAAAAAGTATTCGGTAGCTCTCAGTCTGTGCTCACTCAGTTTCGACAAGAACTGCAAAGGCTCGAGGGTAGTGACGATGGCAAGGAGCCACTGCATGAGTTGTTAGCGCGCCACAGCCACTATTGCGACACGCTACGCAAAGAGATGTATATGTTGGCGCATATGGAGCGACCTTGGTACATCAAGCTGCGTGAAGTTTTTCGTTCCAATAAAGGTTAGGGCGAATGAGGCAGCGTCGTCATAGTCAAAACAATGTGCATGAAAGTTTCTCGGATGTTGCCCTGCTTATGTTGGCGACGTTTATTTTTTTATTGGTTGTGATTCTGATTACGTCGAAAGTCAAAGAATCTGTCGATGTGTCACCCAGTGTGCAAGAAGAGCTTGCTAGCCTGCGTGAAGCCCTGGCTGATGCTGAGTTCGACAATCAGGCCTTGGAAGGTGAAATGAATCGCATGGCCGGTATGGGCATGGAAGATCAAATGGAGAAAGTACTCGAGGCGGTCGGTCTCGAGTCAGCCAAAGGGCGGCGTGATTTTGATTTGTTCGTAAAGGGCCTGAAAGATATTCCCGGCAAAGATATCCATCTGGTGATTGATACCACTGGCTCGATGCACGGCGCGGCGACCTTCATCATCCCCATGCTACGGGTGATTGTTGTACGTTCTGGCAAGGAGTTGGCGGCTATTACTTGGTTTTCAGATAATCGGGCAGAAACCTATGAAGGATCAATGGGCGAGATGTTTGATGCCTTTATGAGCGGTGCGCCATTTATGGGCAATCATGAGACCGTTGGTGATGCCTTTATACGAGCAGAGAAAAATGCGCTAGCTCCAGGGGCTTATATCCTCTTTGGCGATGAGCCCTCGGATGATCGGATTTTTTACCTTGATATTCCTGCTCCAGTGTTCACTATTCCATTGGGGCACGACAACACCTTTACTCGACACGAATATCAAAAGCTAGCCGATAAAACGGGTGGAAAAATGTTAGAGCTGAGTCTTCAGTAATCGCCGAGCAGTGTATTGATCATTTGTTCGGCTTGACCAAGATAGCCACGGCCAAATAAATTCAGGTGATTGAGAATGTGATAAAGGTTATACAGCGTTTTACGCTGCTCATAACCCGCTTCAAGGGGATGAGCTGCGCTGTAGGCTTGATAAAAAGCAGGGTCAAAGCCGCCAAACAATTCGGTTATCGCAATGTCGGTTTCTCGGTCGCCGTAGTAGCTGGCAGGGTCAAAAATTACAGGCTGGCCCTCGGTAAAGGCATAGTTACCTGACCATAAATCACCGTGGAGTAATGAGGCCTCGGGCGTGTGATCTTGTAAAATCTCCGCCAGCCGTTTAAGCAACTGCTCGCCTGGCCTCTCTAGCTGTTTGGCAAAGCCGTTGCTGTAAGCTAAATTGAGTTGGTGGCCCAAGCGTTGGTCACGCCAAAATGTAAGCCAATTGCTATGCCAGTCATTAATTTGGGCGTTGGTTCCAATCGTATTATTTTGATGCCAGCCAAATTGCTTATTCGTGTGGCGATGCATTTGGGCCAGTTTAAGCCCTAGCTGGCGAGCTCCATCTGGCGTTGTGGATGATCGTAAATTCAGGTGCTCTAGTGCTAAAAAAGCTCGGTTCTCTACACAGCCCCAGGTGATGACTTTTGGCGTTTTTATGCTAAGACTCTGCTCAATTGCCATGAGGCTTTGGGCTTCAGAGTCAAACATATGCCATTGATTGGCTTGATGAAGTTTTACAAAATAATGTTGTTGTCCATCATGAAGATGAATCGCTTCGTTGATGCAACCACCAGCGATGGCGGTGTGATTGGAGGGTTCGAAGTTGCGCCCTGTGGCAGCGCTAATTTGAGCCGCGATGTGTGGCCAAATACTCATACAATGCTCCTTACTTTTAACCGAAATAAAACGCTATAGAGACTGAGCGTAACTGTAAAAGGTGTCTTATGATATTGTTACGACTCTTAAATCGAAACTATCGTTAATTGATGGCCTATGTCCCAGTTATTTAATGTATTTTGGCAGCTGTGTTTACTTAAGAGTGGTCCCCAAAATTTACCGGGTTCAACCAGTTTTTTATGGGTGACTCTGCTGGTTTATGGGGTGGTGGGCTTTTTTGTGAGCCTGGTGTCGTTGAGTTTTTTTGCGGCCTTGTTTTCGTCCATTGTCGACATTGCCCTAATATCAGGGGTAACCTTTTTGGTGCTTTGGTCGCGTGAGTTGACGCCTCGCTTTATTCAAACGACCACCGCTTTGGCGGGCTCAGGAGCCATAATTAGTGCCATGGCTTTGCCGTTGTTAGTGTTACAAGCCGGTTTGGGCGAAACCTCGGTGCTACCCTCGGTGCTGGTGTTGGGCTTGATGATTTGGAATTTAAATATCATGGGTAACATTTTACGCCACGCATTGGAAACCAAGGCTTGGGTTGGTCTGGTTTTAGCCGTTATGTATTTGTATATATCCATTAGCGTGTTTCGATCTATTTTTGCAGAGCCTGTCATTAGTTAATTTTATGCATATACATATTCTTGGAATTTGCGGCACCTTCATGGGCGGAGTCGCTTTGCTAGCCCGACAAATGGGTTATGAAGTGACGGGCGCTGATGCCAACGTTTATCCTCCGATGAGTACACAGTTGGAGGCAGCCGGTATCAGCCTCTATGAGGGCTATGATCCTGCTCCGCTAGACCCTGCCCCCGATATGGTTGTGATTGGTAATGCCATGTCTCGTGGCAACCCATCCGTTGAATATGTGCTTGATCGAGGCTTGGTCTATATTTCTGGCCCTCAATTTTTAGCCGATTATGTACTGCGAGATCGTTGGGTGCTGGGTGTGGCTGGTACACATGGGAAAACAACGACCAGTTCAATGCTGGCCTGGATTCTAGAATATGCTCATCTCAAGCCTGGGTTTTTGATTGGCGGTGTCCCTGGAAATTTTGGTTTGTCAGCACGCCTGGGCGATGCGCCATTTTTTGTTGTAGAGGCCGATGAATACGATACGGCCTTTTTCGATAAACGATCAAAGTTTGTCCATTATCGCGCCCGCACATTGGTATTAAACAATTTAGAGTTTGATCATGCCGATATTTTTGATGATCTGGATGCCATCAAAAAACAGTTTCATCATTTGTTAAGAACGGTACCGGGAAATGGCTTGGTGATTGCTCCTAGTGAGGATGCCAATATGGATGATGTGTTGGCTCAGGGTTGCTGGACACCTGTTGAGCGTTTTTCAAGTGAAACCAATGTGGCAGGTTGGAATGCGCGAGAAGTTTCTGCCGATGGCAGTACATTTAGTGTCTACTTTGATGATGATCATGTGGGAGATGTGATGTGGCCACTGATGGGTCAGCACAATATCAGCAATGCCTTAGCGGCAGTTGGCGCAGCCAGGCATGCCGGCGTGATCGCGGCGGAGGCGGTTGCAGCACTGAATTCATTTGAAGGCGTTAAGCGGCGTATGGAGCTGCGTGGTGAGATTAAAGGCATCACTATTTACGACGATTTTGCCCATCATCCTACGGCTATTCGCCTGACACTAGAGGGTTTGCGTAAGCGGGTAGGCAATGAAAAAATTATTGCGGTACTTGAACCACGCTCGAACAGCATGCGTATGGGGGTGCATCGATCAAGTTTGGCTGACTCTATGCGACTGGCAGACCAAGTGGTGTTATTCGAGCCCGAAGATCTTGATTGGGATATTGGCGAAGTGGCGAAAGAGATTGGTGGTGCGACGCAAGTGTTTCACGACATCAAGAATATCATTGCTTTTCTTCGAGGCTATGCTCGAAGCGGTGACCACATTTTGATCATGAGTAATGGTGGTTTTGGTGATTTACACCAGCAGCTATTGGATCGTATGAGCCGATGAGTGCGGATAGTCGCAATAGCATTGCACTAGCCATGACGGGGGCCTCTGGTGCGGTCTACGGTTTGCGTTTATTACAATGTCTTATTCATGCTGGTGAACAGGTTCATGTGATGCTGTCAAAAGCCGCTCAAATTGTTATTGCAACCGAGACAGAGGTCAAAATTTCAACCACGCCTAGTGATATTGAAAAACAATTTAGTGAGCTATATAAGGCAGCGCCAGATCAACTAAAGGTCTGGGGTAAAGAACAATGGTCCTCGCCAGTGGCGAGTGGCTCGGGTGCACCTAGGGCGATGGTCGTTTGCCCATGTACCAGTGCTATGCTGTCAGCGGTGGCGCAAGGCAGCAGCGCGGATCTCATGGAGCGCGCTGCAGACGTTGCGATTAAAGAACGGCGTAAATTAATTTTAGTGCATCGAGAGACTCCAGTGTCCGCGATACATTTAGAAAATTCGTTAAAGCTAGCGCGCCTAGGCGTACTCATACTGCCAGCTAATCCGGGTTTTTATCAAAACCCAACATCAGTCGAAGATTTAGTCGATTTTGTGGTTGCCAGGATTTTAGATCATCTTGATGTTGAGCAAACGTTATTACCTCGTTGGGGGCAGATATAACGGCATGTCTTGTACGTGAGGAACAAATAATGCCTTACATTAATGATTGGAATAGTTATGGTTTACACCGAAGTTTTTTTGGTTGTGTGACGGGCGAAGAAATTTTTCAAGCCAATTTAATCTTGCAACGAGATCAACGTTTTCTGTGTGCTAATTATATTATTAATAATTTTACTGATATGACCGGACACACCCTGACAGAGGCTGATGCCCATTTATTAGCGAATACAGATAATATTATTGCTGATATCAAAGGGCCCTTAAATATCGCCATTATTGTTGTAAATGAAGAACAACGTTTATTAGCTCAGAACTATGTTGATTTAATGGATGGCTCGGTTTACTGCTGTCGTATTTTTAATCAGTTATCCGACGCTCATGAATGGTTAGATATATTGTTGTAGCATGTAATCTAGATATCGATTTCGTTAGGCGCTGTCCGATGTTTTATACTGCTTCCTTTTTTCCAAATATAAAGTGAGTGGCATGTCTGATCAGTCAACCTACAGTATTAAAGAAGTTGAGGATATTTTGACGCAAGTTCAGCGTTTGACTCAGGAAGCCAATGACGAGCAGGCGCGAGCACTGTTATTGGATGTGTTAAAACAGGACCCAAATAATCCCACGGTATTGGCAATGCTGGGAGGTTCGTATTTTTGTGCAAAAATGTATCAAGAAGCCGAGCTTATTTTTGAACGTTTAGTGTTGTCTGATAATGGTAAGGGGCAGTATTCCATTGCGTTGTTTAATACCTTGTGGAAGCTCAATCGGCAGCAAGAAGCCTTAGAAGAAATAAAGCGATTTTTATCGGTGGCCAATCATCAGCGCGAGGCTGAAACGGTGGCCGAATACATGAAAATCGTCAAAGAAATGCAGCCTAATCGCCGCGAAGACTTGGATTAATTTCTAATTCCAGGGTTAAGGAGCATGACATGGTGGTAATAATTGCTTTGATGGTTGTAGCCGTAGCGAGTGCTATGGCTTGCTACGTTCTCGCTTTGAAATGGCGAATGAACCCTATACTTTGGCTGTTGATGGGCCTGCTTTTTGGCCCCTTTGCGATAGCGGCTGCATTGATAAGTACACCGTCAAAGGTGAAACCTGAGGATTAATAACTATTAGCGCAGGGCCTCACGGCTTTGAGTATTGATGCGAGATAAGGCCAGTGTTGCTGCGTGGCGGACATCGTTGTTGGTATCAGCCGCGGCCTGTTTTAAGGCTTGCTTGACGTCTCTACGAGGAAGGTGAAACTGTCCTAGAACGGATGCCGCATGGCCCCTGACGGCGGCATCATCGTGGTTGAGTGCGCCAAGTAGCAATTGGATACTGGCGGGGCCTACATTGGCTAAGTCATCGACAAGACGGCAAAGCTGGCGGGTAGAACTGAGACCTTCCATGTGAGCTAATTTATGAAATTCATCCATTTTTTTCATTGTCCTTAATCTGTCTTCTTACGAGACTTCTCCTTATTCACTTCTTGAGAAATGCTAAGGTCGGTGGCTTTCAATCAATGAGTAAAAAATAAGTACTTACCCATAGCCCTCCGGACATATTTACTATGCATTTTATGGTGATGGCAAGTTATTCGACTGCGGAAATGGGCCTCACCTAGGGCAATTACTTAGAGTTCAAAGAGTACGTTAATGCCGAGATGCTTTAGGTGGATACATCTATCTGCTTGATTTCACGTTCCAATCTTCGATCAGATCATGGCTCGCAAGTCTGTTGGACTGGGGCGATACTACTATTTGAGGCAACGGCGTATTGACTTCGATGTCATGAAATGAACAAGGTATCGATAACCATCCAAGCAGCTACCCAAAGAGCCCCTATGCTCAAAACTAAGACAGCCCCCGCCGAGCAGTCTTTTGCCATTTTTATTGCCGGATGAATACCTGGATGCATACGATCTGCCAAGTGCTCGAGAGAGGTATTGAACAATTCTGCGGCCAGTACTAACACCGTCATGATGCCGATAAGTGCCCACCACAGCGGTGCAGGTTGAAGCCAAAGCATAAAGGGAATTAAGCCCAGGGAGGCGTAACCTTGGGTACGTAAGCTTTTCTCATGCTGCCAAGCTTGGTGAATACCACTTAGTGCAAATTGAAAGCGATGATGGAACGCCCGGTTTTTCACTGCTTAATCCCCCGTGCTAGATGCCCATATCAACAGTGTAGCGCCTGTCCGTTGGCTTGTCTCGGTAGTCTCATTTTTTATTTGATAATTCAAATCGTTAGAGGGTGTTAGCCAGTGAACAATTTGGTGCACATCAACGCTGGTGGTGGTGACGGTATTAATGCCCCAATGCGGTTGAAGTTCTTGCTTTGCCAGCTGGCCTATCCAGAGGCGGTGCTGACTTGGTTGAAGTGAAATGTCGGCAGGCCAGAGTTGAATAATGTGTTGATTGTCCGGTGAGATTGCTTGCCAGGCAGGATAACGACCGTCATGGATGTATGGCGGGGTGGCTAGCTCGCCAATATCAGCCTCAGGTTTTAGCCACAACATGGCGTTGCTCAATGACAGCGGTACTGGGGTTTGCCAGCCTTGTTTTAGAAAATGTTGTTGCAGAGTTGCTAGCTGGCCTGCCCACTGAAAATTGAGCGCTTGTTCAGTTTGTCCCCAGATGTTGACACGATGACTCGGTAGCTGTTGCCAGGCTTGTTGTAACCAGTCCTCATCATTGACTAGGGTGTTGGCTACGGGTTGGTTATAGCGGGCAATATTTTGAGAATGAGTGCTGACGACGTGAACTAAGCCGACGCTGAGATAGACCGCAACAGGCACCCAGATCAAACCGTTAACTTGAATAGCAGGCGATACATGACGGCGAAAAGCAAGCCCCAAGGCGCTGATCCAGATCAGGCCAATAATTAAGCCGCCAATCACGTCAGATAACCAATGCGCACCTAAATATAGGCGTGAAAAAGCGATCAGAAAAATAATTAGCCAAGCGGAGGCATACACTCGCCAGCGTTTAGCTGGGCTAATTTCTCGTGCAATTAATACCGCCAGAAAACCGAAGCTACAGACGGCGAGTAAGACGTGGGCACTTGGAAAGCCATAAGCCATTGCTCCCTCAAACATGGTGCCAGGGCGGGGAAGTTGTAGACTTTGTTTGAGAAACCAAGCAGCAGCGGCAGCAAAGCTAATTGCGGCTAGCCAATGACCAGCGGCGAGCCAATGCTTGCGCCATAGCAGCCATAAGCTGACTGCGATCATTAGGGCGATGTGAATACGCCCATCCCCTAATTGAGAGACGACAATGAGAAACTGATCTGCCCACGGTGTGCGTAAACCTTGGAGCAAGTGATAGGTGCTGCTATCCAAGCGCATGAGCAGGGGGCCGTTACTAAATTGGCTAAATAGCGCAATAATTAGCCAAGCCAGCGTTGTTAGCATTAAGGCTAATAAACTTAGCCCCTTAATTTCAGGCTGTTTTGGGTCAACCAATGCCGAGGTGATGTTACCTAGTAACGGGTGTTGTCTACCCCATCGCAGAGTATAGTCAGCGAATTGTTGGAGCCGAGGGGTGACGAATCGATAAAGGCGCTTAAGGCCCCACAAACTCAGCCAAACACTCAAGCCGACGACAACTAATAACAGGCCTAGCCGTGTGGCGACCTCGGTGGCAAGACTTAGTGAGGCACCGATTGCCATGCCGACGCCGAGGTAAATCAAGGCCCACAACAAACCTGAGCTGATATTGATGAGCGTGAATGTCCAGGGTGACATGTGCATCATGCCCGCTGTAGTGGGAATAATGGCGCGCACAGGGCCAAAGAAGCGACCAAAAAATACGCTCTTGCCACCATGCTGCTCAAAAAAAGTCTGGCCTTTAACAAATAGTTGGGGGTAGCGATTAAAGGGGCGCATGTCGGGGATGCGATCTTTGAAGTGATAACCCACCCAAAAACTTAAGGCATCGCCAATAATAGCGCCAGCACTGGCCCACCAAAAAGCAGAAGTAAAGTCAATTGCCCCAGTGGTTATTAGTGCGCCAACGCCAAGCATGACGCCAACGCCCGGCACCAGTACGCCAATCACGGTGAGCGATTCGCCCATGGCGAATAGAAAAATGATCAGGCCTGCCCAAGTTGGGTGTTGGCTGATCCAGTCGATGAGTGATTGAATGAGGCTGGGTTCCATGATGGCTGATTATACCGGTTGCTCGCCTAGCTCATAATCTTTAAAGCAATAAATACAAGATCTTAAGCGATATAGAAATTTCTGACTAAAGTTGTGGGGTGGAGCGTCGATAACTGCACATAGATGTTTCATTGGAAATGAACCAGGTTTGGCGTGGGGGTCGGACTTTCACAAGTGTTGGGGATGGTGCTTCAGCGTTGTTGAGTGATGAGCTGATAAACCCACGTTAAAAACCAAAGGCTAGGGGGGGCGCACATGTTAGCGTCAAAGCAACGTTGGGGTAACAAGGATCAACGTGGTGGCGGTAAAGATTTAGAAGCAGAGAACCGTATGCTTAAGCAGCGCCTGTCTGACTTCATGAATGAAGCGCAGGCGAATGAGCAGAAGTTACGCAAGTTTCAGGCCCTAGAGCTACGTCTAATCGGTTTAAATTCATTGATTGAATTAGTGCGTACGGCACTTTATCCGGGTTCTTCTGCCTTGAACTGGGATGTGGTTAGTTTAGTTCTATTTGATCCTGGTTTCGAAATTCAGCGTGTGATTGGCGAGGATTGTGAGATTTCTCAGGAATTTCCCGAAGTAATTTTCGTCAATAGTTGGGAGGATATCGAGAAGGTAAATTGTACTTCAATGTTTCCCACGCTCGGCCCCTATCGACCAAACAAGCATTCTAACTTGTTTAAGCATGCGCGCAAACGTCCGTCTAGTATTGCCCAATTACCGCTAGTACGCTATGGCAAACTCATCGGTTGTTTAACCATTGGTAGCTATGATGCGCGTCGCTTCGTGCGTGGTGTACGGACCGACTTTTTGGAACATTTCGCTGCAGTTTTAGCCATATGTATTGAAAATGCTACCAATTCTGAACAACTTAAACGCCAGGGTTTAACCGATACCTTAACGGCCATCAATAATCGTCGCTACTTTGACCAGCGTCTTAAAGAAGAGATGAAAACCTTAAGACGCAGTGGTAAACCTTTAAGTTGCATGCTGTTGGATGTCGATTATTTTAAGCGCGTCAACGATACCTACGGCCACCAGGTCGGCGATGTGGTGCTACGTGAAGTCGCTGCCTTGATTCGGGCACAGTTGCGAGGCAGTGATGTGTTATCTCGATATGGTGGGGAAGAATTCTCAGCCTTATTAACCAATACCGATGAAGAAGAAGCGGTTGAAGTGGCTGAACGGATTCGACGTAGCATCGAACAACATGTGTTTGATACGCCTGAGTTTGATCCGTTTAACGTGACGATTTCTATCGGCGTGGCGACCTTTTGTTTGCCACCTGATTTGGACATTGATACTCGCCGAGCAGGCGAAGCGTTGGTCGGTCAATCAGACCGAGTACTTTATGACGCCAAAGCAGGTGGCCGAAATTGTGTTAAATCGACCAGCGATGTGGCTAAGGTCGCTCTAGGTGGGTCTTGGGGTTAAGCGTTTGCTGTTCTAGCCCTGCTTGATTTCCAGTGTCAGTTGGCTGAGCTTAACACCGGCGGCTTTTAAGGTTCGGCGATGCTCAAGGGTGAGTTTTGTGTTGGTCAGTATCGCCCCATCTAATTTTGCACCGTCGATATCGGCCCCTGTTAAATCAGCATCGGTCAGGTCTGCTTGACGTAAATCAGCCCCACTTAAATTGGCAATTCGTAAGTCCGCTCCAACCAAAGATGCACCTTGTAAATTAGCACTGCTCAAATCATATTCCACTAAATTGGCACTATTGAGTTGAGCTTGCTTTAGATCTGCTCCGCGCAACGTCGTGCCTTCTAAAGTGAGTAGTTTGTCGAAGCCTTTGCAATCGTAGATGTCAATCATGTTGGAATCCGAGAATAAGTTAAATCAAAGCCTTGCACGCCGCATTTTTGACCAGCTAATTGGCACGCGGCACGTAATGAGGTTTTTATATCTAAGCCATGTAGCTGGGCATCAATAAAGCCAGCATTAAAGGTATCGCCTGCACCGAGCGTATCAACGACTTGAGCGGGTGCAAAGGCCGGGCTGTAATGAAAATCATCACTGTCCAAGCTGTAGGCACCATCCTCGCCCCAGGCACAAACCAATGTCGCTTGGGGGGCTATTTTTTGCATATGACTGAGAAAGGCGGTGGCACTGTCAAAACCCAGGTTGCGGGCAAAGACTTTTGAAAATAGCAAAATATCCGCTAATGGCAGTAGCTGTTGGTAGTTGGTGCGAGCCTTTTCCAGTTCGATGGAATAGCGCAGCGTTGGACACTCTTGTTTGAGTCGAGTCAGCATGCGCAGCGTCTCATCAATATTACGGCCCTCGAAATGGACCCAATCGAAGGGGCTTAGATCGATGCGCTCAAATTCTGCAAAGGGGTATTCTGGTAAATCACGGTGGTGAATAATCGTGCGTGAACCGTTGGCAAGGTTATGGGTAATGTAGGAGGTGGGGACTTTGCCCTCCGCTAATACCAACACAGCATCTGTATTGACGTGATGACAGGACAAGTCTGCCGTAATATGCCCTGCATCAGGCTCATCCACCAGTACGCCAGCCCAATGGCATTGGTGCTCGAGTTGGCTCAGCACTGTTAGGGTGTTGGTGGCGTTACCGCCCCGGCAACTGCGTTGACTAATGGCGCGCACCTCATCATCTTCATGGGGGTAGCGCTCGACGCTGTTAATAATATCGAGGGTGGCAATGCCGACCGCTAATACCTTGGCCATGGCTAATTATTCCTGAATGATTTTCTTGCGCAGAGTGGCGAGTGGAATAAAGTATAAATTAACTAATTCAAGCGCGATCCAGCCTGCAACCATATAAAGCAGGTAGTGCAGACTGTCATCAAACATCACCAATCCACCCCACCAAATAATATTCCACACATGGGCAAATGACACGAGCATCAATACCCACGGAAAGGCCGCGACGCGGGCTTCGCATTGTTCGCAATTGGCCGTCATCCACCAACCTAGGCGGAATTTATCCGTGAGTGAAATACTTTGTTCCTTGCAATTGGGGCACTTAAATTTGGCCATGGTTCGGCTATCTTCCTTAGAGTGAATGTTTTATATTGCAGCGCCCGAGCTGTTTCTCGACGACTGATATTGTCAGCCCAATGAGCAGTGTGGGCACATAAATACCGATAAAATAACATGCTCGGTAGGTTGACGGACAGAGGAGTTTAAATGCGCAAGCTGACGAAATTAAGCATGGCAGCCGTGCTGGTGTGGAGCCTGAGTGGCTGTGATAACAACACGCCAATGATGGAACAAGTGTTGGAAAAAAATGTGGTAGGCGTTAAAGCCAGCCTTGAATCTGGGGTCGAAGTTGATGCACGGAATAATTTTGGCTGGACGGCATTGATGCATGCCGCCCGTTTGGGTCACACGGATTTGATTCGTTTGTTGATTGAAAATGGTGCCAACATTGAAGCCGAAGATGATGCCGGTTGGACCGCGTTGATGCGAGCGACAATGAAGGGCCAAGAGGCCGCAGTGAAATTATTGGTAGAATTGGGCGCAGATGTAAAACATGTCGATAAGTCCGGTTGGACATCACTGCATTGGGCTGCTCAGCAAGGCAACCAGGCCTCACTAGAGATACTCAAAGTTGCGGGCTCTGACCTAGTTGCAAAAACTGAAGACGGCTTTACCCCCTACATGCTGGCCCGCAAAGAAGGGCATATCGATTTGGCAAATTTAATTGGGCGTTGGATGCGTGAGCAAGGCCACGCGATTCACTAGCGGGCGATGAAAAGGATGACAATGAACAAGATAATGTTGGCTCTGATGATGGGCTTAGCGGTAACGCTCTCGACCGGTTGCTCGAACGATGAACGTGCTTTTGCTGCTGCGCCTTTGGGAGATCGGCCAGTGCTAGAAACCTTGGCTGACGCGTATACCGATGTTTCCAATAAGCGCCTTACGGTGAGCCCGATGACCTTACATGGTAAAGATCGTCGCGACTTTTTGGTGCGCGTGTTTAATGAGGCGGGCTATGATTACTCCGCCACCTTACGGGTCTTGGCGATGGATTATGACAAAACGGATAAATTGCACAAAGACATGGCAGAGTTAGTGCTCATGCCGCATCGAAACCTAACCATTAAGTCACAACCGGCGGAGATTTATTTACCGGCGGAGCTGATGGACATCGCAACCTTAGAGCGTCGAGTCAAACAATAAATCTTATTCGCTAATGTGGATGACCAGATCGCGCTGGTCGCCACTGCGGCGATGTTCCCACAGGTAAATCCCCTGCCAAGTACCTAGCGCCAATCGGCCATTCATAATGGGAATGGCAATACTACACGCGGTCAGCGCTGATTTAATATGCGACGGCATGTCATCAGGCCCCTCTTGTGTATGCGTGAAAAGTGGGTCGTGTTCTTCCACCAAGCGATTGAGCCAATTTTCTAAATCACGCCGCGCCGATGGGTCGGCATTTTCTTGAATAATCAAACTGGCCGACGTGTGTTGTACAAACACCGTGCATAGGCCGCATTTGATTTCGGCAGCACTGACCACTGACTCGACCTCACGGGTAATCATGTGAAGGCCCTGGTTGGGGGTGCGAAGTTGGAGTTGTTTAATCATGGTTGTCCTATCCAGTCGAAGGCTTTAACGATGCCTTGGCGATCAAATTGTATTTCTAAAGTTTTGAGCTGGGCTTGATCCATGGATGACAGCTTGCCTTCTCCATAATAGTACACCCAGCGAGTAAGCTTTTCGCCCCGAGTGTTGACTACAACACCTCGACTTTGCGGTTCGCCTAACCATTGCAGTACCTGAACTTGAGTGCTGGATCCGTGCTCTACGTTGCTGGCAAAGCGCTTCAGATCAAAGGGTTGACCAAGTTTGACTGAACAGGCACTCAGTAAGCCTAATAACAAAACTAGTGAAATGATGGCACTTTTTTTCATTGTGATACTCGCATAGTCGTCGATGCAGAAATTCTATACTATTTGGCTTCAGCTTAAGAGGGGCAGTTCAGGCCGATGAACGTGTGTAAAAACAAATACCTAAAATCAGGTGCGTTGATTGCATTTGGTTTTTTAGTGACAGTGACGAATGTGGTAGCCACCGAGGCGGATGGCATGGTGTTGATTCCCTCGGGTAATTTTATGATGGGGTCGAATAAACTCGATACCCAAGAGCAAGCCAAGGAGTACGGCTCTAGCAAGCCTTGGTATATGGACGAACACCCCAAGCGCTTGGTTAAGTTAGCGGATTATTGGATAGATAAATACGAAGTCACAAATCAGCAATACCGCGAGTTTTTGTTGGAAAAAAACTATTGGGTGCCCACCAGTATTGCCAGCAGTGGCTATTTGATTGAACAAGATTTGATGGAATACGCCAATCTTGAAACCCTACGTAAATTGGCGGCGAATACGTTTAAACTGGATCAAGACACCAGCCAAATGGATAAAGAGAGCTTAGTCGCTGAGTTATTGGCGATCCAAAAAGCCTATGACAATCTGCCGGTGGTGGGTGTGTTGTGGCAACATGCGCATGATTATTGTGCCTGGGCAGGCAAGCGTTTACCGACGGAGTCTGAATGGGAAAAGGCGGCGCGTGGGCCTGATGGTGTTGAATACCCTTGGGGCAATGACTGGGCGGATGACAAGCTCAATGTCGGCCAGCAAGACTGGCCACATGATGTCGCGCCCGTTGGCTCCTACCCTGGCGGCCAGTCGCCTTACGGCGTGCATGACATGGCGGGTAATGTCATGGAATGGGTCGATGATTGGTATCAGGCTTATTCTGGGTCGCTCTACGTCAGTGATGATTTTGGTGAAAAAATGCGGGTTGCTCGCGGTGGCGGTTGGGGAGGTTTGGGTCATTATGTGATTAGCCATTTTTATCGCACCAGCTATCGTTTCTCCTTAAATCCCAAAGAAGCGTTTATGGACTTGGGCTTTCGTTGTGCCAAATCGACGCACTAAATCAGTCTCTTAATACTAGATAAGTGATTTGCCGCGTGGTTTTTGTTGGTCAAACTTGGCACAATGTCGAGCTTATCGCCGAAAATTTTAATATAAAGGGGCGATCTAAACATTCAACGAGTTGCTTATATTGCATAGGTCGGATTTTTAGATAAGCCTTCAAACCTAACTAACTTGAGTATCCCACTGGGGACTCCGTATGATCGGGGAGATGACTGTATGAAGGGTATGGAACGCCGTCTGGCGGAAATTAGAGAGATAATCGCTGAAGTTGAGCCGAATGAAGCCTTAGAGCTTCAGGGCCAGGGTGCACTGATCATCGATGTACGTGAAGCAGATGAAGTGGCCAATGGCAGCCCTCATGATGCTTTGCGTTTAGGTCGTGGCTTTCTTGAGTTGCGGGTTGAAGATCAGGTTCACGATAAAGATCAAACGTTGGTCATTATGTGTGCAGGTGGCGTGCGCTCGCTGTTTGCAGCGGATGCCTTGCATAAATTGGGTTATAGCGATGTTCGATCCATGGCGGGTGGTTTTAATCGTTGGAAGAATAATGGGCAGAAATTTGAAATCCCCCAAGCTCTTTCTGCGCAGGACAAAGAGCGCTATTCCCGCCATTTGTTATTGCCTGAAGTGGGCGAAGCTGGCCAGCTAAAACTGAAAAATTCAAAAGTATTGCTGATTGGTGCCGGTGGCCTAGGTTCGCCTTGCGCTTTTTATCTGGCGGCTGCGGGCGTGGGAACGATAGGTTTGGTGGATCATGATGTTGTTGATCGTAGTAATCTGCAGCGTCAGATCATTCATACCGAAGCGCGCGTAGGTACTTCCAAAGTGGCCTCGGCGCGTGAGTCGATCGAAGAGTTAAACCCTGACGTTAAAGTCGTGGGCTACGAAATGCGCCTTGATGCCAGCAATGTCGAAGAAATATTTGCCGCTTATGACGTGATTGTCGATGGTACCGATAACCTCGCGACACGCTATTTGATCAACGATGCGTGTGTGAAGCTGAATAAGCCGAATGTACATGCGGCGGTGTATCGTTTTGAAGGCCAAATTACTGTGTTCTGGCCGGGACATCCAGATAATCCGTCGGGCTGTTATCGTTGCATGTTCCCGAAACAGCCAAGTGCCGATGCCGCACCTTCGTGCTCTGAAATTGGTGTACTGGGTGTATTGCCGGGGGTGATGGGCCTATTTCAAGCGGTAGAAGTCGCCAAGTTGCTGTTAAATATTGGCGAGCCATTGTTAGGTAAAATGTTGTATTACGATGCACTTCACACGAGTTTTACCGAGTTAAAATTACCCAATAAGCCTGACTGCACTCACTGCGGTGATCATGTGGGTGAGGCCCCTGCTTATGAAGATTACGCTGAGGTTTGCGCTGCTCCAGCGAAGTAATTAACCGTGTTTATTTCTGGCCCAAGCGCCTGCTTAGGCCAGAGAATACCTTCCATTGATGAGGCTAAGAGCACCTTCTGTCGCCTCTTTTGTACTGAGGCCCAGTTCTTGGGCGCGCAACCCTGCATTTGATGTACTATTATTACAGAGTGGCGGATTTTCCGGGTCGCCTGTGGTTGGTCGTGTGGGTTAGCGTACTCGATTAGTCGTGGGTCTGTATTGTTGAATCGATATCATTCAATCAGCAGATAATGTGGCAAGGTAAGTGCGAAAAATACTCAGGATGGCGGTCAGTCTGATAGGTAGCGCTCAGCGCAAGGGCAGGGGTTATGTCGATAGCGAAAACACTTAAGCAGTATCTGGATAACAAACACATTATTTATAATGTGCAGCAAGTTAAACACTTTGATTCTCCACTGCAGGCAGCTATTGAGGCGGGCATATCTCCGCGTGACCTCTATTACCCTATTGTCCTTCGAGACCCCTTTGGTTTGATGATGGCTATCTTGCCAGCCTCTCACTCGATGGATCATGCAAAGCTCTCCGGTTTACTTAATCGCAAGGTAGAGCTTGCTTTTCATACTCAGCTCTCCTCTGTTTTTCAAGATTGTGAACCAGGCATGATTCCGCCCATTGGCGAGCCCTATGGTATTCGTTCAATCATCGATGCCGAACTTGATACTCCAGAGAAGGTATACATGGTGGCCGGTGATAATAGCCGGATTATTCAGTTGAGGCGCCAAGATTTTTTTGCTTTACAGACAAATGCTTGGCTGGTCAGTGGTTTTACTCAGCAGATTGAGGCCTTGAATCATCTGGATGATCCGGCGGTAAAGGCTGAGCTATCCGAGAAAAACCATTATATTCGCCAGCGTATTGAGCAGATTACTGAGTTGCCAGCGATGCCTGAAATGGGTATTCGATTGATGAAGCTCCGTGCTGACCCGTTGGCGGATATCTCTGATTTAGTTGAAATTGTTGATTTAGACCCAGGTTTGGCTGCCCAAGT
>Ga0316204_10002282_pt1 | contig 44375 bp, 34 predicted proteins | sample 6monrhotite_MG_2_FD_205661 | JGI IMG/M metagenome (GOLD analysis project Ga0316204, IMG submission 205661) | Microbial mat bacterial communities from mineral coupon in-situ incubated in ocean water Damariscotta River, Maine, United States -... | ecosystem: Environmental > Aquatic > Marine >... | reverse complement strand
GCATTCTGTCGTGCCTGTGGTAGAACTTTATTTGTATAAAGTGTATGCCGAGCCTGTAATGTATTTAAACGTCCTATAACTTGTTGAAGCTTCATCGTTAGCATTCGATTCACATCTATTTGATCATAACGAACTGCCTGTAAACGCAATTTTTCAGAAAGCAAAGAACGATCCTGCTTGTTTTCTGTAAAGAGTGGTAAGTCGAGTGTCACCATAGCGCTAAGAAAATCTGCACGCTCTGAACCATCTGGATTATCACCAGAGCGTAAGCCATAATTTATATCAAACCCCCATTGAGGATTATACTTTTCATCAGCAATACGTAATTTTGCACGTTGACTGATAATTTTTTCGCTCACTGCCATTAATTCTGGATTTTTCTCCAATGCGCTATTCAAAGAATTTGCATTCGGTAATGGATATAACTGTAAGTCAGCTTCTTTAAACTCAACGCCATCTTGCAAATTTTCTACACCGACCCACTTAGCCAAATTTGCATGGGAAACTATTAAATTGGAATGCATTTGTTCTAGAAGGTCATCTACCAGTGATATCTCTAATTGTGCTTGCACAACATCCTGTTGTTGCTGACGACCCGCAGCATAGAATGACTCGGATATATCGAGCATCTTTACAAATAGATGCCTGTTGGCTTCTATAATTTTTATTGATTTCTGGTACAGCACTACATCCAACCAGGCCTGACGCACCTTCATTAAGACTTCACGCGCACGCTGTTGAGACTTTGCTAATTGCATACGTGACATAGCACTGATTGAATGTGCAGTAAGCTCATTAGAATTACCTCTAGGTAACATTTGTTGATAGCCCAGGACAATCTGTGTCATTGGTTCCTGCTGCAGGTCAAACGAGTCAACAGGAACGCCCTGTGCACCCAGTTTAAGCCTTGGATCTGGCCATGTATCAACTGCTTTTGCCTGTTCATTTAGGGCGAGGGATTTTTGCTTATAACTTTTGCCTACCGCATCTCGTAATAGCGCTATTTCCTGCGCACTTTGCAAGCTAAGCCCCTGATCTGCATGAACAATACTATGCGGCATTAATAGCATTGCGACTAAAAATAGAGTGAATTTTAAACCGTACATTTACTTTCCTCAGCATTCGATAACAGGCACAAGCAAGTGCCTTTACATCACAGTAAAACTAACTGAAGGAAAAGTTTAAATTAGCAGAGTGCTAGTAGCACTTAGAGGGGGCGGCGTATGTTGGCGATAGCGCCAATCATGGTATTGATAAGAGACATTAGCCAATAGATGTAATTTATCGATCTGAATATCAAAAGAAATGGGGTAAAACTCAAGAAGATCGTTAATACTAGCATTAGATGATGATTGTTGATTGACCTGATCGTGCTGGGCATCCACTGAATCACATAAGGCCGGTGGACAACCACAATCCTGCATATCCATTTCTTGCATTGAAGAGTGATCCATCATGCCTGATGTATCCGACATAGTCATACTCTGCTGCTGCGAAGACTGCATTGCAGCATGAGCCGGTATTTGCATACTCATATTTAAAATAGACACTACAAACATCACCAGCACTGTACTAGCGTAGCGTTTGAGTTGTTTGGATCTATTAATATAGCGTTTCATATATGATCTGATTATAGCAGCAATGTCATTTCTGACAATAGAACGAAAAGCTAGTTCATATTATCCAGACAACTGCTCTACCTTAACAATCCTCAACAATCCTCGATGGTTCTGATTTTCAGAGTCTATTCTGAAATTACTGCTCCGTTTGATCCTTAGTAGAGAGCCACTCCAGTAGTTTTTCAATCAGTAAATCAGGCACAACAGGTTTTGCTAAATAATCATTCATACCAGCCTCTAAGCACTTTTCACGATCACCTTGCATTGCATTGGCTGTCATAGCGACAATAGGAATGGCGATATTACGCTCATCTGCTTTACCTGCACGAATTATACGAGTAGCTTCATAACCATCCATTTCCGGCATCTGGCAATCCATTATCACAATTGAATAAGGCATATCCTCTGACGCCTGTTGTAAACTGTTAATTGCCTCCAGCCCATTAGCCGCAATATCAACCATTTTAAAACCATGTTGTTTTAAAATACCTGTTGCGACCAATTGATTCACATGATTATCTTCAACAAGTAATATACGTGTGTTATTAAAACAATCCTCTTCAAGTTCAGCTAATGTTTGCTTATCTGAACGAGCAAGTGTTTTTAAGTAATGCTTTGTTACTAATGGTTCAGCTTGTTGTAGCGCCTTACCGCCGTCCACCACTACAGACAAGGCATCAAATAAATCCGATGTGGTGGCAGGCTTTGGAAAATATGCTGAAAAACCCAGGTCCGCAAAATATCGCGCCTCACCCTGATGCCCCATCGATGTCATCATGACCAATTTCATTTTACTGAAGCGTTCATCTTTTGATATTTTTTTACCTAATTCAGCGCCATCCATACCTGGCATTTGCATATCTAAAAAGGCAATATCGAAAAACTGACGATCATTGTTCTGTATATGCTCATCGCAGACAGTTAATGCCTCATCTCCACTATTAGCTTCAACTACACTTGCTCCCCAATGTTCTAATTGACCTCGAAGCACTTCTCTATTGGTTTCGTTATCATCCACAATCAATACATTCAGTTTGCTCATATCAACTTTAGGTACAACTAGTTGAGAGTTGGTACTTTTCTGCAGTTGAATGTTTAAGGTAAAACAGCTTCCTTTAGCATCTTCACTGGTAACAGTTATATCTCCATCCATTAACTCGCATAATTTTTTGACAATTGCCAGACCTAAGCCTGTTCCACCATATTTTCTTGTTGTAGATGCATCGACCTGACTAAAAGAATCGAATAAAGAAGACATTTTTTCGTCGGGAATCCCCATGCCTGTATCAGAAATTTGACAATTAAACTTCCAGGTCTGTTCATCAATCGACTTAAGTTCTGCTTGAATAACTATCTCACCTGAAGATGTAAACTTAATTGAGTTACCTACAATATTGGTAAGAATTTGTCTTATACGGCCCGGGTCACCTTTTACTGTCGATTCATCTATTTGCGTTACATCAAGAACAAGCTCTATACCTTTCGCTTGTGCCTGAAATCCCATCGCTTCTGCAAAATCACCTAACATGTCACGCAGATTAAAATCGAGATATTCCAAATCCATTTTACCAGCATCAACTTTGGAGAAATCCAGGATATCATTAATCAAAGTCAATAGAGATTCGGCACTCTTTTGTGCCACTATGATGCGATGCTGTTGATCGCTCGTTAATTCTGTATTAAGTAATAAGCCCAACATACCCAATACACCATTCATGGGTGTACGAATTTCATGGCTCATACTGGCTAAAAATTCACTTTTGGCCTGACCTGCTTCTTCTGCTTTATTTTTTGCCTGTATTAATGCCTGCTCTGTTTTTTTCCTATCTGTAATATCTTCTACTATTGACCAGATCATTTTTTTATTAGTTATAGGATCCTGTACTAGCATGCCATTTAATAGAACGGGGTAACGATCACCATTTTTATTAATATATTCTTTTTCATACGGACCGTACTGCCCTCTATTATTTAAATCATCAAGTTGTTTTGCTTCCTCATTTTCATATTCTTTAGGTGTTATGTCCCAATAACTTAAATTAACAAACTCTTCTTTCGTATAGCCCGTAGAAGTTAATAAAGATTGATTAATCTCCAGATAAGCACCAGTTTCATAATCATTTAACGCAATTCCCACTGGAGAGAGCTCAAATAAACCCCGCATCAAAGCCTCGCTGCGTTTTACTTCAAGCTGTGCCTGATGTCGCTCTGTAATATCACGAGTAATCCCAACAAATTTACGGGTGCCAGATTTCATACCGTCCAAATAAATTTCACTTACCTCCAACTCCATTGGAAAGGTACTTCCATCTCTACGCAGACCTAATACTTCACGCCCAATACCGATTATATTGTTTTCACCCGTTTTAATATGATTTCTCAAATAACCATCGTGTTCACTATGGTAGGGTTCTGGCATTAGCATTTTTACATTCTGACCAATAACTTCCACGTTGCTATAGCCAAATATTTGCCTTGCTGCAGGATTGAATGTTTCAATTATTCCATGTTCATCAATAGTGATAATACCATCTATGATATTGTCAATGACGGCAGAAAGGCGCCTTGTCTGCATTGCAACTTCTTTCTCTAATTTAGATGTTGCATGTTGTTGGTTTTCTGCAAAGGCATTAATGGCAGAATACAGCGTAATAAATTCATTGTGTGCCAACGATTCATCCACACGCACTGTTAAATCACCTTTTTGCAATTGACTCGCTACTGAGGCTAAATCAACAATTGGTGTCAATATTTTTCTTGATATATATCTGCCGATAAAAAGTAGTGAAATAAATCCGGCAAATAAACTGACAAACAAAGCATTGTTGAGTGGCTTCCTGACATCTGCAAATACTACGTTCTCCGGAACATTAAGAGTCAGTAACCAATAGCGGCTTGAATCGTTCGGTGAAAAATAAATTTTTTGAAAGCCATCTAGCTCATTATCATGCTTGGGATGTATTCGAAAATACTGATCATGCGTTTCTGCTAATATCGCTAATTCAGGTTCATTATTTTGCAGTCTGTAATCAAAACCCAAATCAAAACCAAAGGTCTCATGAATATTATCGTGTTTTAAATAATATCCCCTCTGGTCAACAATACTGCGCTGTGTACCATTTTTTTCAGAGTTAATTGTACTAAACAATTTTTCTGTGGAAATATTTATCACTACCAAGCCTACCGGCTTGTCGCTAATATGAACTGGGGTAGCCAGACGTAACACGGGTAAATGTGGCTGCTGAATAACTCCATGCTCACGATTTAGTGTCACATCGGAATAGTAGGCCTCACCCGATTTTAACTTGATCGTTTCGCTTACATATAATGATTCAGATTTATTCTGTAAATCACTCACATCAACAGTATAAACAAGCCCTTTAGATGTGACCTGAACTCTGATTATCTCATTACCAGCTGTATCAATATATCTGATCTGATGATAATAGGGATGTGCATCCAAAAATGCCTTAAATATTATTATCAGTCGATTCTGCCATTGTTCCAGTGTATTACCGCTCACTGGATCCACGCCATTATTGTCCCGAGCTCGAATAATAGCCTCTACAGGAGGAACTTTACTTAAGGTAAGCAGGTTTTTATGGTGATTATCCAGCTGCCCTTCAATTTCATATTTTAGTAAGGAAAGTTTGCTCTGCTCAAGTTCGATGATCTTTTTTTCAGCAACACTTCGAGACTGCCAATAATTCACCATGCTCGTTACAAGTACCACAAGGGATATGACCCCTGCGACTAATAATATTGTTTTACCTCGTAGCCCAATTTGATAATTCTTATTCACTCATCCACTCTCTGCAAGTTTACTGGGCCCTAATAGCCAAGTTCGCCATCTCAAGCCTTGCGTTTTGACCCGCATAATCACTCTATAATGTATAGCCTATACATTATAGAGTGCAAAACATAGGAGCCCGAGTACTTAAATTATATACAAGGCGGTTAACATATCCCGAAGACAATAAAGCTTAATACATGGTGGACAAAGCACCATATAAGCCTATGCGATCCTGTGTGATTAACTTTATGGTGACTTTTTGCATATTAAATGCCATCAGGTCCTTTTGATTAAATGCATCTATAAACAATGAGGTATGAACATAGTCTTTTATTTTAGGTGCTATACCACCTGCAATTAACACCTCTTCTACCGGATAGTAGCTTAGTGCCGCATTACCGGCAGCTGCTCCATATATCTGTACAAATATTTCCACTGCCTTAACACATAGCTCATCATTATGCAGAAGTGCAGCATCTGTAATAATTTTAGCAGGATCACCTTTGCGTAAAGACTCTCTGATTAGCGATGATTCAGGGATTTTCTTTATATCTCGTAAAAAGGTATATAACGTTTCAAATCCCCTGCCTGAGAGTAAACTTTCCAAACTTACCTGAGAGCGAGTTTGTTGCAACCATAAAAGCAGTTCTGTTTGTAATTGTGTACTCGGTGGAAAATTAGTATGTCCAGTTTCGCTAGAAATAATATGATAATGATCATTTACCCATGTCCGACATGCGACACCTAAACCCGTTCCAGCACCAATAATGACTGAAGTTGGATGAATATTCGTTTTTTCTGAATAAGATCCATGCTGTACTACTTCAACATCTTTATCATCAAGTACAGAAATACCCTGTGAAACAGCAACAAAATCATTTATTACGGCCACATTCGATATATTTAATATTTCTCTTAAGCTTTGCGCTTTAATAATCCAGGGGAGATTGGTAATTCTCGCCTCATTATTACTTACTGGCCCTGCTACGCCAAAGCAAGCAGCATCGATTGAGTATGAGCCATTAGAATCCTCTAAAAACATCTCTAGAATCTTATAAAAATCAGAAAATTCCGCACTTATGTAGTCTTTTTCAAACAGAAATTTTGTAACTGAACCATTATAATCCACCAGGAGCAATCGTGTATTTGTACCACCAATATCTCCAGCGAGAAGTATCATATTAAATCCCTATGCTTGCTACATTGAATTAAAATTTAACGTAAACGTCAATTAACACTACTTTTTAGTCTAATTGCACGAAATTTATAAAGTAATTATTTAGTATATGAATAATCATTTAACAGACACTTACCCTGTTATCATGCCTGGCATTGATCTAAAATAACTACAGCGGGCTACTTATTTCATGCCTCACATTACTTAATAACATTAAATAACGAATAAATCATGCAAATACTTAATATACAAACAAATGCATTTACTGATCAAATGCCGGGCACTTCTGGCTTACGTAAAAAAGTCACTATATTCAAGCAAGCCCATTATTTAGAAAATTTTGTACAATCAATTTTTAATGTCGCAAGCGAATGTAGTAATGGCCTGTTAATACTGGGTGGCGATGGGCGTTATTACAACAAGCAGGCTATACAGTCTATTTTGAAGATAGCCGCAGCTAATAACGTTAAGCATGTAATGGTCGGAGAAAAAGGCTTACTATCGACCCCTGCTGTTTCCTGCCTTATAAGAAAACATAAAGCCGCAGGCGGTATTATTCTTTCTGCTAGTCACAACCCTGGTGGCCCAGACGGTGATTTTGGAATTAAATTTAATATTGCCAACGGTGGCCCTGCTCCAACATCATTTACCGATTCTGTATATGACGTTAGTAAAACCATTAGCGAATATAAAATTGCTGATCATGATGATATCGATTTAGGCTCACAACACGTCTGTTATATGGGTGAAATGAAAATTGAAATTATAGATCCTGTTGCAGACTATGCCGACTTAATGACGTCTCTTTTTGACTTTAATAAAATGAAATCGTTATTTACCACAGGCCTACTGTCAATGAAGTTTGATGCAATGCATGCCATCACAGGGCCTTATGCAAAAGAGATATTTGAAAAGCGTTTGGCCGCGAATGTAGGTGCTGTGATTAATGGTGAACCACTGGAAGATTTTGGTGGTGGTCATCCAGACCCTAATTTAGCGCATACTAAAGAATTGGTTTCATTATTAAATTCAGGTTCAGGCGCACCTGGCTTTGGAGCAGCATCAGACGGTGATGGCGATCGTAATATGATACTTGGGAAAAACTTTTTTGTTAATCCCAGTGATAGTTTAGCCATTATGACGGCTAATGCTCATTTAATACCCGGTTACAAACAGGGTGTGCAGGGTGTTGCCCGCTCACTGCCTACCAGTCGAGCTGTTGATAAAGTAGCAGAAGCACTAGGTATAGAGTGTTATGAAACACCTACAGGCTGGAAATTTTTTGGCAACCTATTAGATGACAGACGTATCACCCTGTGTGGCGAGGAAAGCTTTGGTTCTGGATCTGATCACATCCGTGAAAAAGATGGTATTTGGGCTGTTCTTTTCTGGCTAAATTTAATTGCTATTAAACAACAATCAGTTGAAGAAATTACCCGTGAGCATTGGAAACGCTTTGGTCGCCACTACTATACACGTCATGATTACGAAGCGATTGATAGCGATAAAGCCAATCAACTGGTAGATAATTTAAGAACAAATTCTGAATCTCTAGTTGGACAGTCATTTGGCTCTTATCGCGTAACACTATGTGATGATTTTAGTTACAACGACCCCGTTGATAACAGTGTTACAACCAGACAAGGTATTAGAATTTTATTTGATGATGAATCACGTATTGTATTCAGACTTTCAGGCACAGGTACTGAGGGCGCAACGCTACGCGTTTACATCGAACGTTATGTGACTGATACCGAACTGCATAATTTGGATACTCAAGAGGCTTTATCTGAACTGATTGACATTGCAAATAAAGTTGCCGAAATCAAACAGCGAAGCGGACGAAACACACCTGATGTAATCACCTAGTCCTTATTATCCCTCCTAAGCTTATTAAAACAGCTTTTAATAGCTGTTTTAATAAGCCCTAAAGCTTACAACTTCCAAATATCATCATTATATTCCTGCATCGTTCTATCGGTTGAGAAAAAACCACTAGATGCTGTATTCATAATACTCATCTTTATCCATTTATCACGATCCAGATATGCATCAGACACAGCCTGTTGAGCATCAATATAACTTCTAAAGTCGGCCAGTGTTAACCAGGGATCATGAGGATTTAATAAAGACTGAATTATTTCATCATATATACCATGTTCAAATGAATTAAAGTGACCACAACTTAGTAGATGCATTACTTCCTTTAAATCACTATCGGAATCAACGATAGCTAGCGGTTGATAATGCCTCTTCTGTTCCACCACTTCATCTGCTTTTAAACCAAATAAATAAAAGTTGTCCTCACCTACGGCTTCAAGTATTTCTATATTCGCACCATCATAAGTACCAATGGTAATTGCGCCATTCATCATAAATTTCATATTGCCAGTTCCAGAAGCCTCCTTGCCAGCAGTCGATACCTGTTCTGACAAATCCGTACCCGGACAGATTATTTCCATTTTCGATACACCGTAATTCGGTATAAATGCTAACTTTAATTTATCACCCACTTGCGGGTCATTATTAATTACATCTGCCACATTATTAATCAATTTAATTAATGATTTTGCAAGACGATACCCCGGAGCTGCCTTACCACCAATTAACACACATCGATTCGTCCAGTTATCTGTATCACCTCTTTTAATTCGGCCATACAAATGAATAACATGTAATACATTTAATAACTGACGTTTATATTCATGTATTCTTTTAACTTGCACATCAAAAATTGAGTTTATATTAAAGTCCACATTACATTCAGATTTAACTAAATCAGCAAGACGCTGTTTGTTTTCAGATTTGACTTCAGCCCATTTTTTACAGAAAGCTTTATCATCAATGAATTCAGCTATTTTAGAAATATTTTCCAACTTACTAATCCAGTCACTGCCGATTTTATCGGTAACAAGCTGACTCATTAATGGATTTGAATGCGCAACCCAGCGCCGTGGTGTTACGCCATTTGTTTTATTATTAAATTTTTCAGGCCACAGCTCATAAAAATCTTTAAACAGACCATCAGTGAGTAACTGAGAATGTAGCGCTGCTACTCCATTAACCGAAAAACTACCTGCAATAGCAAGATATGCCATGCGTACATTTTTAGTGTCACCCTCTTCAATTATCGACATTCTAATTTGTCTTGCTGTATCACCCGGCCATTTGCGTGACACTTCTTTAAGAAAACGCGCATTAATCTCATAAATTATTTGCAGAAGCCGTGGCAATAATTTTTCAAACAGGGAGACAGACCAACGTTCTAATGCTTCGGGCAATAACGTATGATTGGTATAGGCCATGGTTTTAGATGTAATATTCCACGCCTCATCCCAAGATAAGTGTTTCTCATCCATTAGCAAGCGCATTAATTCAGCAACGGCAATGGTTGGATGTGTATCATTCATTTGAAAAACATTCTGTTCCGCGAAATTCGTCATATCACCGTCTTCGTTAATAGACCACATGCGTAACACATCTTGTAAACTAGCTGAAGCTAGAAAATACTGCTGCTTTAAACGCAGCTCTTTACCATTTTCACTGGCATCATTTGGATATAAAACCATTGAAATATGTTCTGCATTATTCTTACTCTCAACAGCATCTGAATAACTACCTTCATTAAAATCACTCAAGTTAAAAACGTTGGTTGCACTGGCACTCCATAAGCGCAAAGTATTAACCGTATTGTTTTGATACCCTGAAATGGGTACGTCATAGGGAATAGCCAAAACATCAGAAGTATCATCCCATACATAATGAGAGCTTCCATCATCATATTTCACGAGATCGACATGGCCACCAAATTTAATAGTTTGGGTATATTCCGGACGTTCTAACTCCCATGGGTTACCATCTCTTAACCAATGATCTGGTTCTTCAATTTGGTAACCATTTTTAATTTCCTGACGAAACATACCGTATTCATAACGAATACCATAACCTATTACAGGTAGATTTAATGTTGCACAACTATCCATAAAACAGGCGGCGAGTCGACCTAAGCCACCATTACCCAAACCTGCATCATGCTCTTCTGTAATAACTTCTTCTAGAGATAATGCAAATGTATTCAGTGCTTCTTTAGTTTGTTCATCAATACCTAGATTAAGAATATGATTACCTAAAGATCGCCCTATTAAAAATTCCAGCGACATATAATAGGCTTTACGTACGCCTTTCTTCTCATATTTTTTCCATGTATTTCGCCAATCCGTCATGATGTGATCACGAATTGTGAGAGACAATGCTTCATATAAATAATGCGGCACACACCCTGCAAAGCGTCCCAAATGACGTGTTAGATATCGTTCGAAGTCAACTGCCAGCGATGCACTATCTGTAGGCAATTTCTCTAACTCAGGCAATTCTGATGTACATAACACTTTATTTTTAGACATATCTTTATCTCTGGTACAGGAACATAAATTGTGAAATTTTTTGATTTATATCGGGTTTGAGTTGTTGCCATTCAAATCGCCATATCCAATTATTGACAACTGTACCCGGCGTATTCATACGAGCTGAAGAGTCTAGCATTAATAGATCCTGCATCGGTATCACACATAAGAATGACACAGATGCCATGGCTAACCGCACCATTGATAACACCATCATTTCGGCATCATCCTCCTGTGAGACTGTATAAGATTCAAAATATTCAATATTGTAATTTGCCGAGTCTTGAGCCCAGCCTAAACTTGTATCGTTATCATGAGTCCCTGTATAAACCACATCATTGACTTCATGTCGATGCGGTAGATGAGGGTTATCATTATTGCCATCAAATGCAAATTGCAGCACCTTCATACCGGGCAAACTAAATGCATTTTTAAGTGCAATCACTTCATCTGTAATTACACCTAAATCTTCAGCGACTAATGGCAAATGCTCGAATGTTGAAAACAGTTCATCTAGTAACTCCTTGCCGGGCACATTCACCCACTCACCATTAATTGCCGTGTCATCCACTTCAGGAATATGCCAACACGCCTGTAGTCCGCGAAAGTGATCGACCCGTATCATATCAAACAGCTCTAACTGCGTTTCAAATCGATTTTTCCACCAATCAAACTTTTGGCTTTGCATGTATTCCCAGTCATATAATGGGTTTCCCCAGCGTTGACCTGTTTCCGAAAATGCATCTGGGGGAACACCTGCAATAAACTCCATTTTGCCATCATGATTAATTAAAAAATTTTCTCGTCGCGACCATACATCTGCACTGTCTGTAGCGACAAAAATCGGCATATCACCAAACAGCTCAACACCATGTTGCCTGGCGTAATCACGAACCTCGTGCCATTGTGTAAAAAAAACAAACTGTTCAAAAATTGTTTGCCTAATCGATAACTGTAATTCTTCTCGGAGTACATTCAATACAGAAACATCATAATGCCGCTCACCCTCTGGCCATTCATACCAGGGTTTATTGTTATTTTTATCCTTTAATGCAACAAATAGTGCGAAATCATCTAACCAGTAGTCATGTTTAGCAATAAAAGCATTTAATTTTTTATTCCAGCTTTTATCATTATGTATGTAAAACTGTTTCCCAGCTTCCTGTATACACCTTGTTCTATAGGAAGACTCAGATATAGATTCATTTATCTTTCTCAAATCTAACCAGCCTTTATCTATTAGCCAGTCAAGACTAATTAAAGCTGGATTTCCCGCATGTGATGACAAACATTGATATGGCGATTTGTCATCATGTGTTGGACCTAACGGAAGCATTTGCCATACTTTGTAATTATTCTGCTTCAAAAATTCAATAAATCGATAGGCCTGATGCCCGATATCACCATTATCTTCACGGCCAGGTAATGAACTTGGATGCAGTAAAACACCTGCCCTCCTTGCCTTATCAACGCCATTATGTAGACTACTTTTCATTATCAATTATGTTGACCGGGTAACATCGCACCACCCATTGCAGGGGCACCTGTACCAAATGTAAAAGCATGACCTAAATATTCAGGAGGGGCCACTTTTAACAACTGATACAAATTACTTAAATGTAAACGATACTGCTCATCAAATGCAGCAACTGATTCAGATGAATTATATTCACCAAACCACCAGAACCAGTCTGAGCTTTCACAGGTAGCAAGCTGCATTTCTGCTGCCTTCAATTCTGCTTCTGATAGAGTTTTACTCTGTATTACTTTATCGTAAACATGTTTCGCTTCAACTAACATATCCCAAGCACGGTTCTTGTCTTTTTCTCCAATCCAGGTTGAGAAAGAGCCATAAACCCAACTACCTGCAACAATATCTGTTAAAGTCTTTTTTTCTGTACATATTTCAAGGTAGTCACTATAAGTGGTCAAGCGAAACTTTTTATGCTGACTTAATTTCTCGTATAATGCTTTTAAAAAATGAAATCCATTTTGTGGATAGTATTCCCAGGCATTTTCACCGTCTAGAATAATGGACACAATAGCATTTGGCTTGTCTGCACATTTTTTAGCTATGTTTTCTAAATTTACGACCATGTTAGCCACTGCATCATCCGCATGCCATGTGGAATATTTAAAACCAATTAAATCTGACAGGCCATCATCCCTAAAAAAACAACTGTTATTTGTTGACTGCAGTTGATATGCACTATGTATGCAATTTTCAGCATCCATGGATGATTTCTCTAATGAATTTCTTAAAACTGATTCACCACTGGCAATCCATTTAATATTTAACTCTGAACATAATTGAATGGTCTCTTTACTAATGCTTCCTTCAGATGGCCAGCATCCTTTGGGTTCAAACCCAAAGTAATGTTTAAAAACTTTGATACCCTTTTGCATATGCCAGCGACTTCTTGATAATCCATCTGGGTATGCTTCTGACAAAGGTAATTCAGCATCTGGCATCGCTTGTTTTGCTGATTGTATATCTATTAACAATGGCATAATTGGATGCGCATAAGGTGTCATTGATAACTCAATGCGTCCTGCCTCTGCTAATTTTTTATACCTATCAATAACGCCACCAATCATATCGCTATATATTTGAACCAACAGATGACGATCTTGAATAGTGAAATTACGTTCTTTTTTAATAAGACTTTTTAATCGCTTATCATTTTCTATTACCGTTTCTGCTGTCCATGCTAGATGATACCAAACCAGTAAATCCACGAAAAACTGTTCAGAGTGATAACATAAAGTATCTTTTTTAATTAGTGCCGTTTCGGCCATTTCATTCAGTATTTTAAATACTGGATAGCGATCGACTAAACGTTCTTTGTTTGCACGCAGGCAAGATTTAATAATAAAAACTCTATGTCCATCATCTAATAACATGACAGGATCCGCTAACGCAGACAACAATGGATCTCGCAATGCTTTACCATGATTTAGATAATCATCTAACTGGTGTGCATAATCATCAATTTGTTCAAGTAATACAGGCGCAAAATTAACAACTGCTCTGGCATCAGGATTGTTTTCAATATGTGAAACCATATCCACATAATCTTTTATAGTATGCAGATATGTCCATGGTAAATGATATTCACCATTGCGTAGATCACGATACTCTGGCTGATGCATATGCCAATAAAGTACAACATTTAATTTTTGTGATGCTTTATCTAACATGATGAATAACTTGACCTAACATTTCTGGCGTAACAAGTACTACTCCATTCGGGGAGATAAAAAATCTTTTTTCATCATCTTCTCGATTTTCACCTATCACCGTACCGTCGGCAATTTCACAACCCTTTTCAATAACGGCATGACTGATACGACAATTTTTTCCAATACTTACATCCGGTAAAATCACAGAAGAATCGATGTAACTGCAATCATTAACCGTTACGCTTGAAAATAATAAAGAATGATGAACGTATGCACCTGAAATAATACAGCCACCAGACACCATTGAATCAACCGCCATGCCTCGTCTATCATCCTCATCAAATATAAATTTTGCGGGTGGTAGCTGCTCTTGACTAGTCCATATTGGCCACTCGTCATCATATAAATTAAGTTCCGGTGTTACACCAATCAATTCCAGGTTCGACTCCCAAAATGCATCTATCGTACCTACATCTCGCCAGTAGGCCTGAATACCACTTTCAGCATCTGTAAACGGGTACGCAAAAACGCGGTACTTTTGTATCGCATATGGAATGATATCCTTACCAAAATCATGACTTGAATTGGGTGTGTCAGCATCACGAATTAAAAGTTCAAACAGTAACTCGGTATTAAAAATATAAATTCCCATTGAGCATAAAGATTCATCAGGGTTACCCGGCATAGGCTCAGGTTTATCCGGTTTTTCTATAAAGCTATGAATACGATAGTCATCATTTATACCCATGACACCAAATTCAGATGCTTTCTCTCTTTCCATACTGATACAACCAACTGTTACATCTGCTTCGTTTTCAACATGCTTTGCAAGCATTGCGCCATAATCCATTTTATAGATATGGTCACCCGCTAAAATTAATACATGGTCTGGAGAGTGGCTACGAATAATATCCAGATTTTGATAAATTGAGTCGGCAGTACCTGCGTACCACGATGCTTCTATGCGTTGTTGCGCAGGTAACAATTCCACAAATTCACCAAACTCACCACGTAGATGACCCCAGCCTTTCTGGATATGTAGAATGAGAGAGTGAGCCTTATATTGTGTAAGCACCCCAATACGACGGATGCCAGAGTTGATACAATTTGACAATGGAAAATCGATAATTCTAAATTTCCCACCAAATGGAACCGCTGGCTTGGCGCGCCACATGGTTAAATGTTTCAGGCGTTCGCCTCTACCACCAGCCATTATTAAAGCAAGTGTATTTCTGGTTAAATTACTGATATAACGGGGTGATTTATTTTTCTTCATTTAAAACAGCTCTCTTTTTCATCCTATGAAAAATATAATTTCTCTCTTCTACTTAATTAGGAGAGAAAACCTAAGGGCAACCTTATAACCGTTACTTGTTACAAAGTTGTTACTGCAAAAAGCAAGCCACCTAAAGTAGCTCTATAAAACGGATATTACACAAATTAAAATATTAATTGCATCTAAACTGTGCATAAAATGAATCTAGCGAATGGTCAGCGCATTAATTAAGTGCATTCAAGTCATAACACTGCTATCTAGTAAGCTCTATATACTTAGAAATACGCCACGTTTAGTATACTCTAGTCCAGTAAGAAACAATTGAGTTAGTACATAAAGCTTTGCACTAAACTTGCTATGTAATATTAATATCAATCAAACACAAGAAATATATTTGTATATACTGATACTATCGAATTTACCTGCTTATGCTAACAAAGCCATCAGTGACGACAATACTGGATACTATGATTCCTACTCACATAAATGCACTCATCAATCAAGACGAACTGGATAAGATTACAAGCTCCAGCCACCATGATCCATTTAATATACTGGGCAATCAGACAGAGCACAGCGATAAATTTATTTTATTTTACTCTCCAAATACTCAAGCACTTGAAATCACAGAAGAAAAACTGAGTACTACACGTTTCATGGACTCCGATTTTTTTATTTTCGAGATCTCTGATGAAAAAATTCCGCCCCATGTACTGATAACACGCACTGATGACCAACAAAACATAAGCCAATTCTATGACCCATATAGCTTTTCCACTCAACTGAACGAGTATGATTTGCATTTGTTTGCCGAGGGGAAACACCTACATATATATAAACACCTTGGCGCCCACCCCAAAACAATTGATGGTGTTAGTGGCATTTTATTTTCTACGTGGGCACCTAATGCTTCCCGTGTCAGTGTGATTGGCGACTTTAACCAATGGGATGGTCGTCAAAGACCTATGCGTTGTCTGGGGGGAACAGGTGTCTGGGAGTTATTTATTCCAAATATAGTCGCGGGGACACTATATAAATTTGAAATAAGAAACCGACATAGCAAAGAAATCGTCACAAAATCTGACCCTTATGCGCAACAATTAGAATTCAGGCCCCGCACCGCTTCTATTACCTGTGACACCGCTAGCTACGAATGGCAGGATGAGACCTGGGTAAAGGCAAGAGAACATAAAGACTGGCTTCACGATCCCTTATCTATTTACGAATGCCACCTGGGATCATGGCAGCGCAGTGATACCAACGAGTTCATCAATTACCGAGAGCTGGCTCATCAATTAGTAGAATATGTAAAAGACACAGGTTTCACGCATATTGAATTGCTACCCATAACTGAGCATCCACTAGATGCCTCATGGGGATATCAAACTACCGGATATTTCGCCCCCACCAGCCGATTTGGTGATGCCAATGATTTTCGTTATTTTGTCGACTACTGCCATCAACATAATATTGGAGTGCTTCTCGACTGGGTGCCTGCACACTTTCCCAAGGACGAACACGGCCTTGCACGGTATGACGGCAGTCCATTGTATGAACATGAGGATCCCCGCCGTGGTGAGCACCGTGACTGGGGCACACTAATATATAACTACGGTCGCAATGAAGTTAAAAACTTCCTTATATCCAGCGGCATATTCTGGTTAGAAGAATTTCACCTCGACGGCTTGCGTGTTGATGCCGTTGCCTCAATGTTATATTTAGACTATTCACGTGAAGATGGTGACTGGCTACCCAATCAACATGGCGGCAATGAAAATATTGAAGCAATAGATTTTTTGAGAGAGCTTAATACTGCCACGCATGCCAACTATCCTGGCACGATGATTATGGCAGAGGAATCTACCTCATGGCCTCAGGTCACGCGCCCCACCAATCTTGGCGGCCTAGGCTTCAGTATGAAATGGAACATGGGGTGGATGCATGACACGCTGGGCTATTTACAACACGATCCGATACATCGTCACTATCATCACAACCAACTGACATTTGGTTTATTGTATTTATTTAATGAAAACTTCATTCTGCCTTTTTCACACGATGAAGTGGTACATGGCAAGAGTTCCTTACTCAATAAAATGCCTGGAGATGAGTGGCAACGTTTTGCTAATTTACGATTACTGTATACCTACATGTTTACCTATCCCGGTAAAAAGCTACTTTTTATGGGCTGTGAATTTGCACAGGGTGATGAATGGAATCACGACAAAGGACTTGACTGGTACCTGTTACAATACCCACATCATGCAGGTATCAAACAGTTAGTCAGTGATTTGAACCAGTTATACACACAACAATCAGCTCTACATAAATATGACTTCGATCATCAGGGCTTTGAATGGATTGACTGCAATGACACAGATCAGTCGGTTTTGTCATACATACGTAAAAGTGACAATGAAACAATTATAAGCATACTTAATTTCACACCGGTCATTCGTGAAGCTTATCGCATTGGTGTACCGGAAGCAGGTGAGTATGAAATACTACTAAACTCTGATTCCAGTTTTTATTCAGGCAGTAATGCAGGCGGCCCAATAAGTGTAACGGCGGAAAATTTTCCCTGGATGAATAGACCGGCCTCCATTCAATTAACATTACCGCCATTAGCTGGTTTAGTATTAAAGAAAAAAGCATGAATAATATTCTTTATATCAGTAGTGAAGCCTTTCCATTAGTAAAAACCGGTGGCCTTGGTGATGTGGCCGGGAGTTTACCGGCAGCGCTTAAAAAGAAAGGACAAAATATTCGCTTGCTTCTACCTGCTTACCCGGAAGCACTGAGTAAAATAAGCAAATCAAAAGTCATTGCCGAAACCAGTTACTACAATCAATCCGTAAGCATAATTGAAGCCAAGCTCCCTGGTACAAATGTAACTACCTGGCTCATTAACTGCCCCACTCTTTTTGATAGACCCGGCGGACCTTATATCGATGAACATGGACATGAATGGCATGATAATGCTTTGCGCTTTGCCCTGTTTTGTCATGCTGCCGCTGATTTAGCATTGAACCGTCTGCAACTGGACTGGCAGGCAGATATCGTACATTGCAACGACTGGCAAACAGGATTAGTCCCTGCACTACTTAGCTTGCATAAAATTCGGCCGGCCACGATCTTTACAATTCACAATCTGGCCTATCAGGGAATCTTTGATCAACAGGCGTTTTACGATTTACATTTGCCTGCATCATTATGGCATATGGACGGTCTGGAATTTTACAATCAGCTTTCATTTATAAAAGGTGGCTTAGTTTACGCTGACAAAATCACCACTGTTAGTCAAACCTATGCTGCTGAAATTTGTCAGGAAGAAAATGGCTACGGTCTGAATGGTTTATTACAACACCGAAAAAAAGATCTGCTTGGAATTTTAAATGGTATAGATGACAAACACTGGAACCCGGGCACTGATCATCATTTAGAACAAAAATATAATCGTCGTTCGTTAGATAAAAAAGTCTTTAATAAAACGGCTTTGCAAAAGAAATTTAATTTACCCGAGAATGAAACTATTCCACTGCTCGGTATGGTAAGTCGTTTAGTAGAACAGAAAGGTCTGGATATAATACTGCAATGCATCCCTGAATTAATGAAACTAAAATTACAAATCGTTATTTTGGGCACGGGTGAATTGCACTATGAAATGCAACTATCAGAGTTAGCAGAAAAATATCCTGACAAGCTAATTATTAAAATTGGTTACAACGAAAAACTAGCGCATCAATTCGAAGCCGCGAGTGATATGTATTTAATGCCATCACGCTTTGAGCCATGTGGGCTTAATCAGCTTTATAGCTTACGCTACGCAAGTCTTCCTATAGCAACACATGTGGGCGGCCTGGCTGACACGGTAGTACACGCCAGTGATTCCAATATTAAAAACAAAACTGCCAATGGTTTCATATTGGAAGAACATTCAGCTAAAGCTTTGCTCAAAGCAGTAAGACAGGCAATGCACTTATATCAACAGCCCGATGTATGGAAACAACTTCAGCAAAATGCAACAAACTGTGACCACTCATGGGAGAACAGTGCTGAGCATTATATTCATTTATATCAACAGGCTTTAGAAAAGAAAACAGCTTAATTTTTTAATTTTTTAGCTGCTGAAAAGCAGTCATCTCGCCACAAACATTGTTGCTGATCGCACTCACCATTTGTCGCTGATGAAAAACAACCAAAATTCCCCTCTGCAAGCTGTATGGTTTTAACCAAACTGACTTTACTCATTCGTGATGATTTAATACCAAAATTTTTCGCCAACACTCGAATTTCTTGCATATTCATTTTATAACACTCCCAGTATATGATCCAAAATAGATATGATCTAAAACATTCAAATACATATGTGATAAAAGCAAAAAACAAGCCAAATAATACACTCTCAAAACAGGCATATATACTGATTTAACTTAATATAGAGAAATAAGGTGAAACTTACTGCACCGATAAAGAACAAGAGTAATTTTCATGCACAATATTTGTTCAAAAAACATTACCATCAATTGGTAAAAACATAAACAACACTATAACTAGTTGCTAAATAAAATCTCAGTTAGCTGGTACATTAACAGCTAACTGATCGACAAACCAATCAATATCACCAATTGAATTTACAGGAAAAGATTCACCCTGTTTTATTCTGACAAGCATTTCAGCCTTTGATTCCCCACAGGCTAGTACTATTTTAGTTGCAGCACGTCTTAACGTAACAATGCTTAATGAGACTCGCTCCGCAGGTTCTTTTGGTGAATCATATACCGGTACAACAGATCGACTATCTGACAAGGCTTTATTGCCTGGAAACAGGCTAGCCGTATGCCCGTCTTCACCCATACCTAAAAAAGCAATATCGAATGAATCTATAGCGCAAATATCTTCGCGGTAAAGAGTGGCAGCAACATCTGCACCTAACTCTGCTGGTATGGCATGCACATTAGCGACAGCCAAATGCGACCATAAATTTTTTTCTAACATTACATCGTTACGCTCTTCGTGCCCTAATGGATAGCAACGTTCATCACCTAAATACCAGTGAATTTTCTCCCAGGGTAAATCTTCTCCCGCTAATAAACTCAGGCATTTTGCAGGTGTCTTACCGCCAGGTAAAACAATATGACAGATATTATTTTTCTGTAGACTTTGTTGAATTTTTTTTACTATAAATTCAGCTGCCGACTGCGAGGCCTCCTCGAAATCTTTGGATATATGCCATTTATGCATTTAATATTGCCTTTAACTACCCTGGCTTATGCCAGCCGCCTACACAGCCTTCAAACAGCCTGTCCATTCCCGGAATATCCCAGGTACCTGAACGATACCGACCGACAGAAATACGATCTTTCCAGGCATTAAGAATAGGTTCAATGATTGACCAGGACTCTTCCACCTCATCGGCACGTGAAAACAAAGTCGCATCGCCACTCAGTACATCATGCAATAAGACCTCGTATGCATCAGAAACATCATCGCCATTTTCTGCATATGGGGCACGCATTACCATGCGCTGTGTATCGGTTGTTAGGCCAGGCATCTTGGCGTTCATACGCAGTGAGATACCTTCGTCAGGGTGCACACGAAAAACCAGAGAATTAGCCAGCGGTGGTGTTGCATGGGTATCAAATAAATTAAAGGGAGGCTTTCTAAAACGAATCACGATTTCTGAAACACGTTTAGGTAGACGTTTTCCCGTCCATAAAACAAATGGCACACCCTGCCAACGCCAGTTATCAATATGAAACCTTAAGCCCGTAAAGGTTTCGGTAACAGAGTCTGGTGAAACATCGTCTTCAGCAACGTAGGCTTTAACGGTTTCATCATCCACTGTACCTGCAACATATTGTGCAGCGACGGTATGTTTTTCTATTTCTTCATCATCAAGTGCTCTTACCGCACGAAGTACTTTAATTTTTTCATCACGTACGGCATCTGCGGTGAATTCTACCGGGGGTTCCATTGCCACCAAGGTCATCACCTGCATTAAGTGACTTTGTATCATGTCACGCAGCGCACCTGATTTCTCATAGTAGTTTGCCCGATATTCTATACCGATGGATTCAGCTGCAGATATTTGTATGTGATCTATAAAGTTTCTATTCCACAAAGGCTCAAGAATGCTGTTAGCAAAACGATATACTAGTAAGTTTTGTACGCTTTCTTTACCAAGGTAATGATCAATACGGTATATCTGTGATTCATTCAGCACTTCCTGTAAGTCTTTATTAAGTTGCTGTGCAGACTGCAAATCCATACCAAATGGCTTTTCAATAACAACTCGCCTAAAGCCCGCTGTTTCGTCAGCCAGACCTAGTCTGTGCAAACCCGCCGCAATAGTGGTATACCATCTTGGCGGTACTGCGCAATAAAATAGGGCATTAGTGTTCTCGCCTAATTGCTCTAACGCATCGGCCAGTTCTTTATAGGTTTGTTCTTCCTGTAAATCGCCGCTTACCATTTTTAACATGCTGGAAAAATGCTGCCATTTTTCATCATCGACTTTTAAATCAGGGGCATAGTCTTTCAAGCCTTGGTACAGGGCATCCAGCCATTCTTCTCTGGTCCGATCTTTAAACACCCCAATCACTTTACTATCTGGATGCAACAATCCACAGCGCAGCATTTTAATCAGCGCTGGTATTAATTTCCGTTTGGTAAGATCACCGCCTGCACCAAAAATAACGATATTAGTGGGTTCAGTCGGCTCACCTAAACACACGCTTTCAGTTGTTTCCATAATGACCTCTTTGATGCCTCTGATACCCTTGTGGATTATTCTGCTGGGCGAACACTATGTCCACCAAAGCCAGCACGCATGGCATTAAGTACTTTACCGCCAAACGCAGAATCTTGCCGACTGCGAAAACGCATTTGTAGAGCCAGTGTTAAGACTGGAGTAGGTACTGCTAAATCGATTGAGTCCTGTACTGTCCAACGACCTTCACCAGAGTCATCAACATAATCACTCAGGGCTGATAAATTTTTATCATCGGCAAAGGCATCGGCTATTAAATCTAACAACCAGGAACGAACGACACTACCATGTTGCCAAATTTCAGATATTTGCTGTAAGTCGAGTTGCATTTCATCTTTAGCTTCTAACATTTCAAAACCTTCCGCAAATGCCTGCATCATCCCGTACTCAATGCCGTTATGCACCATTTTCACATAGTGCCCTGCACCTGCTGGCCCGACATGACCCCAGCCTTTATCTTTGGCAGGTGCCAGTGTTTCCAGTGCAGGGCGAATTAGATCAACCGCCTCATTCGTGCCACCCACCATAATGCTGTAACCGTTTTCTAATCCCCAAACGCCACCCGATGTACCTGAATCTACAAAATGAATATTACTAGCCTTAAGTTTTTCCGCGCGTTGTTTTGATAGGTTAAAGTTTGAATTACCACCATCGATAATTAAATCACCTTGTGTAACACCCGCGGCTAATAAGTCCTCAATGCTTTGATCAACATATTCATGCGGCACCATTAACCATATTGATCGAGGTCCATCCAGGGAGGACACTAAATCTTTCAATGTCCCTACATGAGTTATATTTTTATGTTCTTCAGCAAGCTTGGCTGCGCTTGAAGAATCAACATCATAGGCAATAATTTCATGGCCATCTGCAACTAGGCGCCTCACCATATTGGCCCCCATCTTTCCTAATCCAATCATCGCTAATTTCATAACTCACCTTATCTCTTTTATTTATCTAATTAGTATTTACAATTAACAAATTGAGGGTTTTCAAATACATCTATAAAGCTAAAAGCAATTTCTATACCAGCTAATTAAAGAACAAATGCCTACTTCTAAACTGGCTACCAGATATATTTTAGTCTGTATATTCAGATTAACATGAAGTCTTATGTAATGATTATTGAAGTTGGTATAAGTTATGCAATCCCTAGAATATGCAACAAAATAAACCAGGCTGTTAGAAAAGAGCACTATTATGAAGCAATATAATATGTGCGATGTATAAGAGCTATCATAACGCCCCAATATAGCACATTGAACTAAATAGCTATTTTGGCAAATAGGGTAAAACAATGATCGATAACACCTTAACCATTATTCTCGCCGGCGGCGAAGGGTCTCGCCTGCAACCTTTAACTAAATTTCGTGCTAAACCGTCTGTTCCCTTTGGGGGTAAATATCGGATAATTGATTTCACCTTAACCAATTGTCTGCACTCTGGATTACGCCGCATCCTCGTACTCACTCAATACAAGTCTCATTCTTTGCAGAAACATTTACGTGACGGCTGGTCTATTTTCAACCCGGAACTCGGTGAATACATTACACCCGTACCCGCACAAATGCGCCATGGTAATAAATGGTACCAGGGCACTGCCGATGCCATTCATCAAAATAATTACTTACTCGAACGCAGTGATGCAGAGTGGACCTTAATCCTCTCGGGCGATCATATTTATCGAATGGATTATGCATCTATGTTAGAAACACATAAGGCACTCAAAGCAGACGTGACTGTTGCATGTATGAAGGTTCCCTTAAAAGAAGCCAGCCAGTTTGGTGTTATGAGCACGGATAAAAATCAAAGAATAAATAAATTTGAAGAAAAACCAGAACATGTAGAACCTTGTCTCGATTCACCGGACCAGGCGCTTGTCTCTATGGGCATATATATTTTTTCTACCAAACTACTCATTGAAGAACTTGAAAATGATAGCCATGATGAAACGTCTAGCCATGATTTTGGTAAAGACATTTTGCCAAAACTTATGCAGACTCATAATGTATGCGCACACTATTTTGGTGAGGATAAAGGTCGAGTAACTCCAGACAAGTATTGGCGAGATGTAGGTACGATAGAATCTTATTACCAGGCAAACATGGATCTTTTAAAAGCCATCCCCGCATTAGATTTATACCAAAATGACTGGCCTATTCGTTCATATCAAGCACAAACCCCCCCTGCACGTGCGGTACCTGGAATATCAGGCAATGAAGGTGTATTTATAAATTCTATTCTTTCCGGTGGAACCATTATATCGGGCAGCAATGTATCCCACTCAGTACTTTTTCAAAATGTATTTATTGATGACAATTCAATCGTGGAAAATTCAGTGCTATTTGATAGCGTAAAAGTGGGGAGAAATGTAAAACTCAATAAATGCATTATTGATAAGGGTGTAGAAATTCCAAATAACGAGCTTATTGGATACGATTTAGAAAAAGATAGAGAAAGGTTCACCGTCAGTGAGGATGGTATTGTTGTAGTTCCACAGGGATATACATTTAATTAATTATTCTCATAATAAATACACTGTTCATACAAGCATATATTGGCCGATTTAGAAAAAAATTATGGACATATTGGGTATCTAAAATATCGATTCAAAAATTATTGATCATTCTTCACTGGAGAATGACCTCTGCATGACAGGAAAAACCAAATAACAGATTAAGACCTAATAACAAGATCTAATAACAAGGAAATAACTGCTGCGTACTCGCCGTTAAAGCGAGCTAAAATCGGCCACCGGTTTTGTTGATGTAATTCGAGAGTGCCTGTGTCTCATTATTCATGCGCATCAGGTTCTTGTGTGTTAGACGGAACAAGCCGCGCATCACCTTATAAACCACTTTTGGATGTTCATCCAGCAAGCCCTCAAAATCGACCGGCTCCAGCATATACACCGTAGACTTACCAACAGCGCGTAAACTTGCCTGACGAGGTGCCAGATCAACAAAGGCACGGGTTCCCGCACACTCCCCCACCTTCATGGTATAAACATCGATATCACGGCCTTCCGTTTTATTGCTCACAACCAGTTTACCCGCAGTCAGGATAAACAGAGTGTGATCACTCTCGCCTTCTTTAACTAGCACTTCTCCATCTGCCAGCTGACGCACTTTCATGACCTTCGTCAGGATCTGACACTCGCCTTTATCCAGTTCCTGCCCCAGCACCGAATCTATAACAGCCTCACAGCTTGCTTGATCAGTCATATATTCTTTCCCCTGATTTCAAAATATTTTTTATAGTTATATGTAGTCCATATTCTTTCTAAAGAACAGTCGTAATTTCCCTCACAATGGAACTTGTCTGCTCAGGGGGCTAGTCGTTAATGCTGCCACTGAAAGTATAGGTAGAATAAATACCCTATTTGAACAAGTCCAGCAAGTTACTTCTTGAATAATTTAATGACCGTATAAGGGGATTTGTAAAGATTTTGAGTGAAGCCGGGTAGATCTACTTAGAGTTGCCAGCGATAAGCATATTCGCAAGTCACAATTATTACCTATATGGTGAACAGCGAACAATATTATTTAGTCGCTTTCAGCAGGTAAGCAGACTATTTTCTTAACTTCATAAGACGCACCTACCGGCTAATAGCGGGCATTAGCAGAAGCTTAGTTATGAGTAATTTCTCAAAATTATCACTTGTTGCAGGTGTAGTTCTATCTGAATTAGAACGGATTGATAAGCTGTGCTACTCTCACGTTCCTTTTGTTTATCAATTACAGTGAAAAATTAAGCTGGAATATAGTATATGTTACACACAAGACAATGTTTTTTGACAATCCTTCTACTTCTTGGATTTTTAATCAATATTTCCGGCTGTACAATACCTGTTTGCTGTAGCCAGCCTGAGCCTGTTCTGCAAAAAAATTAGCCTGATAAAGCCGTAAAGGTAGAATTAAATCCAATATAATTGGGCATTCGATTGTTAGTGGTTCACGACTAGTTTTTTGTGTTATCACCAGGCACTCGAGAGTCAATTAGACAGGATGAAAAGAATGTTTAGATTGCTCAATAAGCTGTAACGGCTAATACCTGAATATCATTTACAGTCAGCTTTGATTAAAGCTCGTAAAATACGCTTTGTTACATCAGGCAACGCCTCATTCATAGCCTGACTGGCTGCTACAGATGTTTTGTAGTTAGAGCTTTGTCCTTGCATAACCAATGCGGTGAATAGAGAGTCATCCAGATAGGGTTGGACTAATGTTTCTACATCAGACCAGTTGTAATCCTGGCATGTCATTTTTAGATCAGGGTTAATATCAGCACTATTGACAGCAGTTGTTACTGACATAAAAACTATAGCTTTGATCGCTATACTTTTTCGATTCATCATGTAGTTCCTAAAATAAAAGTAGATTACTCGTTTCGAGCTGCTAAAAACTCTCGCTCTACTCACTCAGAGTCGACTTACGGTGTTGACCTCATCAGGTCAACGCAACACATACTAAGTAACTATCAAATTTTTTCACATAAAGAAAACGCTCTTAAAATGTTCTTAAAAATAATCTCCATAACTTATGTGAAATCTAGAATATGATTTTTACTTAACTTGTAACATTTTTTTAGACAAGCCTAGTCGTTGAAGCAGACTTTCTGTATCAATGGGCTTATTAATACAGGCCTCTGCACCGGCTAACAATGCATTCTCAATATTCTCCGGTGTTGCATAACCTGTCATTACAATAATCCTTATTGATTTTGTTGCAGGATCTGATTTGAGTAATCGACAAACTTGAAAACCATCCAGCCCTGGCATCATTAAATCAAGTAATACTATTTGGGGTTTTAATTTACGTACTTTCAAGCCCGCGGTAAAACCATCCCTCGCTGCTTCAGCTACAACAGAGGCATCAACACTTTCAAATAGCTCCAATAGGAAAGATGATACGCCAGCGTCATCATCTACTATTAGTATGCTGAGATCCTCTCCTCCCCCCAGATTAAGCGTTAGGCCCCTGCTTCGTGCAAAACGCTCTACCTCACTGGGCAAGAAACGACGATGTCCCCCCGGTGTCATTAGCGCACTTAAATCCCCTTTCTCTGCCCATTGCCTTACCGTAGCAGGTGTAACCATTAATAGTTCTGCAACTTTATTTGGCGTTAAATATGATTTACTCATCTTTTTTTCTTATATTTGGAAATATATCAAGCACTGCAAGCAGAGGTCACTCAACTAACAAAGACCATAATTGAGCAAGATATTATTTACGTTATTTATGATTTTTTCGAATTTTAACTTATTTCATGCTTTGTAAACACTAGTTCTACCCACATGGAGCTCACTTTTCCATTCAAAGATAAATCACCTTAAATCACTCCGGTACGTTAAAAACATGCACATAAAACGAAAAACATAAAAATCTAGAATCTGCTAAAGTCTAGTGAAAAATTATATAAGCATTTATTGAGACACTTAGAATGAAGTATTACGATGTATTTAATGGTGATGCAGATGGCATTTGCGCCCTCCACCAGATGCGCCTTGCAAACCCTATAGAGAGCACACTGGTCACCGGTGTAAAACGTGACATCAGCCTTTTGAAAAAGGTAGATGCAAATCAGGGTGACCAGATTCTTGTGCTGGATATCTCCCTCGACAAAAATAGAGATGAGCTTATTGCACTCTTAGGCAAAGGGGCAAGTATTCAGTATTTCGACCACCATTTTGCTGGAGATATCCCTGAAAATGCCTTGCTTCAAGCCAATATAAATACAGACCCTAATACCTGTACCAGCCTGCTGGTGAACGAGCACTTAAACAGCCAGTATTTGTTATGGGCTGTGACTGCTGCCTTTGGTGACAACCTGCACCAATCTGCTCTAACGGCTGCTAAACCTCTCAATTTAACAGAGTCTCAATTGGAACAATTAGAACTCTTAGGTACATGCATTAACTACAACGGATATGGCTCATCTCTTGATGATTTAATTTATAGCCCAGAAGAACTCTATAAAAAGATAAAACCTTATGCCAACCCATTTGAGTTTATTGAGTCTGATGACAACTACCAAACCCTGGTCAATGGCTATCGTGAAGACATCAGTAAAGCTGAAAGCTGCAAGCCATCTTACGAAACCAGCAGCCATAGTTTGAGTATCCTTCCAAATGAGAAGTGGGCTCGTCGTGTGAGTGGTGTATATGCAAATGCCCTTGCTACCTCTAACCCAGATAGAGCTCATGCGATGCTCACGGAACAGGATGATGGCGGCTTTCTGGTTAGTGTTCGAGCTCCACTTAACAATAAAACAGGGGCAGATGAGTTGTGTCGCCAGTTTGAATCTGGCGGTGGGCGCAAGGCAGCTGCTGGTATAAATAAACTACCTGCTTCTGACTACGACCTATTCCAGGAAAAGTTCACCCAGGCCTTTCGTTAATCAACAGGCTTGTTAGTGGCTATAACGCCACTAACAACTTGATGTATTGGGCAAAACTATTGCGCAAGAACAACTCCAGCAAACATATTTATTTGTTCCTTTGAAACATAGTTAGCTACGCGCTATTCTGTAACTCATAAACAGCACGTATGCTAAATGGAGCTAAAAAGTGATAAAGACGGTTACCCATTGCCTGTTCATTTTTATCGTATTATTTAATACTAATAGCTTTTCTGAAACACCTTCAACTCAACCTGATATAGCAGCCACACTGGTAAAAAATGCCATGGACTATTGGCGCAGTAAAACCTCTTATACAGAAGTGTCCATGACAGTTCACCGACCAGACTGGCAACGCACCATGAGTATGCGTAGCTGGACACGCGGCTCTAACGATGCATTAATTATTTTTACTTCACCGGCGGCTGATGCTGGAAATTCGACCTTGAAACTTGATCAATCCATGTGGATGTTTACGCCTAAGCTAAACCAGGTAATTAAACTACCTGCCAGCATGATGACGCAATCCTGGATGGGGTCTGATTTTTCATACAATGACTTATCAAGGTCTGACCAGATCGTAAACCACTATACACATAGATTAATTAATACTGAGAAAGTAGATAAGCACACTGTCTACACTATTGAGTCTATTCCAAATGCTGATGCACCTATAGTATGGGGGAAAGAGGAAATTAAAATTCGAGATGATTACATCATGCTGGAAGAAAAGTTTTATGATCAGGATATGCAATTAATCAAACATATGATTACCACGAAAATTGGCCCCCTGGGTGGTCGTGAATTTCCACTGGTAATGCGTATGAGTAATATCGAAAAAGATGATCACTGGACTGAAATAAAAAATGACACTGCCCACTTTGATCTCGAATTTCCCAAGGCGCTATTTACACTATCCAATTTAAGAAACCCTCGACGTTGGACTGTTCCCTCAACTAACAATACGTCAGTACCATGATTTTAGAACTGGCATGGAGAAATAGCTGGCGACAACCCAGGCGAACGATTTTAAGTTCTCTCGCGATCGCCTTTACTTCTGCTTTTCTTATATTTATGCCATCACTGCAAAATGGTTCCTATATTTCGATGGTAGAAAACACCTTACGCCTGTTTGATGGCTATGCGGAAATACAACAACCAGGTTACCGCGACAACCCCGAAATAAGGAACTCGCTAACCATCCCTGATAGCTTAATTAGTGATCTAAAAAACATTCAGCATGTAGATACGGTAAGTCAACGTGCTATCAGTTTTGCCTTACTGGCATCAGACCAACGTAGCTTTGGTGCTCAAATCGTTGGCGTACAGAGTGATAGCGAAGCCTTAGTATCCATCATCCCAAATAATATAAAACAGGGTAGATTTTTATTAACTGATAATAGTAATACCGATGAAATCGTATTAGGTAGCGTGTTAGCTAAAAACCTTAAAGCATCTGTTGGTGAAAAAGTAACCTTGCTGGGTAACGGACGAAATGGCTCACTTGCCGCTGATTCTTTAACGGTTGTTGGCATTTTTTCCACAGGCATTTCAGCTATGGATCGTTTAATGGCTGAAATTCCTCTTCAACGATTTCAACAAACCTTTTCCATGAATCAACACGTCCACAGTATTGTTTTGAGTGGTAAGGACATTTCCAGCTTTCAACAATCCATGAAACCCATTCGGGACGTAGCTATAAAATACAAGCTGGCGGCACTAGATTGGCAGCAACTACAACCAGGATTAATGAAAGGAATTTTACTTGATATAAGCACTTCATTACCTTTATATATTGCAATGGTACTTGTCGTGACTTTTAGCCTTCTAAATAGTGTTCTTATGTCTGTACTAGAACGCACACGAGAGTTTGGTGTTTTACTATCTCTTGGAATGCGGCCATCTAATATTGCAAAAATGATATGGATAGAGACCATAATCCTTATAATTTTCGGATTATTAATGGGCATTGCACTAGGTTATGCCTTAACTGAATACTATGCCCATGTTGGCATACACTTTGAAGAAGCACAGGAAATATTTAGTGAGTACGGCTTACCAAATGCAATGTACCCACAACTTAACTGGTTCACCTTACTCATAGGACCGAGCATTATTGGCTTGAGCATACTAGTTTCAACAATTTTTCCCGTAGTGCGTATTTATAAAATGCAGCCGGTTCCTGCCATGAGAGCGGTTTGATGGAAAAATTAAAATTATTTATTTCACTTTCGTGGCGTAATTTATGGCGCAACTATCGACGAACCCTGATTACCTTTAGTTCTATAGGTGTAGGTGTTTGGGCGATGATTGTTTTGGCATCGCTTATGGAAGCCTGGGCCATGAGTACATTTAACGCTTCAATTAATACATTGACTGGCCATGCTCAAATCCATGCTGAAAAATATTTACAAGACCCCAACATTGAATATCGCATAGATATGCCGGATGAAAGACAAACAGACTTACTTAATTCAGATACGATTAAAGCATGGTCTGTACGGGTAAGAGTTCCCGCTATTGTTCAATCAGAGCGCGACAATGCGCCACTAATGCTCGTAGGCATTAATCCACAAGCGGAGAACAATCTATCTTTTATCCCCAACTCAATTACTAAAGGCGCCTATTTTAACGATGTTAAATCTCCCGGGATATTACTCGGAAAAAAACTTGCTAAGCGATTACGTACAGATCTCAACAAACGCGTCGTCATATTAAGTCAGGGACCAAATGGCGATATAAAAGAAAGAGGATTTCGCGTTAACGGAATTTATGAAGTTGAACAAGAAGATACTGAGAGTTTATATGCATTTATAAGCATAAAAAATGCTCAGAGCATGCTTAAAATAGATAGTGATATTTCTGAAATATCCTTCGTATTGCATGATTTAAATGAGTTAGATAATTTTCTGGCTAGGTACAAAGAACTTAACAAACTAAAAAATATAAAACAGGATATAAAAAGCTGGGCTGAATTAGAACCCCTTACACTTGCATTACTCGATATGACATCCGGTACCATCGCACTACTCACCGTTATTATGTTTATCTTAATAGCCTTTGGATTAGTAAACACATTGCTCATGGCTGTATATGAACGCACGCGTGAATTTGGCCTGTTACAGGCTCTTGGAATGAAGCCCACCTATATTTTGTATATGATATTAATTGAATCTACATTCTTAATGGGCATTGGCGTCATTGTAGGAACATTATTAAGCCTTTCGACCATTGTGTATTTTTCTAATGGATTAGATCTGGGCGCATTAGCCGAAGGTTCTACAATGTTTGGTGCAGGAAGAATAATGTATCCTGAAATTAACTGGATACAAAGCAGCATTATCGCCATATTCGTCTGGGTTATGGGCATTATCACTAGCCTCTACCCTGCCTGGCGCGCATCCCGTGAAGTTCCCGTTGAAACAATTAATAAAGCGTATTGATATGTCCGTTATTGTAAGTTGCGAATCACTTAGTAAAACATATGGTGCAGATGAGCTGCAGGTTCATGCCGTCGATGCTGTTAATTTGCAAATAAACAAAGGCGACTTTATTAGTTTATCCGGCCCATCTGGCTCAGGTAAAACAACCTTATTAAACTTAATAGGTGGTTTAGATACGGCCACCTCTGGAAAAATAACAGTCGATGATAAGCGTGTCGATAAAATGAATAAGTCCGAGTTAGCTGATATGCGGCTCAATCACATTGGATTTGTATTTCAGGCCTATAATTTAATTCCTGTTTTAAGCGCATATGAAAACATTGAGTTTATTATGCAGCTACAGGGTATACCGGCTGAAAACCGTAGAGCAAAAGCAGATGCCATATTAGAAGAAGTTGGTTTAAGCGGCATGGGAGAGAGAAGACCTTCTCAAATGTCAGGGGGCCAACAACAACGTGTCGCGGTTGCCCGAGCCATAGTGTCACGGCCATCAATAGTATTGGCCGATGAACCTACAGCCAATCTTGATTCACATTCTTCTAACGATTTGTTAGAACTAATGAAGCAGTTAAATAAAGAACACAATACAACTTTTGTTATTGCGACACATGATCAACAGGTAATTGATTTCACACAGCGACGTATACATATGCTGGATGGAAAAATTGACATGGATGAAAAAACACTTTGAAACTTGCCTGTTATCTAAATTCTATATTATTAATATCCTGCACCTCATTTTCGTCGAGCAGTTTTTCACTTGAAATAGGAGCCATCACTGGAGAGATAAAAGCTCAATATAAATATTTAAGTTATGGTGATAACAGCATTGTTTCTACTGTAAGTGACAACAACTTATACGAGAACCTAATAGACCTTAGATTAAAAACATCTGCAATCCATAATAACTGGGGAGCAACAGCCCACTATCAAATAAACAGGGTAAGTGGCAGCTATGTAGAAGCGAGCAAACAGTTACTCCTTATATCTCCAGTTATATTCCCACAAGCTAACAATGAATGGTTCGATTTAGAGCAGACAATATCAGAAGATAATAACAGCCTGACTCAGCACAACATTGATCGTTTATTTATCACTCACAGTACTGATCAATCCGTTATTAAATTTGGTCGACAGGCATTATCATGGGGCAATGGTATCGTATTTCATCCTATGGATTTATTTAATCCATTTTCACCGGATGCTATAGACACGAGCTACAAACCTGGAACAGACATGCTGTACACACAGTGGCTTTTTGATTCCGGTTCAGACCTCTCATTCCTGTTAGTGCCTCGCAGAAACCCTGTCACAAACAATCTTGATTCATCTGAAAGTTCAGCCGCAGTAAAATGGCATTTTTTTGATTCACAACTAGAAATAGATATTTTAATTGCACAGGATTACGATGATAAAGTTTTAGGCCTGGGTATTAGCGGACCAATAGGCGATGCCATTTGGCGCACTGATATTGTTCCCGTATTTCTAGATAATAATGATAGCAAAACATCTTTTTTACTAAACGCTGAACAGACATGGCAGTGGTTCAATAAAAACATACATGGCTATATTGAATATTTTCGAAATGGGTTTGGAACAACTAAAAAAAATATTACACCTGTGGATTTAAGTGACAGCCTGCTTACACGCATCACCCATTCACAAATATTTAATACAAGTCGAGATTATTTATCGATAGGCGCACGTATTGAGCAATCAGCCTTGATCAACATTATGCCACTATTGATACACAATATTAATGACCACAGCACGCTTGCCTTACTGCAAGGCATCTATAGCAGCTCACAAAACTCGCGCATTGAATTTGGATTAAGTATTGGTATTGGTAATGAAGGTTCAGAATTTAGTGGACTGGAAACCGCCAACAATAGTGGCATATATTTACAAACAGCCAAACAGGCACATATTAGATATAGTTTTTACTTTTAATAGCAGCCAATAAAAAAAGCCCTCAAGGGGCTTTTTTATTGGCGAAGAAACTGGTTATTTATTCGTAAGGGTTACGTAAAATAATAGTTTCATCTCGTTCTGGACCAGTTGAAATAATATGAATCGGCACACCAACAACTTCTTCTAAACGATCTAAGTAATTGAGTGCATTTTGAGGTAGTTCATCTTTATTACGAACACCGACTGTTGTTTCGCTCCAACCTGGCATTTCTTCAAAAACAGGTACACATTTCTCAATTGCATCCGCACCGATAGGTGGCATTTCTAGAATTTCACCATTGTATTCATATGACGTACAAATTTTTAATTTTTCTAAACCATCTAAAACATCCAGTTTAGTAATACACAAACCGGTAATGCTATTTACCTGTGCCGCACGACGTAACGCGACAGCATCAAACCAGCCACAACGACGACTACGCCCTGTTGTTGCACCAAACTCATGACCTTTCTCACCCAGGTACTGGCCAACCTCATCAAACAATTCTGTTGGGAACGGGCCAGCGCCTACACGTGTTGTATAAGCTTTTGTAATACCCAGGATATAGTCTAAATCACAGGGGCCAACGCCAGAGCCTGTACAAGCACCACCGGCTGTACAGTTTGAAGACGTTACATATGGGTATGTACCCTGATCAATATCCAGCAAGGTACCCTGCGCGCCTTCAAACATTATATTTGCGCCATCTTTACGCAGGTTATAAAGCATTGAAGGAATATCAGCGATCATTGAAACGATCTTATCGCGCATTCCCATAATTTCATCTAATACCGTTTGATAATCAACTGCATCTACTTTGAAATAATTCACTAATGCATGGTTATGGTATTCCATAACACCGGCTAATTTTTCTGCAAAGGTATCAACATTCAGTAAATCACCTACACGTAAGCCACGACGAGAAACCTTGTCTTCATACGCTGGGCCAATACCTCGACCAGTAGTACCAATAGCTTTTTTACCGCGAGCAATTTCACGCGCCTGATCTAATGCTACGTGATAAGGCATAATGAGTGGACAGGCTTCAGAAATTTTCAAACGCTGACTCGCAGGCACGCCCTGCTTTTCCAGCATATCAATTTCTGTAAATAAAGCCTCTGGTGAAAGCACAACACCATTACCAATTAGGCACAATACGTTGTCACGTAAAACGCCTGATGGCACTAAATGTAAAACGGTCGTTTTGTCGCCAATTACTAATGTATGACCTGCATTATGGCCACCCTGGAAACGTACAACAGCTGATGCACGATCAGTTAAAAGATCAACGATCTTTCCTTTGCCTTCATCGCCCCATTGGCTTCCAAGTACAACTACATTCTTACCCATTCGACTATGCCTTCTTCATGTTGACAAGCTGCAATAGCAGCATTTCAATAGTGTTAACATTATTTCTTACTACACTTAAAACAACATTTTTTGAAACAATGTAATTAAATTAATTCTTTACTCAACAACCCAGTTACCTGAATTATTTTTTAACTCTCGACTACATCCTAAATCACTCGCGCTAGCTTGTTGACCCGGTAAGGATTGAATAACCGTTTCACCATTTGCACGCAACTCACTCACGGCCTTCCACAAACCAGAATCATTTTCAGATAAACTAGGTGCGTAAATAGCGTTATTATTTAGTGTTTGAGTTTCCGAACTTGAAAGATTCAGTAATGTTTTTAAATCAGTACTAAAACCTGTTGCAGGTCTTGCCCGACCAAACACCTGACCGATATCATCATAACGACCGCCACGTGCAATCTCCTGACCTTCACCTAAAGTGTAGGCAGCAAATAACAGACCGGTATGGTAATGAAATCCACGTAACTCAGAAAGATCAAAATTAATTGCGATATCGCCAATTCGCTTCTTAAGTAATGCAACCGCTTGCTTTAAATATTCTAAAGCTTCTTTAACCGCTGAATCCGCTTTTGCAAATGCATCTGTTGCACGTTGTAAGCAAGCGTTGCCACCGTGTAATTCTGGCAACAGATTCAACATATCTTCAATATCTTTATCGATTGATTGTTCGGCGAGGAAGGCTTGAATTTCTGGAATTGCTTTGCGCTGCATCATTTCAAATAATGTAGCTTCCTGATCCTCATCAAAACCAGCTTGCTTACTTAAACCGCGGTAAATGCCTACATGTCCAATGTCAATATACACATCTTTAACACCAGCCATTTCTAATGTTTCAACCATTAAACACAGCACTTCCACATCGCTTTCAACACCAGCGTGTCCGTATAATTCTGCGCCTGCCTGGAATGGACTACGACTACTACCAAAACCATCTGGCATTGTATGCAAAACCGTACCCATGTAACACAAGCGATTAGGCGCATCATTTGTTAACTGGTGAGCATCAATACGCGCAACCTGAGGTGTCATATCGGCTCGTAAACCCATTGATCGCCCCGTCAGTTGATCAATCAGTTTAAATGTCTGTAAATTTAAATCGTGACCTGTACCCGTTAATAGAGATTCTAAAAATTCTATCATCGGTGGCATTACTAACTGGTAACCCCAACGTGAATACATATCTAATAAGTTTCGACGTAGAGACTCAAGACGTGCTGCATCTGCAGGCAACGCTTCTTCAATACCTTGAGGTAATAACCAGTGATTATTTGTCACACCATTTTTCATTATGCTTTCTTCAATCAAACGTTTAACGCATTAAATAAAGTAAAACCACACCGAACAACATACTGGCAAAGCCAATACTACGTAATGCCTTATCCGGTAACTGGCTTGCCTGTAACATAGTATTTCGCCAGCCTTTAGGGCTAATAAAAGGCATTATGCCTTCAAATACTAATAGCAGTGCTATCGCACTGAATAAATCATCCCACGCTATCATTACAGTCAGTCATTATTTAGTTTTACACTTCGCATATTTCTATACGATTTCTAAATTTCTACAGCAAATTCACATGCTGCAGACGTACAAAAAGCCGGGCCTGAGCCCGGCTTATTTGTTTATGCTTTGCTACTTCACTTTACCCTGTGAACTCTTTAAGTATCTAAAGAATTCAGAATCAGGCTCTAGCAACATTACATCGCCTTTATTCGAGAAGGTGTTCTTATAGGCTTCCATACTTCTATAAAAACGATAGAAATCACGATCTCTACTATACGCCTTTGCATAAATTTCAGCTGAAGTCGCATCACCTTCACCACGAATCGATTGTGAATCACGATACGCTTCTGCCACTAATATTCTGCTTTGCGCATCTGCATCTGCACGTATACGAGTAGCTGTTTCTTCACCTTTAGATCTGTTTTCCCGCGCTTCACGTTCACGCTCTGTGCGCATACGCTCATACACGTTTTGACTAATCTTATCCGGGAAATCAATACGCTTAATACGTACATCTACAATATCGATACCAAAGGCTTTGGCTTTTTCATCAATGTTGCTAGTTAATAGCTCCATGATTTGCGTTCGATCCTGCGCAATAACTTCTTGCACAGTACGCTTTGCAAATTCATTACGCAGGCCATCATCGACCATACGATAGATTAATGACGCAGCATTCTGTTCACGGCCACCGGATGTTGCAGTGTAATAACTAGCTTCATCAATAATGCGCCACTTAACAAATGAATCTACTATCATGTATTTCTTTTCTTTTGTTAAGAAACGAACAGGTCGCTGATCAATAGTAAGAATACGACCGTCTAGTTTTTTCACATCGTTAAACGGGAAAGGTAATTTAAAATGAATACCAGGTTCAAAACCAGTTTTATCAATTTTACCAAACGCTAATAAAATTGCTTTTTCACGTTCATCTACAAAGAACGTACATGTGTAAGCAACAATAACGATAACGGCTGCAATAATTCCAACTAACTTATTCATTATCGTGTCTCCCTAGTACGTGAAGAACGGTTTCTTAAATCATTCACGTCAAAATTATTACTACGTGAATTATCAATTAAACGTTCTGTCTGCTGCAAACCATCTCGACTGACATTTCTATTTTCCAACATCTTATCCAATGGCAAATACATCATGTTGTTGCCGCCTTCAACGTCGATCATCACTTTGCTTGACTGAGACAATACAGATTCTACGCTTTCAAGATAAATACGATCTCGCGTTACGCCTGGCGCCTTACGGTACTCGGCATATAACTTGGTGAAACGCTGAGCATCACCTTCAGCTCTTGCCACCACTTCTTCTTTATAAGCACTTGCTTCTTCTAACATCTGCGCCGCTTTACCACGCGCACTAGGTAGAATTTCGTTGCGATAAGCCTCTGCCTGATTTCGTAACTTCACCTCGTCTTCTTTAGACTGGGTTACGTCATCAAAGGATGCTTTAACGGGCTCAGGTGGCTTAGCTTCCTGCATGTTCACACGCACAACATTCAATCCAGATTTATAGCTATCAAGAACTTCCTGAAGTGTTTGTTGAGTACTTAGTGCAATATCTTCACGACCATCACCAAACACATAGTTCATGGTGCTACGTCCTACGTGCTCACGCAATGCGCTCTCAGATGCTGCGGCCAAAGTTCCGGCTGGACTACGCATACTAAAGAAATAATTCTCTGCATTACCTACCTGGTACTGCACAGTAATTTCAATATCAATAATATTTTGATCTTGAGTCAACATGGTGCTTTTGTGTGCGTATTCTTGAATGTTACTCACATCCACTTTTAGCACTTTTTCAATAGGCGCTGGTAAATGCCATTGAAGACCAGACTCGACTGTATAGGCATGTGCACCAAAACGCAGAACTACACCGCGCTCAGCCTCACCAATTTTATAGGTACCTGTAAGTGCCCATACAATTAAACCTATAACGACGACAGCTATAATGCCGTTAGAGCTACTTCCCGAAGAAGTGTTACGACCACCTCCTCCAGAACCACCCAATAGGCCATTCAGCTTATCCATGAATTTTTTGAATACTTCATCTAAATCCGGGGGACCTTGATCATTGCCACGATTTCCCCAAGGGTCTTTATTCTTATTACCGCCAGGCTCATTCCAAGCCATTTGAGACTCCAAGTATTGCTTAATGAAAGATTGCGGATTGTAACCCTTCTACCGTAGAAACAGAAGTCTAGGCACCGCGTTAATACTTAATAATTTTTACTTATCGTTACCGGCTACCAACCATTCATCTTGTGGGGTTTCATAGCCTTCCGGCAATAAAAGATCCACTGGAACCGACTCTCTACTCGCCATCTGCATTAAGTCACGCCTAGGCGTATTAATTTGTAGAATAAACTGCCCCATTTCATCAATTGTTTCACTTTCCACCGCATTGATCCCATAAAGCAGCGCACGAACTCTTCCATTTGCCGGAGACAGGGTTAAAGCCCCCTGCACTATATCTTGTGCAAAGTGCTCTGCGAGTACCTGATGTACTAAATCCAGACCCTGTTTGTGCTGTGCAGACACCCATATTCTTTTGACGTTACCATCACTATCACGATCAATTCGAGGTTCAATTTCGAGTCGATCAATCTTGTTCATTATTTGAATTTGCGGCACTTTATCCGCACCAATTTCCTGCAACACCGTATCGACTGCTTCTATATTTTCTAAACGCATATCGTCTGAGGCGTCAATAATATGAAATAACAGGTGAGCCTCTTCGGTTTCCTGCAGAGTCGAACGGAATGACTCGACCAGATCGTGGGGCAAGTGACGTATAAAGCCTACGGTGTCGGCCAGGATCACCGAACTACCATCTTCAATTTGAAGCTTTCTCAAGGTAGGGTCAAGCGTCGCGAATAACTGATCCTGAACATAAACTTCGGCATCTGTCAGTGCATTAAATAAGGTCGATTTACCCGCATTGGTGTAACCGACAAATGCTACGGTAGGTACCTCTGCTTTACGACGTGACTGTCTACCCTGCTCTCGCTGCTTGCGTACTTTATCCAGGCGTTTATTAATTTGCTTTATACGCGCACCCAGTAAACGACGGTCAGTCTCCAACTGTGTTTCACCTGGACCACGTAAACCAATACCACCCTTTTGACGTTCAAGGTGAGTCCAGCCTCGGATTAGACGAGTCGACAAATGCTTTAGCTGCGCCAGTTCAACCTGCAGCTTACCCTCAAATGTACGCGCACGTTGAGAGAAAATATCCAGAATGAGCCCCGTACGATCAAGCACACGACACTGGAATAGAGCCTCCAGATTTCTTTCCTGTGAGGGGCTTAACGCGTGGTTAAATAGTACAAGTTCGATACCTTCGGCCTCGACTTTTTGCGCAATCTCCTCAGCCTTTCCACGACCAATAAAATATTTAGCATCAGGCGAATGTCGCTTACTGGTTACAACATCAACCACAACGGCGCCTGCTGAAACAGCCAGTTCCTGAAATTCAGTGATGTATTCACGTTGCAGATCTGCGTTTAGGTCGATATGGACAAGGATGGCTTGCTCACCAATATCTGGGCGTTCAAACAAGATAGGTCTTCTGTATTAGCGTTAAGAAACTTCATTATACAACGCAAAACGGCTGTCCCCATAGTCATTTACAGACATTTGGAGCAGCCGTTTTACATATAATTCATATGTGTAGCAGAACTACATATTACCGGTACCGCTATCCTGCTCATCCTCATGACCATTAGTCCAACGTACTGGCCTGGCTGGAACAATTGTTGAAATAGCGTGTTTATAAACCATTTGGCTTACTGTATTTCGTAACATAACCGCGAATTGGTCAAAAGATTCAACTTGCCCCTGCAACTTAATACCATTAACAAGGTAAATTGAAACTGGTACGCGTTCCTTACGCAGCGCATTCAAGAAGGGTTCTTGTAGTGATTGCCCTTTTGGCATGGTCTTTACTCCCAGCATTTTAGTTATTTTTATTAACCCACACGCACAAATAGCCGTGTAATATTTATATTTTAGAAAACTCTAATATAGTGGTGCATAGACTTTTTTCAAGTCCTTAACCTAAGAGAATAGCGAATTTTTCAGATTTTTCAGGATTTTATGATAAATGAGTGACTCTATATCAAAAAAATTGCAGTCACTTTCTTTTCTAAGCCATGTCATTTGCCGCTTGGCCAATTGCCGAGTAGCTATAATTCCACGTTCTGTCATTTCAGCATAATCTGTCAAACCATCAAGATGCTCCCATACCTGTCGATAACCAACACAGCGCATAGATGGCATATCCAAATTCAAATCACCTCTCGATCTAAGGACTTCGACCTCATGGATAAACCCAAGTTCCAACATCTGATGAAACCGCGTTGCAATACGCGCTTGCAACAAGCTTCTATCTTTCGGAAAAAATGCAATTTTTAGTATATTGTAGGGCAATGAATTAGCTGTTTGCTCCTGCCAAAACTCAGTTAATGTCTTACCGGAAATTTCAAAGACCTCTAAGGCACGTTGTATTCGTTGCGGATCATTCGGGTGAATTCTTTGTGCGGCAACCGTATCAATTTTAGCGAGTCGCTCATGCATAGCCTGCCAACCATGCTGTGCAGCATCCGCTTCCAATTGCTCACGCACTGCGGTATCTGCCGCAGGCAACTCAGATAAACCCTCCTGTAGTGCTTTGTAATACAGCATGGTGCCGCCCACGAGCACCGGCGTTTTACCACGACTTAAGGTCGATTTAATTTCTGCTAACGCATCTTTCCTAAAATTCGCCGCGGAATAGGACTCCGTTGGATCAATAATATCTATTAGTTTGTGTGGTGCACGCGCAAGCGTTTCTGCATCTGGTTTGGCTGTGCCTATATTCATATCTTTATAAACTAAAGCAGAATCAACACTTATCAGTTCACAACCAAACTCTTCAACGCACGCCACGGCTAAATCTGTTTTTCCCGCCGCTGTAGGCCCCATTATGAAAATAATGGTTGGTGCATTTTCAGCACGGGTAGATTTTTGAATAATTAAGTCAGACATAAGATGGCGTTGCTATTGGCCGCGCATAAACCATTTATCCATGGCATCCAGACTAAACTCTGTCCATGTAGGGCGGCCGTGATTACACTGACCACTGCGTTCTGTCTGCTCCATATCCCTCAGTAAGGCATTCATTTCAGGGATAGTTAAACTTCGATTTGCACGCACCGAGCCATGACAGGCCATTGTCCCTAGTACCTTATTAATTTCGTTTCGAATACGTTCTGAACTGCCATAGCTGAGAAGATCAGACAACACATCCCGAACCAAAGACTCGGCATCAGCACGAGCCAATATCACTGGAATTTGTCGAATACGAATTGATTCCGGGCTAGTACGATCTAGTTCAAAACCCAGCTCATTAAATAGGGCGGCCTGCTCTTCAGCCAGGGTCGCTTCTTTTTCGCTCAGGTTCATGCCAATAGGCACAAGTAGTGGCTGTGAAGCAACCGTGCCTTCATCCATTGCCTGCTTTAAACGCTCGTAGGTAATTCGCTCATGCGCAGCATGCATGTCCACCACCACCATTCCCTTGGCGGTTTGCGAAAGAATAAACACGCCATGAAGCTGTGCTACTGCAAACCCCAGAGGCGGAATATCTTCATGGGCTTGCGCTACAGACTGGGATTCGTTCGTAGGTAAACTCCGCGATAAATTAGTATAAGCCTGAATTTGCTCTTCAACCTGTAGAGACATGCTACCTTGTCGAGGCGCAGAACCATAACTTTCCGTACCGCCCATGGAATGGCCTGATGCTGTAGCTGATGAAAATGGCAAACTTTGTGAAGACTGCATGGAGATACCTGTCACCTCTCCGACTAAACCATTCACATCCGCCGGCCGAACATCCGCCAACGCCTTATGAATCCCTCTAAACAAAAAGTCATGCACCATACGGCTTTCACGAAACCGTACTTCATGCTTGGTGGGGTGCGCATTCACATCGACTAGTGCGGGGTCTAATTCCAGATACAAAACATACGCTGGGTGACGCCCGTGATACAACACATCCTGATAAGCCTGGCGCACAGCATGGGTAACCAGCTTGTCACGAATAATTCGGCCATTCACAAAGAAAAACTGCATGTCTGCCTGTGAACGGGAAAAACTCGGTAAGGCGATCCAGCCATACATTTTTAAACCCGCGGCTTCAAATTCCATAAACTGTGACTGCTCTATAAACGCCTTGCCACAAACCTCGGCAATACGCTGCTCCATCTCAGTTCGATTATCCGCTGCACGCCACTGCTTAATTACCCGCTGGTTATGGTTAAGCGTAATACCCACATCAAAGTGGCTTAAGGCAATGCGTTTTACAACGTCTTCTAAATGATTAAATTCGGTTTTTTCTGTACGTAAAAATTTACGCCGTGCAGGTACGTTATAAAATAAATCTCGCACCTCAATCGTCGTACCATCGCTGTGCGCTGCGGGTGATAGCTCAGCTGATTGCTCGTCCTGCCCCTGCACTTTAAAGCCTTCACCATCTTGCTGGCGTGAGGTAATACTCATTCGACTGATCGAGGCGATACTCGGTAAAGCCTCACCACGAAAGCCTAAACTTTTAACGTGTTCGAGATCATCCAGATTACGAATCTTACTCGTAGCATGACGCGACAAAGCCAACGCCAGATCATCTTTATGAATACCATGCCCATTATCACGAATACGAATCAACTTGCTGCCACCCTGTTCGATGTCGATGTCAATTTTAGTCGAGCTTGCATCAATGCTATTTTCCAGCAGTTCTTTAACCACTGATGCAGGTCTCTCAACCACCTCACCCGCGGCGATCTGGTTAATGAGTTGATTGGGCATTTGCTGAATACGTCTGGACATGAAAATACTTGAATGATGAAAGTTTGGGGAGTTTAACAAGCTTTAGAGACTAGAAAAAGAAATCGAGATTTTAGATCAAAATAATTGAAAGAATGGGCACGACTAAGTTCATAAGCAAGCAAAGAAAAAGCTAAAGTGTAAGAATTTCCGTAATTTGTCAGAAATGGCCTTACAGTTACTTAATGTCATAAAAAACCTAAACAGGATTAATATCTTCACCTGCTTACTAATCCCAGCTTATACTTTTAATGATTCAATCCTTTATAAAGCCCATTTGAGTGGGCTTTATAAAGGAATCTAAGTAGTACCTCTATCAGATAGTTCTAAGCCTTTCTTGTTGAGCATAAATACATACTCGACTCTAAATATTAAAGCTTGTCGGAATCCCTAACACTATGTAACGGATACATTATAGATTAACTATAAGTGATTGATAAACATGTAAATTCATTGTTGGCTTAAAAGTTGCTTTCAGATTTATTAATTGAATATAAATATACAAAATATCAGGAAATGATTTCATGGCTATTATCAGTAAACTCAGGGAAGTTACTGCTCTCTCATTAATCAGCGCTTGCACATTATGCAATGCTGCCA
>Ga0316204_10002281_pt1 | contig 44380 bp, 42 predicted proteins | sample 6monrhotite_MG_2_FD_205661 | JGI IMG/M metagenome (GOLD analysis project Ga0316204, IMG submission 205661) | Microbial mat bacterial communities from mineral coupon in-situ incubated in ocean water Damariscotta River, Maine, United States -... | ecosystem: Environmental > Aquatic > Marine >... | reverse complement strand
GTCGGTTCTCCCTTGCTGACTTTTCGCCATCTCAGCAGCTGCACTACATACCAAATGCCCGTAATAAAGGCGTACATCAATATTTCCAGATGAAGGTAACGTGCTATTTTCCAGCGATATAATTGTCCATAATCGCTTTCACTCCAACTCTTCACCTGCCACCATTCTATTACATTTATCAGGCTCAAATGGGCCAGTGCTATGACCAGCGCCAGTAGTAGGTGAGCCATCACCCAACGCCCTATTGGCAACTGCATGGACTTCAATTTTCGGCTTGACCAAAAGATGCCGGGCACAAATAAAAAGTAGGAATAGAAGGTACCGAAAGTCAGGCCCAGGTTCCACTGCCAGGGAAAGGGATAGCTGCTGTTATAGGCTATGAAATACTGCAGAAATTGCAGACCAGCAATGAGGGTGAAGAGCAGAAATATCCAGACTAGCACCTTCTTATCTGTGCTGATCCATCGTACCGACTTGGTTTTTTGCATACCTTGAAGTTAACCAAGTATTTGAATTTAAGAGGTGACTGAATTTACCGTTGTACTGCACATTTCTGCCCCTGCCGAGCGCTGTTTTGACCTTTCGAGAAGCATAGACCTGCACTTGCACTCTATGGATACCAGCAAAGAGAAAGTGATCGCTGGTGTAACCTCAGGCCTTATAAGCCTGGGAGAAACGGTTACCTGGCGGGCAAGGCATTTTGGTGTTTGGCAAAACCTGACTTCTAAAATCACGGACTTTGATACACCTCATCAATTTGTTGATGAGATGCAAAAAGGTGCCTTCAAAAGCTTTTGGCATCAGCACCGTTTTGAGACTTCGCCCGAGGGCACCATCATGACCGATACAATTCGCTATGAGGTACCTCATGGTGCCATTGGAAAGCTATTTGACAGGTGGGTTTTAAAGAGCTACATGGTTCGTTTGATTGAGCAGCGCAATGAAGTTATCAGACAAGTAGCCGAATGCAATCAATGGGAAAAGTATTTGAGCTGAACAGTCAGGTTCTCTTTCATTGCAATTAGTTATCTTCAGCCAGTCCAGAAATTGAGATGACGTCATATATCACCGTCATGACTGTTACGCTGCCCAGCGACCTGATTGTGCCCAAATCCCTGTTGGAGTCACACAGTATTGAGTGCAGTACCAAAGATGAATTGACCATTCAGGTTGATAATTTCTTATCGAATGCCATGGGTGGGGTTAAGCTTCAGGTGAGAAAGGAGGATTTTGAAAAGGCTAAAGAAATACTTCTTGATGCTAATTTTGTGCTGGATTTGGGAGCGGAACCTTCCTGGCTAAACAGAAAGCTTGCCGAGCCTAAGTTTTACAAAAGATTTCGGTTAACGATGTACACCCTCTTATCCATTATTCTCATTTGGATCGTTTTTGTCGGAGTCGTCTTTTACCTAAATCGACCTGGCACAACTGAATTCTTAATCAATAAGGACTGGTGTCTGGTACAAATAGATTATGGCAAGGATAGTTTTGAACCATACACCCTCAGGCCTGGCCGAATAAAGAGTGAGATTCGTTTTGTAGACATTTGTGATGAGTTTATCGTATTTGGTGAATACGGTTCATTGACCATTCCGGGCTTTAATAGTCGCCAGATCAACGGCAAATGGAGTTTGGAAGGTGATAAAATCAGAATCTATCAAATAGACACGCTTGAACAAGTCTTTGAAGGGCTGTATGACCTGGAAATAGATGAACAGCTTTTTATAATGGAATCGGAATACACCCGGTTTTATGGAGATGGATCAAGATTATGGCTGAATCGGTAATGAAATGTCCTCATTGTGGCTCAGATGAACTTTCAAGTCCCCAGCATTCAGCCAAGGCAATGGTCATTTCTTTGCTTCTCCTGGGCTTTCCCTTCCTCTTTTTTATCAAGGAGGTCCACTGCTTCAACTGCAGTAAAAAATCGAGTGTAAAGAAGGCCCGGAAAGCTTAGTCTCAATTCAATTTGCATAGCAGCAGAACAGGAGAATTGCTTCCATGGCCAGGTATAGAAATGTATGCCCAAAAGAGATGAGAGCATTTTTGATGATACATTTTGAAGTTTGCTCTTTGAAATACTACCTTTTGATAGATCAATCATATAGCTACTACTTTGAGCACTTTTCGATACACCATTCTCTCAGGCGACACCCTTTCCCACCTTGCTAACAACATCAATGGCTCTACGGGCATTACCTGTACAGATATAGAAAATGCCAACCCAGGCATAAGCCCATCAAAACTGGCTGTAGGACAAAAGATTAACATTCCGGCAGCAAAGGGCGACACCACCTGGCTGTATACGGTCTTAAATGGAGATACCTACTCGGCCATTGCTAAAGGCATCAACAAAGCGAAGGGAGTCACTTATCAGGAAATAGAATCGGCCAACCCCGGTATATCGCCCAGTGCGCTGCAAGTCGGTGAAGTGATTAACATACCTGCTACTGAAGCACCTAAGCCAGAAGCGCCAGAAGTACCCGCGGCCAACATCGGCTATTGGGACTGGACCTGGTCTCCGACTGTGGCAGTAGCCGGAGCTACTATGGGAATTGCCTTTAGTGGCTGGGCCAATGTAGACACTGCATTGACGGAAAGTATTGGTGTAAAAAACTCACTGGTGGGTGACAAATACATCTCTCTGGGAGGCGGTGCTGAGTCCACTGGATCGTTCACAGCCAGCTTTCTCTCAGAAATAAATACTGCCATTGCCGATGGTCGATTTGACGATTATGATGGGTTGGCTTATGATGTAGAAGTAGGTGACAGCGGTCTTTCGGCCGATTTTGCCAGCAGTTTTGCAGCCGCTAAGGCCAAAGGTTTTAAGGTACTGGTCACGGTGAGCCATTCAGCACCTTATGGCATCAGCGATGCGGCTACATTGATGCAAGGTTTTATTAGTGATGATAACATCGACTACCTTTCTCCCCAGTTGTATACCACTGGCGAAGAAAGCAGTAATGACTATGCAGACCCGTTGCTATCATGGACCGAGTTTGCAGCCGCCAAAGCCAAAATCATTCCCAGCATAGTAAAAGCCGCTTATTACCCGGATGCAGTGACGTACTTTGAAACACAAGGAGTCACCTTAGAGGGTTATATCCAGTGGGCTAAATCAGGTTAAACTGGGTTAAACCTCAGCCAGGTACTCATGCACAAACTTAATGGCCATGGCGCCCTCACCTACTGCTGAGGCTACGCGGTTCATGGCCCCTGCCCTTACATCACCAGCCGCCATAATGCCCGGCACGCTGGTTTCGAGTAAGAAAGGTTCACGCTGTTGCTTCCACACCTTGCCGAAGTCGTCTTGCTTGCTTAGATCTTTGCCAGTGATGACAAAGCCACGGTCATTTTTTACAATGCCCTCCCCTGTCCAGTCGGTATAAGGCCGGGCACCAATAAAGATGAGCAGCGCTCCGGCAGGTTTTTTCTCAGCAGCGCCCGTGTCCATATTTTCGAGTGTTACACATTCAAGGTATTCCGCGCCATGCGCTTCCTTAATCACCGACCGGGGAACCAGTTTTATATTCTCTGTGCCATCAATCTGATCGATCAGGTATTGGCTCATGCTGGAAGATAAATCGGGCCTGCGAATGACGATGTGGACTGTATTGGCAAAATTGGCCAGGTACATGGCCGCCTGCCCGGCAGAGTTGCCACCGCCTACAATGTAAACATCCTTGTTGCGGCAGGCATTGGCTTCGGTAGTAGCTGCACCATAGTAAATACCCGCCCCGGTAAAGTCATTGATGCCTGTAGCCTCCAGCTTTCGATATTGCACACCTGTGGTGATGATCACCGCCTTAGTGTTGATCAGCCCGCCATCTTCCAGGCTCACAATTTTATAGTTGTCTTTGGTTTCAATGCTTGTAACCGTCTGTGGAGACAAAAACTCTATGCCGAAGCGCTTGGCTTGAGTGATGGCACGTTGCGTAAGCTCAGCACCGCTTAAGCCTTTGGGGAAACCCAGGTAGTTTTCTATGCGCGAGCTGGTACCCGCTTGCCCGCCAGGTGCATGCTTTTCTATCATCAAAGTTTTGAGCCCTTCAGAACCACCATAAACGGCCGCAGCCATGCCTGCTGGTCCGGCTCCTATGATCACCACATCGTACATGGTTTCAGCCGCCTTTAGTTGCAGGCCTATCTTTTCGCCAATTGCGGCCATACTCGGCTGCTTCAGGTGACTGCCATCTTCAAAAAACACTACCGGCAGGTCACTGGCTTCCAATTCTGCCAGCCCCATCAACTCAGCAGCCTTTGGTTCTTCCTGATAGTCGAGCCATTGATAAGGAATGAGGTTGCCCGCCAGAAAATCTTTGATGGCATGCGACTTCGGGGAATACTGATAACCTACCAATCGAATGCCTTTGAACTCAGGAATATGGCTGGCCTGCCATTGGTCCAACAAGTCGTTGAGCGTAGGATAAAGTTTTTCCTCTGGTGGGTCCCAGGGCTTGTTGAGGTAGAAGTCTAGCTGTACATCGTTAATGGCCTTAATGGCCGCTTCAATGTCTGAATAGGCCGTTAAGAGCACCCTTTTGGCAGCAGGGTAAATGGCTTTGGCAGCTTCCAGAAACTCCACTCCGCTCATTTCGGGCATGCGCTGGTCTGAAAGAAACAGTGCCACTTCCTCTCCCTTTTGCTTTAGCTGTTTTAGCGCATCCAGCGCCTCGTTAGCCGAGACGGTATTCATGATTCTGTAATCACGTCTGTATTCTTTTCGCAAGTCGCGTTTGATGGCTGCTAGCACTTGCTCGTCATCGTCTACCGTAAAAATAATCGGCTGTTTGCTCATGTTTTATTCCCCTTGTTGGTTGATTGGAAAACAGAATTCAAAATTGGTATTTCCGGGTTCAGATTCAAGCCTGATATTGCCTTTATGGTCATCAACAATTCGCTTGACAACCTCAAGGCCCATACCCGTGCCTTTACCTACGGACTTTGTTGTGAAGAATGGGTCGTAAATACGATCTTTTATGTCGGCAGGTATGCCAGGTCCAGAATCCTGAATGATCACACGTACATCTTTGCCTACGGTGCGGGTAGTGATGCTCAGTGTTCCCCCTTCTGACATGGCATCCAGGGCATTGTCAATTACATTGGTCCATACCTGGTTCAACTCACCTGGTGATGCTTTAATATTGGGCAGTTCAGGGTCAAGTTCTTCCACCAGCTGTACTTTATTCTTTTTTAGCTTGTGATTGAGGATGGTCAGAGTGTTATGAAGCCCTACATGTACATTGGTAGGTTCCTGGTCACCGGCACGGTCCATGTGCGAATAACTCTTCACAGAACTCACCAGCTTAGAAATGCGGTTAGAAGCTTCTTTGATCTCTCCCACCATTTTTTCGGTAGTCAGTACATTGTCTATCCATTCAATTACAGAAGGAAAAGAGTCTTGTGACAAGCAGTCATTCAGACCATCCAAATCATCGGCACAAAAACCATATTCAGCCAGGGTTTCGCTGAGCATATAGCAGTCTCCATAGCCGTTATCGTCCAGCCAGTCTGTCAGTTCATCCTCCCTCTCTGTCCGTTGCATCAGCGACTCCACCTTGTTTACGCCATTCTCAATTTTGGAGAAGAGCAAATCATTCACAAAGTCAACCTCTTTATTGCTCACCTTCATGGAGATTACCCGCTTAAACTTGTCCGGCACTGAGCCCAGATGCTTTTGTAATGACTCTGAGCTACGTACAATCGCAGCTGCCGGGTTGTTCAACTCATGTGCAAGCCCCGCTGATATCTTGCCCAAGGCCATCAATTTTTCGTCTTGCTGTTGACGCCTCATGCCACTACGCACTCTGTCTGTCATTTCATGTACCAGAAACTCGGTCAGCTCATGGCACTCGCAGATCATATCTCTGAAGTGGTCTTTATGCAGGGCAAACAAGGTAATGTCTTCCAGGGCAAAACCCTCTGCGTTGGCAGTTTGGGCCCTGCTATAGGGCAAAGCGCCAGATACCTGACCAGCCTCCCAGCGTCCAACCTCTCTGTATTCGCCATTCTGCTCCATTTTAAATATCGCCTGGCCTTTCAACATGATGATCAGTCGGTCGATGGCACTGCCTTTAGTGAAGTACTTTTCACCTTCTGCAATTTCATCTATTTCACCACGGTCTACAATCCACTCAATCTGCTTTCTGGGAATTTCTGCCAGCTCGGGAATGGCAGTGATCTGGTTGACGATATTGGTCTTGTCCATGACATTTAAACCTGTAAGCATTTGATTTAGTTTCCATTGCCAGAAAATTAAAAACAGCTCAACAATCAACCTCCTCGGTAATGTCTTTTCCTTATCTTCTGCTCAACTTTATATCAAACTCTTTAAACATGAGCATTTACCTGATAAGTAACAGAGCAACTGATGACAATGACCGTTTTTTGAACTCGGGCAAAGAACGAGCTCAACACTCGTTTCGCATTGCAAAATGCAGCCTTAACGAAACAAGGAAAACAGCAGACTATGTCATGGTCAAAGACAAAGTTGATCAGGGATATGAATACGTGCTTGTAGATGAGGCTGACGATAAAACAGACCTAAACAACCTTCATGGCACTGCTCATATGTTCTACGACCTCTATCAAGACATGCGCGACAACCAGGGAGCCAAAGGGGATGTCATGTTCTTTATACATGGTTTTTCTACTGATTTTGAGGCCAGTTTAAAAGACATATATCAATTGCATGAGCGCTATATAGCCCCTGAGCACTCATCAATAAAACACCTGATTTATATGAGCTGGCCCAGCGTTAAAAGCAAGGTACTCACCTACTGGAATGACCAGCAAGATGCACTACAAACCGGGGCGGTTTTGGGACGAATTTTCGGCAAACTCCATGGTTTTTTTACCGAAATATTTGAGATGAAACAGGCCAACAGGTGCAAGCATGGCATTCATTTGGCAGCACATTCTATGGGCAACCAGGTGCTTTCTGCTATGCTGGAGTCTATTCCAAAAACAAGGCTCTTTCCGTTATTCGATGAAGTGGTTTTGCTGCAAGCCGATGTAGATTATGATATTTTAGATGAGGGTGAACCCTTTAGCAGACTAGAAACAATAAGCAATAGAACGCACATCTACACCCATCGCAGTGACGATGCTTTGCGGGTATCACGCTATACCAAAAACCTAAAACAGCGGCTGGGTTTCAAAGGCCCAAAGAAGAGCACACAACTGAATGATGAAACTTTTGTGGTTGACACCAGCCGAACCAAGGCAGACAAAGGAGAAATTGGCGAAATGGTGGCTGACCACAGTGGCTATTTGCATAGAAAAAGGGTGGTTGAAGATGTGGTTGAAGCGCTAAAGGGAACGGATGAGCAGAGTATTAAAAACAGGAAACGCATCAAAAAACACAATCACTTTTTACTTAAAAAGTAATGAGACAGGCCTGCTGGCACTTTTTATTGCCTAAAGCTTTTGAGGTCTTCAATCATAAGCTCAGCTACACGCTCTGAAGCGCCCGGGCCGCCTAGTTTTTGCTCCAATTCATCATAGTCAGCCAACATTCTTTTGCGCGTATCTGCTTCCAATAACTTGTTGAGGTCAAATACAAGCTGTTTCTCATTCAGTCGGCCCTCAACCAGCTCTTCTACCGCTTTGCGGTCCAGAATAAGGTTAACCATACAGATGTACTTGATGCTGATGATGTAGCGCAGCACATGGAAGGTGAGCCAGCCTGGCTTGTAGCAAACCACCTGAGGCACGTGGAAAAGTGCCGTCTCTAAAGTAGCCGTGCCTGAAGTAACCAGGGCAGCTTCTGCATTATTCAAAATGCCATAGGTTCGGCCAAAGATCACCTTTACACTGCCTTCAGTGTACTTTTCGTACATGGTTTCATCAATGGTCTCAGAGCCGGCAATCACAAATTGATGATTGGGGAAATGCTTGACCACCGAGAGCATAATCGGCAGCTTGGTGCGGATCTCTCGCTTGCGGCTGCCAGGTAAAAGGGCAATGATGGGCTTATCTGACAGGTCATATTTCTCGCGAAATTCTTCAGAGTTTAAAAGCTCCTCTTTGCGTTTGGCTAACGAGTCGAGAATGGGGTGCCCCACATAATCGAGATCATAGCCATACGACTTGTAAAAGGCCTGTTCAAAAGGCAGAATGGCAAAGCGCCTGTCGGTCCAGCCCTGGATGGTATGCACCCGCTTGCGTTTCCAGGCCCAGGCCTGAGGCAGTATGTAATAGAAAATCCGCGTATTAAGCCTCGAATTCTTCACGAACTTGGCAATGCGCAGGTTAAAGCCTGAATTATCGATGAGAATAAGTACATCGGGCTTGAAAGCCATGATGTCTTCTTCACAGAATTTGAAGTTGCGCTTGATGGTTCTGAGGTGACTTACTACAGCAAACAGGCCCATAAAAGAAGTCTCGCGAATGTGCTTGGCCAGCTCCTGGGCTTCTTCGGCCATGCGGTCGCCTCCCCATACTCTAAAATAGGCATCAGGATCCCGAAGCTTTAATTGCTTCATCATATTAGACGCATGCAAATCGCCCGAGGCCTCCCCTGCTATGATGTAGTACTTCATTGCGGGGCAAAGTTATTTGATTCTTGTAAACGTTAAGCAGTTAATGCTTTTTAGTTCGCCAAGATGGGGCTCCAGCCTTTTGTACAATCACCGTCTTATTCACGATGCCATCTTCTACCGGAATTTGTAGGGTGTAAATTCCAGCAGGCAGTTTTTTGCGTATGATTAAACTATTTTCTTTCTCTATAAAACTCACTTCCGTTTCCTCATAAGTCACTGAGTGCCCTTCTAGATCTATGATGTCTATGTTAACGGAATAGACCTGTAAGCCAAGACCAGAAACAATAATTGGCATACCCGATTCTACAGGTCCATTCACCTTCACAAAGTTGCTTTCACCAATGAAGTGACGCTTGACGCCAGAAAGTGAATCATTGGAGAAACCAAGTACTAAATAAGCGCCACCAGAAAACCTTGCCATGGGCTGCTGCGCTCCAAACAAGGGCTTATTTATTTGATTGCTCAAGGTAAACATTCCACCATCGGGCACATTGTACTGTACTCGTAACGGATTGGTACCTGCCGGATTAGTCTGGGAAGACAAAACTTGCGTAAAACCGACTAGTAAAAGACTCAGGGCAAAACGATAGAACACTCTCATGTACTTAAAATACGCTGTCAGTCTGAATAAGCTTGTACTACTTATCGTTTTTAACATTTATTAATCAACGAACGACCAATAATGAGCCGTTTACTGAATGATGATCTTCTTTTTAACAGTTCCTAAGCTGGTTTTGATTTCAACCACATACAGTCCTGATTTCTGGTTTAGCAGTAATTGAATGTCCTTTGTATTTGAAAGTTCTTGAGACTCATAAACCCAGTTATTCATCAATACGCCTTGTGTAGACCAAAGTCTGATAGACCTCAACTGCAGATCAGCCCCAGAGATAGTAAGCAATCTACCAGATGCTACCGGGTTTGGCCAAAACCGAACCTCCGGGAACATACTATTTTCAACCTGTATCCCAAGTTGTTCTGGCAGAGGTGAAGTAGGTATGGTCACTGGCATGATAAAACCCTGGTAAAGGACCAGGTTCCCAGCTTGAAGTCTTGTAGAAGCTGCTTCTCCGGTATTAAAAATCAAATCAGTATTTACTCTACTGGCCGTGTTCAAAACAGACCTTTGTTGCCCCTTAAGCTGTGTTGTCAGCAACAGACAAAGGCCCATTAACAGGACCGTCTGATTTTTTATAAAATCCATCACTTTACTGCTTTCCAATTAAACCTAATGAGTTGTGCACGACTGAAACTATTTACTTTCAACTTGATATGTGTGGAAGTAAGTTCTGTTACGATTGCTGACCAATGAAACCCTCTAAAGTGGCTTAGGACGTATATGATTGAGCTATTAATCAAATGGCTTTGTTGCATTCCCGCCCAGGGTGTGTTTGGTACTGTACCCGTAACTGAAGAATACTCACTTCCCGTATAAATTCCATTTCCATAACAAGCAGTGGCCTCACCGTTATTAGTAGGCCCATGAGAATACCAATTCAATTCAAAATAAGCTGGAACGCTGCCTAAGTTATGAGTGATGGTTATCTCCTGATTAACCCCTGATGGGTTGAAAGTTTGAATACCTACATCAAGACCTACCGATGAACTATTTGATGGTAATTGAACTGAGTTGGTATTTGACAAACTCAGTGTATTTCCTGCCAAACTCAAGGTCTGCAATTCATTTGTACTATCTCCGTCAACTTCATCGGGTAATAAAAGCGAGTTCCCATCAGAAATACTCAGAGTTCGACCCACCAGAGCAAGTGTTTGCAATTCATTAGTTGAATCTGAATCATCTGACTCAGGGAGAGTAATTGAATTAGTTTCAGAAATGGAAAGCACATTTCCGGCCAGGCTTAGCGTTTGCAGTTCATTAGTGGTGTCACCATCAATTTCATCAGGTAGCGTAACGTCATTGCCCGATGAAATGCTCAAAAGATGACCATTCAAAGCCAGCGTCTGTAATTCATTGGTGCTGTCATTATCATCTGGATTTACTGAAAGCGGCCCTCCATTCTGGGTAATGTTTCCCGTTATGTCCAAGTCACCGTTAACGGTCAACTCGTTTGTGTCAAACTTCCCGTGGATCAAGGGGCTACTTGTGTTGGAATTGTCAATGTATAACCTGTTTGAACCTGTCTCATTAAAACCTGCATCCTTGCCGATAAAGACATTGCTATGCCCCACCTGATTGTAAACCCCGGCATTGGTACCTACAAAGACATTGTTGGTACCTGTAGTTAGACTATAACCAGCCGATTTACCCACAATGGTATTATAAGCACCCAGGGCATTTTTTCCGGCCTGATCTCCCACAAAGACATTGTGTTGACCACTTAGGTTCTTCTCCCCGGCCCCATTGCCCAGAGCCACATTGCCATAGGCTGTGGTTGACTTCTGACCGGCCAGCGAACCCAGGTAAGTGTTGGCATAACCTGAGGTCAGGCTTTGTCCTGCCCTATGTCCCAAGAGACTGTTTTGATTGCCACTCATTGAGGAATTGCCTGTCCCGTGGCCAAAAGCAGTATTATTGGCAGCGGCAGTGGTTGAATCAATGGGCACGCTAAAGCCTGTATTGTTTCTGCCATCGGCAAAAAGCACCCGATTAACATCAAATGTCAAAAGCTCTGATTGGAGATCTACGGTATTCCCATCAGATATGCTCAAGGCTCCGCTTTGAAGGCTCAGGCTCTGCAGTTCATTGGCCGGGTCAGCATCTTCATCTGCACCATAAGCTGCCTTGAAGGCATAAGGAACCGTGAAGAACTCAGTAAAACCAATCAGGCTATAATTTGCACCTCCGTTTCTATCAATTTCTACCTTTAAATAAACCGGTGAATTGGCCCAGTCTACTGAATCCATCGTGTTGATAGTGGCTGTTCCCATGCCAATCTGTAAGGAGAATATCCCGCTGGCATCGGTACTCAAAGCATGCGTTTCCTGGTATACCGGAGCATTGGATGAGTTTTGCTCCACAATTCCCATTCGTATCCCTATAGTCTGGTTTTGTAGTGGATTGCCGGCCGTATCCAGTGCCATGGCCTGGTAATTAATTCCATTGGGTACCTGAGCCTGCAAAGTCATGCAGGCACCTGCCAAAACCAGGAAAAGCCCCATTTTACGATAATTCTTAATGCATTTCATCATAGATGTTTTTTTTCATTTTTAACTTTTATTAAGTTAAATCATCATTTGAATAATCACATTAATCAGAATCAATGATTTTCGCCCTCAGAACCGGGGAGGCATTGATGAATCAGGAGGAATAACAAATCGACAATAAGGCTGTACCTAAGCAGTTTTGTAACTACCTTTGCACTCCCATTCAAAAGACCATCACATGATGAAAATAGGCGTTCTCGGAGCAGGCCACCTGGGTAAAATCCATATCAAGTGCATTAAAGACATTCCTGAATACGAGCTGGTGGGGTTTTACGACCCAATGCCGGAAAATGCCGCAGCCGTTTCAGAAGAGCATGGCATCAAAAGCTTCGATACCATTGAAGCACTGTTGGCAGAAGTTGAGGTGGTTGACATAGTGACCCCCACCCTTTCACATTTTGAATGTGCAGAGAAAGCGCTGAATGCCGGTAAGCATGTGTTCATAGAAAAACCGGTGACCAATACGCTAGACGAGGCTCGTCAGCTCATTGAAATCTCTACTGCCAAAAATCTAAAAATGCAGGTAGGCCATGTAGAACGTTTCAATCCGGCTTTTACTGCTGCAGCTCCCTACCTGAAGGAGCCAATGTTTATAGAAACACATCGTCTGGCACAATTCAACCCAAGAGGGCTTGATGTACCTGTAGTACTCGACCTGATGATTCACGACATTGATGTGATCTTGCATGCAGTGGGTTCACCCGTCAAAAATATTTCGGCCAGTGGTGTAGGCGTAGTGGCCGATACGCCAGACATTGCCAATGCACGCCTTGAGTTTGAAAATGGCTGTGTAGCCAACCTAACCACAAGCCGCATAGCAGTGAAAAACATGCGCAAATCACGATTCTTTCAAAAGGACGCATATGTAGCCGTAGATTTCCTTGAGAAAAAGTCAGAGATCGTTCGATTGCAGGAAGCCAGTGGTGATGAAAACCCATTTTCACTAGTGCTCGACCTGGGAGAAGACAAAGGAAAAAAGGAGATTATCTTCGAAAACCCTAAGGTAGAGCCCGTGAATGCCATTCGTCAGGAGCTTTTCACTTTCCATCAGGCGATTCAAAATAACACAACGCCCATAGTAACCATACAAGATGGCTATGAGGCACTTAAGGTGGCCCATGACATATTAGAGATCATTCAGGCCAACCTGAAGAAAATAGGATAAGAACAATCAAAATTTACCCATTATGGATAATAGAAAATTAGTACCCTTTGTAGTAATCGGGGTAATCGTTTTAGTGGCGCTACTGGCACTCTCCAGCAGTATCTTTTATACCGTTCAGGCAAATGAGAGAGCAGTGCTCTTCAAACAATTCTCTGGCGGACTTGACAAGGAAAATGTCCTGGAACCTGGTTTTCATATAAAAGCTCCTTGGAATGAAGCCATTCGATTTGATGTAGCGGAAAACAAGGCGGAAGAAACCATGGACGTACTGGATAAGAATGGTCTTTCTATCACAGTAGATATTTCAGTAAGGTTTTATCCAAAATTCGAGAAGATCGGTGATATCTATGAGCGTTTCAGATTGGGCTATATCAACACCTTGGTTATTCCTGAGGTGCGCTCTACCGTACGTCAGGTCATGGGACGCTTCACCGCTGAAGAGATTTACTCGACCAAGCGTGCTGAGGTAGAAACTGCTATCAAGACTGAGACCGCAGCGGTTTTGGGCAATGAGACTAACAATGTGAACATGACTACCCTGCTCATCCGTTCGATCAACCTGCCGGAAAAAATCAAAGCAGCGATTGAAAACAAGCTGCAACAAGAGCAGGAAGCACTGGCTTACCAGTTCAGATTGGACAAAGAGAAAAGTGAAGCAGAAAGAAAGCGTATTGCTGCTGAAGGTGAGTCTGCTGCCAACAAGATTATCAACAACAGTTTGACCCCTGCCCTGCTGAAAATGCGAGGTATTGAGGCCACATTGAAATTGGCCGAATCACAAAACACCAAAGTGGTAGTAATTGGTCAAGGCGATGACGGTCTGCCGCTAATTTTAGGAAACAATTAAAACTATTTCCTAAAGGCGGGAACAACTATTTCATTTGACGGTTTTATAGAGTAAATTCGCTGCCCCAAGCAGAGGGGTAATTCACTACCATAAAGTAAACCGATAAAAATGTCAGATACTGCTCAGATCACAGTAGACGGTAAATCACTGGAACTTCCAGTCATTGAGGGAACCGAAAAGGAAAAGGCCATAGACATCTCAAAGCTGAGAGGTCAGAGTGGTATTATCACTATCGATCCCGGATTTAAAAACACAGGCTCGACTAAGAGTGCCATTACTTTCCTGGATGGAGAGCAAGGCATACTCCGTTATAGAGGATACACCATTGAAGAGTTGGCTGAAAAGTCAAATTTTCTGGAAGTATCGTACTTGTTGATCTATGGTGAATTACCTACTACTGAGCAAATGCAAAACTTTGCCAATAGTATTACTAATCATACCTTGGTGCATGAGGATGTCAAAAAGATTTTGGAGGGTTTCCCTTCAGTGGCACATCCAATGGGCGTGCTTTCTTCTCTGGTTTGCGCTCAAACCGCTTTCTATCCTGAGTCACTCGATCCTAACAGATCACATGACGATGTAGAGATGAGCATCATTCGTTTGATTGCCAAAATGCCCACGTTCGCTGCCTGGTCTTACAAAAACAAAATCGGTCAACCGGTAATTTACCCTGACAACAACCTGAACTACACTGGCAACTTCCTGAAAATGATGTTTGCCCTGCCTGCTGAAGAGTACATGGCAGACCCTGTTGTAGCTGATGCTTTGGACAAGCTGCTGATTTTGCATGCCGATCACGAGCAAAACTGTTCTACAGCTACCGTACGTGTAGTAGGATCGTCTCATGCCAGCATGTATGCTTCTATTTCTGCCGGTATCAACGCCCTGTGGGGACCACTGCATGGTGGTGCCAACCAGGCGGTGATTGAAATGCTGGAAGGCATCAAAGCTGATGGTGGAGATACTAAGAAGTGGATGGCCAAAGCAAAAGACAAGAACGATCCGTTCCGTTTGATGGGCTTCGGACACAGAGTTTATAAGAACTTTGACCCTAGGGCGAAGATCATTAAGAAAGCTGCTGACGATGTATTGGCCAAGTTGGGTGTGAACGATCCTGTGCTGGACATTGCCAAAGGTTTGGAAGAAGAAGCATTGAGAGATCAGTACTTCGTAGACAGAAAACTCTACCCTAACGTAGATTTCTACTCGGGTATCATTTACAGAGCACTGGGTATTCCTACTGATATGTTTACAGTGATGTTTGCCATGGGCAGACTGCCAGGCTGGATTGCGCAATGGAAAGAAATGCGTGAGAATGGTGAGCCTATTGGCCGTCCAAGACAAGTGTACACAGGTTCAAACGAAAGAACTTACGTACCTGTAGAGAACAGATAATCAAGAATTTAGATCATAGTAAAGCCCTGGTTGCCATTTGAGCAGCCGGGGCTTTTTGTTGGCCCCACCATGGACACCTTCTCGTTAAGGCAAGGTGTCCATCAGAAACTGATTGTTTCATGTAAATAAAACTTGGCATGATATTTTATAACTTGTAGTGTAACCAACAACACTTTTTCAGAAATGAGAACCTTATTCCTTGCCCTCCTGCTACTGCTTTGCGTTGCCAAAACAAATGCACAGAGCTTTTATGAGATTGAATGGAAAGCCGATATAGAGTACACTGCCCTGGTAACCTACTTTGACGAGACCCAAATAGAAGTAAGGGTAAAGTATAAGTCGGCAGATGACGTTTATCGGGTGGCCAAATATCTGGCAGAAGGCACCATAGACATAGACGATGAAGGCGAAGCCACCTTCTTTTTTGATGGTCACGATGCTGAAGTAATCTATACTTCTGATGGAAACCCAAGCCGCTATATCGCTGACAATTTTATCTTCTTGAATCCCGATGAAGATTATGTCTTTCAGGATCTTTATACTGTAGACGATGCAGGCATTGAGCAGGATAACCTGGAAGACTACATGTTTGAAGCCAAGTACAAGTTGCTGAACCCGGCCGAAGACTTTAACGAACAATACATCTTCGACTACTTTGAGCCTCAGGAGCCAGAATATGCCCGATACTTGGCCCTGGTTACTTCGGTAGCAACCCCTGAGCCCCAACCAGAACCTGCCACGCCCACAACTACACCTACTGCCAAACCGGTGATGCATCTGATCATGGTGGCCGATGTAGAAGACCGCAGCATAGGCAAAAGCACAGCCCAAGACCAAAAGGATGTGACCACTACCTTTAACAAGATCAGCCGTGAGTTGGGTGTAGACCTGAAAGACTATCAGTTTAGTGGAAAAACCTTCAATAAGAATGACATCATTACGAATGTGAGAAACCTACAAACCAACCCGGATGACGTGATCATCTACTACTATTCCGGGCATGGTTACAACGACACTGAAAAAACAAGCGAATACCCTACCATGGCACTGGATGGCACCGACATGGCCTTGGAAGAAGTGTACAACGAGTTACAGCGCAAAAATGCACGCCTTACGCTCATCATAGGCGACATGTGCAATTCGCTACCGGAAGACCGCAGAGCGATAGGCAGAAGAGAGCATACACCCTTTAAGTCGGGCTACCTCTTCGATGAGAAAAAGCTGAGCAAGCTCTTTTTACAGTCTAAAGGCTTTTTGATATCTACTTCTTCTCAGAAAGGTGAATGGTCTTTTTGCATGAACAACTCTGATGGCACCATGGGCAATGGCCAGTTTACGCATGCCTTTTTAGAGTCCGTAATCAAAGAAGCCAGCAAAGTGTCTGCTTCAGATGCTGAATGGAAGGCACTCTTTGTAAGAGCCTACACCAAAGCCCATGAATCTACCGTGAGCATAACCAACCAGAATGGCGAAAAAGGCCAAAGTGGCTTTGGCAGCATCAATATCAACTACTGAAATGAATAAGCTAACCATTTCAGCTACTGCCATAAAAGCGCTGGTTTGCTGCACTTTCTTCGCACTTGCCAACCTGGCCTGCAACCCTAAGGCAGTGAAAACAGTGAATGACGAACCTCCTGAAATAATTGAGGCAGGTGGTGGGCGTGATGAACATGGTTGTATACCCAGTGCAGGCTATGAGTGGTCTGTGGCTTTAGAAAAGTGCGTAAGGTTATGGGAGGTTGGCATTGAGCTGAAAAATGTGAGGGTTCCCAGTAGCACTTCTGTTGCCTACCTTATTGTAGACCCAGAGAAAGACAAGGCAGAACTCTATTTGCTTGAAGTATCCGGAAGCCTGATTTTGAGCAAACAGGGCTCAGAATGGGTAGATTCGGATAAAAGATATATTTTGACACGCAATACCAATAATCAATACCAGGTCAGAAACGCTAAAGGCCTACTTCTTTACCAAAGCAACCAATGAAAAAGCAATACCTACTCCTCTCCTTCTTCCTTATTCTGGCAAGCTGTGGCGCTAAGAAAACTTCAGATACCCAGGAGGCTGATACCGAAACTCAGGAAGTTACTGAAGGTGAAAGAGAACCCACTGATGATGAAATACGCGAGTATGGCCTTCTTACTGCGATTGGAGATACGGGGTACCCTATGTTTTACATCGATGTGGAGTTTACTGAAAGAAATATATCCGCCAGTTTTAGCTTCAATGTTGAAGAAAGCCCACTGGATATGGCACAACTCACCGCTATGGAAGGAAAGTACGCTACCATCTACTATATCATAGATGATGATCCATACATAGAAGCCATAGTACGGGAATGTGAGCCTGTTTATGGAGAAATTACTGCTGAATCAACCGGTGGGAAAGAGATCACAGGCATACTTTCAGGTGCCACTTCGCTGAGTGGCGACCTGCCAAGCACTATTACGGTTACAGCAAATGATGGTACAAAAATAGACTTTAGGCTTTTTATAGAAGATGATGAAATCCTGGCGGTGAATAATGAGGAGGTAACCGTTTTTTACTTCGAATCCAGTTCCAATAAGATCACTTACCTGAAAGCATCAGAGGACTAGTTTTCACCTTCTTTCCTCGCTTTTCTTTTGGCCCTGCGTCTTTTCTGTTGCTCTACCTGGTTCCAGATGTGGCTTTCTTCCACCTCTACTCCTGGATTGACCTTCCTTACGGCATCTATCAATTCTTTGACGCTACCATGCTGGAAATTGCCCTCCAGAAAAACAAACTTCTGCTCCTGACCATCTTTGTCCTGATGCCTCACACGCCAGTACTTGCGGCTATTGAGCTTCATGCCACTTCGTTCAATCCGGATGACGGATGTAAGTGCAACTGCCTTTTCTTTATTACCCCAGATGCGGTAAATGTTGTTTTCATCGAAATTAACCCTACGTAATACCCAAAACAGTAGAAAAAGCAGGATGGCAATGAGTAATACCAATACATCTGTTTGTGTTGGAGCACTAAAAAGGCCTATGGTTTGAAATACAATCACGACAAGCCAGACCCAGCGAATCCAGCGATTGCCATTGTAAAGAGTGGTTCGTTTTGACAAAATACGGTTTGGTTAAAATCTGCTTTAAGATAGTATATTATAAATGTATTGGCGAATGGCGCAATTGTAGACGGTTTGTATACGATTCGTTCCAACCAAATACCGGACCAAGAGGTCGAATATGAACTAGCTAAAAGGACATGAAAAACACAATAGCTTTACTCCTGTTATCCGCCACCTTCATTAGTTGCGCCAAGACAGAGACATTGGCAGAAAACAACCTTATAGGCCAATGGCTATTGACGGAAACACTGGCCGATCCGGGAGATGGAAGTGGCACTTATCAGCCTGTAGATAGTGAGCGAAAAATCACTTTCCTGACTAACGGCACCTTTGAAATGAATCAGGACCCATGCCCTACAATAGTGAGGCAACAAGACAGTGCAAAGGGTACTTACAACCTGAATGATTCGACTTTAACCGTTACAGGCTGCCGATTTGAAGGCGCCACAGAAGACCATCAAATCAATTTTTCAGTTAATGAAGGGCACCTCTTTCTGCTATATCCCTGTATAGAGCCCTGTGGTGAGAAGTATAAAAAACTTGAATAAGACATTTTCACGCTTCATTCCAGTCTTACAATTATTATCCGGCTTGTACCATACAAGATTTAATATGACTATATTCCTTAATCAACTAAACTGATCTCATGGCTGAAAAGAAGGACTTAGACTTTACTTACACCACGATAGACAAAATCTTTCGTCTCAGCATGGGCCAGACTGGAGACTATAGTGGGTCGAAATATGATGGCGATTTCTCATTGACGCTGGAAGAGGCTCAGGAAGCCAAGCACAAATTCATAGCAGACAGTCTCAACATTACAAAAGACAGCAAGGTGCTCGATATGGCATGCGGATGGGCGCCATTTATCAGCTATGTTACCAAAGACCGTCAGGCCAATGTAATGGGGCTTACCCTATCAGAAGGACAAGCCGCTGCCTGTCAAAAAAATGGCTTTGATGTAAGGGTGCAAGACTGCCGCACCGTGAAGCCTGAGGATTTTGGCACATTCGATGCCATCTCCTGCATTGGTGGGCTCGAACATTTCTGCTCAGTAGAAGAATGGCAGGCAGGCAAACAGGAAGAGGTTTATGCCAATTTCTTTCAGACAATCTATGATCTATTACCAGTAGGCGGACGGTTTTATATGCAAACCATGGTGTTCAGCAAAAACATGATCGAGTTTGAGGAAATGGATGTGAATGCACCAAAGGGTTCCGCAGAGCGCGTAATGGCCCTTATGGTAGAAGAATTTCCTGGTTCCTGGCTTCCCTATGGCCCGGAAATGGTAATACGAAATGCCGAACCCAAGTTCAAATTGATATCGCAAAGCAGCGGAAGGCTGGACTACATAGAAACCATCAAACAATGGCAGAAACGCTTCAAAAAGTTTGGTTTTCGTAAGTACCTGCTGTACCTGTCCCTGGTACCCAATTACATTTTCAACAAGGATTTCCGACATCTACTAGCCACACTAAACGAAAGCCCCAACAGGGTCTGCTTTGAAAAAGAAATCATGGACCACTACAGGCTGGTTTTTGAGAAGGTCTGATCTCTGGTAAGCTTAAACAAATCAAAAAAGGACACCTTCACTGAGATGGGAGGTGTCTTTATAATCTATCCATTCGCCCCGTATTATTTCATCCATCACAAAAACAGATTGGGTAGGTTTTCAAAAAGCTATATTCAATTATGATCAGGATGCTTCTAATTGCACTTTCAAGTTTCATTCATTTAATGACCTTTGGACAAGAAAGCGCCATTGTGTTTACAAGTGAAAGAGGAGGCAATGGAGGTTATGATGTCGTAGCCTACTATCCCGATAATGGCGAAACAAAGGTGCTTACCCAATTCACAAACCGCGGGCATTACCCACACGCTAACTCTCCCAAGATATCGCCCAACGGCAAAAGCATTCTGGTGCAAATAGACATGGATGGGCACGATAGGTATACCCTATGGACCATGAATACGGACGGAACGGAGTTAAAAAGACTCACCAGAGAAGAAGCACTCTATCCATCCTGGTCGCCTGATGGTCAGAAAGTAATCTATAGTGGCAGAAGGCAGGCTGTTTGGGAAATACTGCTGCTGGACTTAGAGACTGGAGAAGAAACCAATTTGAGTAAAAACAAGGGCACCTCAAGACCCGGTTGGGGAGCACAGGCCAGCTTCTCCCCTGACGGAACCCGTGTTGTCTATACCTATGTGCGTGAAAAAGCACTGACCATCACTGATCTTAACGGCAAGGTGATTTTCAAATCGAATGATGGTAAATTCTATGCACACCCCAGGTGGGCTCACCAGAGCAACCTGATTGCTGCCGCAGTCAAATCAAAGGACAGCTATGACCTGGTCTTGCTAAAACCAGACGGAGAACAAGTGAAAGTATTAGCCGAGGACATTATCTCCTATTCTACCCTGGCCTGGTCGCCCAATGATCTACACATCGCTTTTTGCAAAATGGTAAATGACCAGCAGGAGATATTCTCTGTAGAGGTGTCTTCAGGGAAAATCACCAGAGTTTCAGATCATCCGGGGTTTGATGCACATCCCAACTGGGGCGTAATTAAATAAAAAGCCAGTCAACACAATTTAAATTAATTATATTTATAATAAATATAATTAATTACCATAATGAATTATTCAATAATTGATGTTGAGACTACTGGCTTTTCTCCTTTAAGAGGAGATAAAATCATAGAGGTTGGAATAGTAAAGATTAACTCATCCGGGCAGATTATAGAAAAATATGACTCTCTAATAAACCCAAATAGAGATTTAGGCGCTACATCAGTTCATGGGATTACAGGAGATATGGTTATGGATGCCCCGGTATTTAAACAGGTATCTGACGACATTTTGAGCGTTCTGAATAATTCTATAATAGTAGCTCATAATGCTAGGTTTGACTTAAGTTTTCTAAACAATGAGTTATCAGTTTCAGGTTTCGACCAGTTTTCTCTCAATGCTATATGCACATTACAATTGGCAAGAATTACCGAACCTGATCTGCATAATTATAAATTGAAGACACTTTGTGAATATCTGGATATTGAGCTCAAAGAGCAACATGCAGCCATTTATGATTCAATGGCAACTTCCCAAATCTTCCAAATGCTTAAAGAATCCTTTATTAGGAAACACGGTGAACATAAGTACACACAACGCTTCGAAAAAGGTTCATTGACTGTTTTGAAGAATACATTGCTGAACCCAAGCGGATTAAATTTGAATCGCCAAAAATTCAAAGCCGACAGTCGAAGAAATCAAAGTAAACTGGCCAATCTAATTAATAGACTTCCTTTGAAAAGTTCAGGTAAGAGTGAGCATCACATTAATGAATATATTAATGTTTTAGATGAAATTCTTGAAGACCGTATTGTTACAAATGAGGAAAGTTTAAGGCTAGATAACCTCTACCGAGAATATGGGATAAGTAATAATGAAGCTACCCTTATTCACAACACTTACCTAAGTAAACTTATAAGGCTCTATCTTTTAGATGATATCATAACAACAGTTGAACTTAAAGACCTTCAAAAGGTTCGAAATCTTCTTGGGGTGCAAACCGATTTAGATAGGTTAATCAGTGAAATTAGAGAGACCAATACCACAAATACATTAGAGTCAAACATTGGTCATCAAGAGTTAGTCGGGAAATCTGTATGCTTTACAGGTCAACTAAATTGTACATTCCATGGAGATTTAATTAATAGAGCTGTGGCACAAGAACTTGCGACAGAAAACGGGCTAATTATAAAAAGTGGAGTCAGTAAAAACCTGAACTTCCTTGTTGTTGCTGACCCGAACAGTCAATCAGGGAAGGCCAAAAAAGCCCGATCTTTAGGTGTGAAAATTATCGCAGAAGTTGTCTTTTGGAATATGCTTGGAATTGAAATCGAATAAAAAAACCCTGCTCTCTAATGGAAAGCAGGGCTTTTGTTAAATCATTCGCTTACTACTTCTTCATTCCCGGTAGCCCTTGAGGCTTGGCCTCATGCCACCAGAACTTCTCAGCCTTCTTATTGCGAGGATAAACTTCATCTAGAGTACCAGCATTGTACAAGCGACCATTTCTCATCACTTGAAAGATGGTGTTGGTGTTTCTGATGTCGTCCAATGGGTTCTTGTCCAGAATCACCAGGTCGGCCAGCTTTCCAGCCTCAATAGACCCGATGTCTCCTTCCAGGCCAATGGCAGTTGCACCCAGGATGGTAGCGGTCTTCAGCGCATCCAGATTAGACATGCCGCCTGAAGCCACCGCCCAAAGTTCCCAGTGGTAACCGAGGCCTTGTAGCTGTCCGTGGCTACCCACACCAGCCAGTCCGCCTTGTTCTACCACAGACTTCACTCCTGCTGCATGTTTCTTAAACACATGCTCCTCATCCATAAACCAGCCTGGCCTTCTGCGCGACTTGGAAGCCAGCTCAGTATAAGGCGTGAAGTAGCTCAACTTAGGATCGTGATAAGGGTTCTCTCTTGAGTAGAAATAGTTTTCAGCCCAAGGTCCGCCATAGGATACCAACAAAGTAGACGTATAAGCCATCATTGATTTAGCCACCGTATGGGTTACATCCCGGTAGAGCGGGGCAATGGGCAGTGAATGCTCATGGCCCGGATAGCCGTCAATCAGCTGAGTCATGTTCAGTTTAAAGTCCAGACCGCCCTCAGTAGTAGGCATCAGTTTTTGCTCTTTTGCCGCTTCAATAATCCACTGACGATGCTTTCTGTTACCCACCAGGTACATTTTGATAGTTTTGGTATTGTAGTACTCAGAGTACTGCTTCAATACCTTTTTGGTATGCTCAAGGCTCTTGAGGTTGTAAGCCCAGAAGCCCACACCCGGTCCGGTAGAGTATACACGAGGCCCATAAATCTGGCCGGTTTCTACCATGTCTGAATAAGTCAGCACATCGGTAGTAGCAGTCTGAGGGTCACGAGTAGCGGTGACACCATAAGCTAGGTTAGCCGCGTAAATCCACACTTGATTTTTGTGCAGACCCCAGCTTGGCCACATGTGAGCGTGCGTATCTACAAAGCCCGGCACAATGGTCTTGCCACTCATGTCAATGGTTTTGGTGCCTCTCGGTACCGTCAAAGTACCAGATGCGCCTACAGCCTTGATGCGTGCATTTTCAATGAGCACATCGCCATTTTCTATCACCTCATCACCATTCATGGTAATGATGCGGGCACCTTTGAGTAGTGCCTTACCGTCTGGGATGTCCTTCTCAGTTTTGATCTCTATTCTGAACTCAACGGGCTTATAGCCTTCATCTTTCTTCTCTTCTTTCTCTTTCTCCCCGTCTTTGTCCTTGGCCTCTTCTTTCTTCTCTTCGTCAGCCTTGTCTTCGTCTTTATCCTTCTCTTCTTTGGCTTTCTCAGCCTCTTCCTTTTTCTTCTTTGCTTCAGCTTTCTTGGCAGTTTTTACGCTGTCGGCATATGCTTTACCCTCAACCAGATCGTAAATGAAATGAGCATTACCAATAGACCAATGTACCTTCTTAGCATCTGAAGACCAGGCAGGAAACTGTCCTCCAATCTCAGTCAGCTTCCAACTTGGAAACTGCGAGCTAGAAGGATTAGATACCGAAATAGTTGGCGTCTGGCCCAGCTTTGGTACCGTTACCACATAAATATCATTATTAATCTGAGCCATGGCCTTGTCGCCTTCCGGGGCCATTTTGATCACCGCTGCTCTCGAAGGAGGGTTGTTTTCTCTCCAGCCATCTCCCTCTTGAAGCGAGCCAGACAAGCCTACATTGTGCTCATCCTCGCTCCATGGATCATAGTATTCAATATGATCATGATCCTGAGCCGGATTAGCACCGAACGTTTTGATACCGGTAATGCTTACATGGCGTTTCTCATCTGTACCATCCCAGCGCACAGAACTCAGCCCAGTAAAGCTGCTGAGGTAAATGCGATCGCTGTTATTCACAAAGTGAGGATTCGCACGACCGCGTGTCTTCATGATAAAGTTGATATCTCCGCCATCGGCAGCCATCCAAACCAGGTCTTCAGAAGCTCTGGGTGTGAAAGGGCCATTGGCATCTTTCAGGTTCTGGGCGCTTCCTTTGGTGAAGACCAGCTTGCTGCCGTCATTGCTAAATACAGGCGTGCCGTAAATGGCAGAAGTATTGGTCAGTTTAGCAGGCCTTGGTCGACCCTCAACGTTCACCTTATAAATGCTACCTCCATCAGTGTCTGACCAGGTAACAAAGGCAACTGACTTACCATCAGGCGACCAGGCAGGTTGCGCTTCGGTAATGTCCATTTTCGTCAACCTTTTTGGCTCACCGTCAGGCAGGCTCATTACATAAAGGCGATTGAGTGCTGTAAAGGCCAGGTGTGTACCATCTGGAGAAGGCACACCATCTCTTATTTGAGTGATGGTCATTTCCTTATCACCGCTGATAGGATACTCAAACTTCAAACGTGGCCCCATGGCCAACGCTACGTCTACATCCAAAGGTATTTCAGTAGCAGTGCCACCATCTATGGCTACCCTGTAGAGCTTACCGCCCCAAGAGCATACCACTTCTTTGCTGTCTGGTGTAAACGACATGGCGGGCAGTACGCCCAGTGGAGCAATCGACTCCTGCTCATCGCGCTGTATTGGATAGGCCAACCAGCGCTCATCGCCACTTTTCAAATCTCTCAGTACTAAACCGGTTTCATCTTCATAGCGCGAGCCATATACCAGGTACTTACCATCGGGTGAAAGCGTGGGTGAAAAGGCTGAACCATAACGAGAAGTAATGGTAGCGTTTTGTCCATTTTCACGGTCGTAAACGCCAATCTGATACTGTGGCAACTGGGCATTGTAATTCCAGGCACCTCTTCTTTGAGAGTAGTAAATGTGTCTGCCATCAGGGCTGAAAGTAGGCTCTATGGCTTTTAGGGCTGCTGGTGCCTTAATCAGCTGGAAGCCTCCGCCTCCATCTTTATGATACATAAAGAGCTTATGATTTCTGCGTCCTTTCGATACCACCACATATTCACCATCAGGTGACCATTCGGCCGACTGTACCCATTCGTTCTGGCTTTTGGTGATTTGCGTGGTCTCTTCTGTTTCCAGGTTCATGATCCAGGCATTGTCGCTACCACTTCTGTCGGAAGTAAAGGCGATGTGCTTGCCGTCAGGGCTGTACCTTGGATGCACATCATAGGCCATACCGTCTGTAATTCTGGTGGCTTTTCCACCTGCAAAAGGCATGGTATAAATGTCGCCCAGCATGTCGAAAATGATGGTTGTGCCATCGGGGCTAATGTCAACAGAAACCCAGGTACCCTCTTTGGTATTGAATTCGAGGGTTCTTTCGGCCTTCAAGGGAAGATCCTTGAAGGTAGTCTGTTTGTTTTTTGTGGTGTCTTTTTCGGTCTCTTGCCAAAGGGCCGTGGCCTGTGAAGTGCAGATGACAATAAAGAGTCCCATCAATGTGAGCCTCCAAATGCTTTTCCTCCATCCTACTTCACTTAAAATATTGTCTTGTGATGATTGCATAGCAACAATGAGGTTAAGTGATTTCAAAGCTTGTAATTTAGTAAATAAAGCATTCGGCCTGATTCGAATATTGGTTATCATTGCGAAAATGAATATGAATGGCTAAAAGAAAGACCGCCACCAGGCGGAAGTCGAGCTCTTCGAGGAAAACGAGTAAAAAGAAAGGTAAAAAAGGCTTCAGTTTAGCCCGTTTTTCACTGACGCTGATGTTGTTGGTGGTTGTGGGTTATGCGGGACTGGCCATTTGGGAAGGCAGGCTTTTTCCTGAAAGTCTGGAGAACATTGAGCTTCCCAGCTTTTCAGATGATGCTGACCCCAAAGACGAGCCAGCTGATGATACTCCTGCTAATGAAAACGAGCCCGATGACAAACAACCGGTAAATGCAGCTGCACCCGATCTGGATGGATTCGACCTGTACTTTACCAAAGCTTTTGATTTTTTCTGGCCAGCTTATAATACTGAAGAAGCGGTAATAGAAAGACCTTATTACACCCTGCGATATAATGAAAGGCATGAGCAGGCCATGTGGGTGGCTTATCCATTATGGGCCGACAGCCTGAGACAGGAGAAGAATGAAAGAAAAGACAACTTCAGAGAAGACCCAAGGGTAAAAACGGGTTCGGCCAGCCTTGCTGACTATAAAGGCTCTGGTTATGACAGAGGTCACCTGGCCCCTGCTGCGGATTTCTCCTACGATGAATTTGCCTTGAGCCAATCATTCTATATGAGCAATATGAGCCCACAAGACCCCAGTTTTAACCGAGGCATCTGGAAAAAACTGGAAGATAAGGTAAGAGACTGGGCCATAACCAATGACCAACTCTATGTAGTGACAGGCCCTGTGCTGGATAAGAGTTTCAAGACCATTGGCAGCAATGAGGTGTCTATACCTGACTATTACTACAAAATCATTCTGGATATACAGAAGCCAGAGATCAAGGCCATTGCCTTCTTGATGAAGAACGAGAAGAGTTCTGCAGCATTAGAAAGCTTCACCGTGCCGATAGACCGTATAGAATCCCTTACAGGGCTCGACTTCTTCCCCAGCTTGCCCGATGATATGGAAGCGGTGCTGGAACGGATGAACCAGCCTGGCATTTGGTTTTAAGAACTGAACAAGTTTCCAGAGTTACTTATAACAAAAAGCCCTGATTTCGATTGCTCGAAACCAGGGCTTTTTTATGATTCTTAAAAGGTAAAACTAATTACCCTTTATCTCTTTCTGCAGAAATAGGCAGTTCTTCACCACCATATAAAATAATACCTTCCATGCTGTCTTCTTCAAATTCTACTTCGAATTCGGCAGTTACACCTTGTACATCTACACTTCCAGTCATTTCGTTCTTATCGTTGAACTCTACATCTTCCAGTTCAAGATCACCAAAGTCATCGGTGCCGATGGTTACTTTATAAGTATCACCGTCTTTCGCAACTTCCATGTCACCTGAGATAGCACCGTCTGGTGTTTCAATCTCATACGTCCAGGTACCAGTAGGATCGTAAGCAGGCGCCTTATCCATGGCTGTCATACCTACCAACGCGACCAACATTACCAGGGCAGCCATTGATTTTTTTAGATTCATAACGTTTTTCATTTTCGGTTTGAGTTTTTAAAAAAGATTATTGCCTTTATGACGCCATTTTTCACAAATGGGTTGCTTGGCAAATCGTAATTTACAAAAAAGCTGCCAAACCTGAATTTTTGAAAAAAAAACTTCAGAAAGAGGCTCGTGATTTAAAGCTAAAGTAAAGTGAATGCTACTTACAGTGTCTGGCCAAGGCGGCTCCTGCTTCATCAGAACCCAGTGCCTGTGCCCTTGTGAGGTCGTTACAAGCGCCTCTCATCTGATTCAAAGCAACTTTCAAAGCACCACGGTACAAGAAGGCATCACCATTTCTCTTATCGAAGTCGATGGCCAGGTTGTAGCTTTTAATGGCTTCTTCAAATTCGCCTTTTTGGTGAAAAGCCCTGCCCTTAAACATATAGGCATCAGAAGTACGACCGTCTACCTGAATCACTTTGTCAAAGAAGTTGATCGCGCGATCGTAGCTTTTCTTGTTGTACCAGTACTTGCCCATGCTCATATTAGCATTGAGGTTTTCAGGTGACAAGTCAAGCACTCGAATAAAATCAGCTTTGGCGCGTTCTGCCTGGCCCAACTCTTCGTAAGCCCTGCCCCTGTTGTATAGCGACTTAATGTCTTTTGGCTTAGTAGCCAGATACTCGGTATAAGACTCAACAGCAGCATTGTACTGACCACTGTTGAAGAACTGATCGCCCTCTCTGGTAACATCATCGTTACAAGCCACCAAGACGGTAGCGAAAAGCAACATAAGGATAAGATTCCTTTTCATTTTCCTTCTCTTTTCGAAATGAGTCGCAAAACTAAGCTTTTAATGATGGAAGCAAAAACAGACTGCCAAAATATACAGTATATCCAACGCCATTTTGGACCAGAGATTTCACAATGGCGACAAACAGCCTGAAAGTAGGCACGGAAAAACTCTTAAAACGTGCCTTTAACGTCTTTTTCCCTTCAAATACCTCCAACCAATGAACCCGAAGGCAATGATGGCCCCAACTATGTAGAGGAAGGTAGAAAAAGGCAAAAAGGAAAAGAATACGATTCTGATCTTGGAAGCGATCCACATCAGGGCCATAAAGGCGAGCGAGACCATGCCCAAACCTTTCATCAATCTGAAAGCAGGTATGTCTTCTAACGGTATTCTTTTCTTTGACAGCCACAACGAGACCCCAACATGATAAACAGGCAAAAGTAAGAGTAGGAAATCAGCTTCTTCCACAATCTGGGCAAAGCCCCTCCCGCTGAAGGCATAAATCAGGTATCCAATAAAAAAGAACAGCAGCAAGAGCGAAACACCCAGGTTTACACTTAATACATAAGGTTCTTCTTTTCTGCCAGGTATTAGATAGCAAATGCCAAAGGTTACCCAGGGCAATAAGCCCACAACGATAATGATGAGGAGCCGGTAGGCCAGTAATTCCTGAAAAAGTGATTGTAAGGTCATTGTTTAAGCTAGAAAGGAAATTGGGCGTGGGCTTTTGGTTATTAGGTGAATATAGCAAATCACCAGCTAAGGCATAGACTGCAATAACATTTCGTCATGGCTGATAAAGCTATCGACTGACTGAAAAAACCCAACTCACAGGCTCGTATTGAGGTAGGTTAAGGACAAAAAGGCAAATGTTCAGAAAAGCACTCCTCTTACTCATTCTTTCTATTTCGGGCCTTGGCCATACCATGAGCCAGGAGCTAAATGGCGAAACGAAAGTACTGACTTCACAAAACCTTCAATACAGAGTAGACAAGCCTGATGGTTATGAGCAGAACGGCCCTTCTGTTCCACTCTTGCTATTTCTGCACGGTGGCGACCGCTCTAACACCAAACATCACCCAAAGAAATATGCTCAAAAGGCCAAACTCAATTTCCCCTTCATGGTTGTTGCACCCCAGCGCTCGGCAGGCTCCTGGGGTACCGTGGATTTTGATGAACTTCTGAGCGAGGTGCTCCGGGAATACAATGTCGATCGCAACCGCATCTATATCACAGGCTATAGTTTTGGAGGCTACGGCACCTGGAGCGCCATTACCCAATATCCTGATTGGTTTGCTGCCGCAGCGCCCATTGCCGGTGGTGGTAACGAAGAAAAAATCTGCCAGGCCAAAGGAATGGGCGTACGAGCATATCATGGCACCAGCGACCGCGTAAGCCCCTATTCTGGCTCCAAAAAGCTCATTGAGACTCTCAAAGGCTGTGATGCAACTGCCGAGCTCATCAGCATGGAGGGTGAAGATCACTGGGTCTGGCCCAAGGTATTTAGCGATCAAAGCTTTTACGATTGGCTACTCAAATATAGCAAAGACCATTAAAATCAATACTCATATGAAAAAACGACTACTCCTCTCCTTGCTCATTGCCCTGAGCATTCAGGTACAAGCACAGGAACAAAAGGCCAGGCTGCTTCCCAGCGAGGCCATTGCATTGATCTATTACCGTACAGACATGAATCCGAATGCAAGCCGGGATGTGAATACCAAACCCGTGCAGCCTCTGGTAATTACGGAAAATCTGGAAGGCGATGAGCTTTTCTTTCTAGGCGAGACCTACTTCTGGAACCTGATGCCCAACGAATCCTACGCGGCTTTCGAGCAATTGAAAGACCAGAATACTTTAGCTGCACGGGCCTCATGGCAACGCATGTTTGTGATCAACATCAACGGTTTTCAAGACTATAAGGGGACGGAAAGTATGCTGGATGACTATCGCAAAAAGTTCAAACCCATGGCAAAAGATCGTGCAGGGGCCTTTTTTGCAGTAGCCAGTCTGGCCTATTACTACTCCAAACAAGGCCAACCAGAAAAGGCTGTGAATGTGATCAATGACGAAATAGCCTCCCTCGATTTTGAAGGGCCATATAGCTCATATGGAGCATTAGAGCAATTTAAAAAGGTATTTACCGATTCTGGTAAAGAAGAAGCCTGGCGCAAAATGACACTGGAAGTACAGCAAGGTTTGAAAGCAAAGCTGAAAGAGCGAAAGCAGAACATTCCGGAAAAAGACACACGTTATGCCAGACACTCACCACCAGTAGAAGGCATGCTTACTGTGATGACGGAAAAACTGGGTTATGAACAGACCAACGAAAAGTATCAGGCATTGATAGATCTCCTGGAAAAAGCACTGAACGAGTAAACTCATACTCAATTCAAGTATGATGCCGTTTAGTTAAGATTTCCCGTCCTTGGGTTCGCTGAAGGGAGTGCATAAAAACTTTATACAATCCTTTAGGGCAATGGGCAGGAAGAAAGATATGTCATCCAATCTCTTAACTAAACGCCATTGAAGCCGAGCATTTAATGATTAACAAAAGTGAGTTCTTGATGGGGCTCATTTTTGCTTTCCGACTACCAATGCATCTAAATTGGGCTAATCTGAGTATACCTAAATTGAAACACGACCTTTGACAAAGCTTAAGAGATTCCATATTGTACTGATAGGCTGGCTGCTGTTCACCATAATTGATGTGCTGAAAAAGAGCTATCTGCTTGAAAGCTGGGAATTCCTTATTTTTCAGTACATGCCCAGCCTTGTTTTCTGGCTGCTTGTAACCACCTCACTCTTTCAGTTTTTTAGTAAAACCGCAAACTGGCCGCTTTCAAGAAGACTTCCCACGGTCGTATTACTGGGGGCGGCAGCAGGTGTCCTTAAAAATGCCTTTGCATGGTTGGTTTACTTCTTTTACGGTGCCAACCAAGGCCAATACCCTCTTTCATTGTCTTCCCTGTCACAGTTTTTCGAAAGGGTCACCTTCTTTTATTACATGGAATCTATGATCATAGCCTGGGTGTTGATGATTGTCTTCTTCATGTTTGAACTCTACAACAAGTTCAGGGCAAAAAGCGAGCAGGCGGCACAGTTGGAGGCTCAACTGTCCAGTGCACAGCTAGATGCGCTGCGGATGCAGTTGCAGCCCCACTTTCTCTTCAATGCGCACAATACGGTCTCAATGCTCATCCGAACCAAACAATATGATCAGGCCACAACCATGATCTCTAAGATTAGTGAGTTGCTGAGAAATGCCCTCAATGCAGACCAGCGTCAGTTTGTGAGCCTGGCCAGTGAGCTACAGAGCATCAAGGCCTACCTGGAAATTGAGCAAGTAAGGTTTGAGGGTGTGCTTGAAGTGCAAATTGAAACTGACGATGCCAGCCTGGACGTCCAGGTTCCTCAGCTGATACTACAGCCCATCATTGAAAACGCTTTCAAACATGGTATTTCGCAGAAATTGGGAGCATCCGAATTAAAGATTCACACCTCCAAAACTGCAGGTAAACTGGAAATTAGCATCTTCAATTCAGGGCCACATTTGCAAGAAGTTGGCGAACTACAGGACGGTGAGGGAATTGGGCTCACTAATGTAAAAAAGCGCCTTGAATACTTGTATGGGCCGGGTCAATGTGCATTTACCTTAGAAAATGAGGATAATGGTGTTACCGCAAAACTGATTATTCCAGACCGATGAAGAAGATAAGGACTGTCATAGTAGACGATGAGAAAAGCGCCCGCCAGGGTTTAGAATCACTGCTGGAAGCAGATCCTGAAATAGCATTGGTGAAAATCTGCAAAGACGGGCTGGAAGCCATTGACTTTTTGAATGAAACATCTTGTGACCTGCTATTGCTCGACATTCAAATGCCAGCCATCAATGGTTTTGATGTGCTCAAGTCTATCAGCCAGTCCATGACCATCGTATTTATCACTGCCTATGATCAATATGCCATTGAAGCCTTTGAACACCATGCCATAGATTACCTGCTAAAACCCTTTAGCAACGAGCGGTTTTACGAAGCCCTGGGCAAAGCCAAGCATCACTCACTGAGTCAAAAATTTGATAAGCAACAGCTCAATAAGCTCCTGGAAAAGGTGAATATGCCTGATGCTGAGGATAAGGTGATTCATACCGAAACCCTTACCGATAGATTAGTAATCCGCTCTTCTGGCAAAATTGAGCTCATTCCAAAGGTCGATATCAGCTGGGTTGAAGCTTTCGATTATTACATTAAGGTCCACACAGCCAGCCATTCCTATTTGATAAGAGACAGCCTCAAATCCATCACTGGTCGACTTTCAGCGCCACAGTTTATTCGGGTTCATAAATCATCGCTAGTGAATACTGAGCAGATTAAGAGCATTGAGCATTTGCAAAACGCTGAATACATGCTGTCGCTAAAGGATGGCACTCAAGTGAAGGTAAGCCGTACTTACCGGCCCCAGCTCGACAAACACCTGGGGCTTTAATAAACAGAAAGGGGCACAAGGCCCCTCTCCTGGGTAGGGTGAAAGCGTCTACCCGCTACGCTCAAAATAACCGCCTCATCTTACATGTCACGATTATCGTTTAGTATTTAACAAACCAAGGCCCAAAAAAATAAACCACTGTATGACAATGGTTTATGATTTTCTATCAATCCCAGAATGGGAAAATTATTCTAAATTTTACTATACCGCTACATCGTTTTCCCTTAGAGCTTCATTGAGAGACGTCTTTTTATCGGTACTCTCTTTTCGTTGACCAATGATCAGGGCCGCAGGTACATTGTAGTCACCGGCCGGGAATTTCTTGGTGTAAGAACCAGGAATTACCACTGAGCGCTCAGGCACATAGCCTTTGTATTCAACCGGTTTATCGCCTGTTACATCTATGATCTTAGAACTACCTGTAAGGGTCACATTGGCTCCTAAAACAGCTTCCTTGCCTATTCTAACCCCTTCTACAACAATGCACCTGGATCCGATGAAGGCGCCATCTTCGATTATAACGGGAGCTGCCTGAATTGGCTCCAATACACCGCCAATGCCTACTCCACCACTCAGGTGCACATTTTTGCCTATTTGTGCACAACTGCCCACAGTGGCCCAGGTGTCTACCATGGTGCCCTCTTCTACATAGGCCCCAATATTTATATAAGAAGGCATCATTACCACTCCTTTGCTGATATAGGCACCATAGCGTGCTATGGCATGAGGCACTACACGAATGCCCTTCTTGGCATAACCGTCTTTGAGGCGAATCTTATCGTGAAACTCGAAAGGTCCCACCTCTATCGTCTGCATTTTTTGAATCGGGAAATAAAGGATCACTGCTTTTTTGATCCACTCGTTCACTACCCAACCATCTTCCGAAGGTTCGGCAACCCGTTTATCCCCACGGTCCAGGTCTTCAATTATAGTTTTGATGGCAATGATAGTCTGTTTGTCAGTGAGCAAACTTCTATCTTCCCAGGCCTTCTCTATGATATCCCTCAGTTGCATAAATTCCTTTCGAAAATTTCGATAACTTTAATTAGATAATGGAAAAGACCAAGGTAGTCATCGCATCTGTGCTCAAGCCCATTGATGATACTCGTATGTTCGAGAAATTTGGTCTTTCAATGGCGAAAACAAATAAATATGCCATTAATATCATAGGCTTTGCATCAAAAAATGTGAGGTCGCATGAAGGCATACAGTTTCACTCATTGGGCAACTTCTCACGCCTGTCATGGTCCCGACTTCGGGCTTCATGGAAAGTTTATCGTCACTATCTTAAAGTAAAACCTAAGATACTTATTGTTAACACCCATGAATTACTGATAGTTACAGTATTATACAAAATTTTCTATGGCGGTAAAATCGTGTATGATGTAAGGGAAAACTACTATAGAAACATTCGTCACACCCGCGCATTCTCTCCCCTGGTCAGGCCCTTCGTAGCAATTTGGGTTCGTTTCAAGGAAAGACTCACAAAACCCTTCTTCAACCATTTCATTCTGGCCGAGCGGGTCTATCAAGAGCAAATGTCCTTTCTGCCCTCCTCCGCCATTGTGATCGAAAACAAATATCAGTCAATACAACCCGCAAGTCAGGTGCAACGCCCGCAGCTGCCCGACACCATCGACCTGATCTATACTGGTACCATATCCAGAGACAATGGTGCCTTTGAGGCCATCGCTATTGCTAAAGCTTTGCATGAAATTGATGCAGCCATCAGGTTGAAAATTGTGGGATACTGCGCTATAAAGGACGATTTAAAAGATTTGCAGGCAGCAATCAAAGAAGAAGATTTTATAGAACTGATTGGGGGCGACTATCTGGTGCCCCATCCGCAGATTGTTGAAGAAATTGCCAATGCAGACTTTGGCTTCGTGCTCAAAAAGCCCAACAATGGCATTAACGATGAGAAAATACTCACCCGGCTATTTGAATATACCGCCAATCACCTGCCCATCATTATGCTGAACAATCCTACCTGGATCAGCTTCTGTAATGAGTTCAATGCTGCCATTCCTATAGACCATGAAGCCTATGATTCAAAGGCGCTTTATGACACAATGAAGCATGGAGACTTCTATTCCAAGGGCGATACAAACAGCTCTTTATGGAGCACCGAAGAAGGCCGTTTTCTGGAATGCATTGCCAGTTTACATTAAATTTAGACTCCCCTAAAAAATATTTTTTAACATGACAACACACTGATATACAATGTATTATAGTGCATTTCAGTGTTTTTAGCTATATCAAATATTTTTTTTAGACAAATCTAAACACTACCTTAGAGGCATAATATATATCCATGCTCAGTTTTGTAGAGGAAAACTATATCAAGGCCATTTACCACCTTTCGCAAAGTGGTGAACTAGAGGTGACCACTAATGCCCTGGCCGAAGAAATGAAAACCACCCCCGCTTCAGTCAGTGATATGGTCAAGAAGCTCTCAAAGAAGGCAGTGGTTAAGTATCAGAAGTACAAGGGCGTAAACGTTTCGGACAAAGGTAAGCTCATAGCCTTGCAGGTAATACGCAAACACAGGTTATGGGAAGTGTTTCTGGTAGAAAAGATGGGCTTTAACTGGGATCAGGTGCATGAAGTAGCTGAACAGCTGGAACACATCAAATCTCCCCTACTGATTCAGCGGCTCGATGAATTCCTGGGTTTTCCCAAATACGATCCGCATGGCGACCCCATCCCTGATGAGCATGGTCAATTCACAGAAAACAAGAAAGAGCCCCTGGATGAATATGAAGTGGGCGCTACAGGTGTGGTAGTGGCCGTACAGGACTCTGGCACCGCCTTTCTCAAGTACCTTGACAAGGTGGGCATTCACATTGGCACCAAGATTACAGTAGACGAAGTGATAGAGTTTGACGGCTCTATGGACATCACCATCGACCAAAAGAAAAGCATCACAGTATCTAAAACCGTGGCGGAAAACATATGGCTGGCATAATGAAGAGAATGCTGTTTTTATTGGCCTCTGTGGCCATTTTAAGCAGCTGTGGCGGAGGAGAGCAGGCATCAGACACAAACGGGCTCACCGTGGTGACCACCACCGGAATGATAGCCGATATGGTGAAAAACATTGGTGGCGACTCTGTGCAAGTGCAAGCCTTGATGGGCCCTGGTGTAGACCCTCACCTATACAAAGCCACTCAGGGCGACCTGGGCAGACTGCAAAGGGCAGACATCATCTTTTACAACGGGCTGCACCTTGAAGGTAAAATGGGTGAAGTTTTTGAAAAGCTGGAGCGCATCAAAAAAGTAGTGCCTGTTGCAGGCAGAATAGACCCTGGCAGTTTGCTTGATGACCCGGTATATCAAGATGCCCATGACCCACATATTTGGTTTGATGTAAGCCTGTGGCTCACTACTGCCGATGTGGTGCTGGATGTGCTAAGTGAAGCAGACCCTGAGAACAAGGAGTACTATACACTTAACGCAAACCGACATAAAAACGAATTAATTCAACTTCATTCATGGGTTGAAAATCAAGTAGCTAATATTGCTGCTGATCAGCGAATTATGATCACTGCACATGATGCATTCAGCTACTTTGGGAGAGCCTACGGCATTGAAGTACGGGGTCTTCAGGGTATCTCTACTCTCTCTGAATTTGGGCTCAGAGATCGGGTCGATTTGGTGAATTACATTGTAGAAAAGAAGATCAAAGCAGTATTTGTAGAAACCTCTGTTTCTCAGAAAAACATCAATGCCATCATAGAAGGGTGCCAGCAAAAGGGACATGATGTAATTATTGGAGGCAGCCTCTACTCCGATGCTATGGGAGCAGCGGGCACAGCCGAAGGTACCTACCCTGGCATGGTAAGAAGCAATGTGAACGCCTTGGTAAACGCACTGAAGTAAGATGAGAATAGAAGCAAAAGATCCGGCTGTTGAATTTCACGACCTCACGGTTTCTTATCACAAGAAGCCCGTGCTTTGGAATATAGACATGACCCTGCCCAAAGGTGCGCTCATTGGCATTATCGGGCCCAATGGCGCTGGTAAGTCCACCCTGATAAAATCGGCCATGGGGCTGCTACCCTTAGGCAGTGGCTTTGTGCGCATGTTTGACCAAAAGCTGGACGATGTGCGCCATAAGGTGAGTTATGTGCCTCAGAGGGAGTCAGTAGACTGGGACTTCCCTACTTCAGTGATGGATGTGGTGCTCATGGGGCGATACGCCAAGTTGGGGCTGCTTTCAAGGCCTCGAAAGGCGGATAAAGAAATGGCCATGAACTGCCTTAGAAAGGTGGGCATGGAATCGTTCGTGGGCCGTCAGATCTCGCAACTTTCTGGAGGGCAGCAGCAGCGAGTGTTCTTAGCTCGTGCCCTGGCACAGGAAGCCGACCTCTACTTTATGGACGAACCCTTTGCCGGAGTAGATGCTGCCACTGAAGCGGCCATATTGGGCATTATGCAGGAAATGACCGCCCAGGGCAAGACCGTGGTAGTGGTGCATCACGACCTGCAATCGGCCGCTGAGTTCTTCGATTGGATCGTATTGCTCAATATGCGACTGGTGGCTTCTGGCCCCATTGACAAGGTATTCTCCAATGAGTTGCTGCAAGAAGCCTATGGCGGTAAGCTGACCGTATTGGCAGAAGTGGGCGAATTGGTTAGAAAAAGGCAAATCCCGAGCAGGGAGAAATACTGATATGGACACCTTTATCGAGTTCTTTTCTTTTAGTGATCCCAGCATTGTGGCTGTGGTCATAGGCTCGATATTGCTCACCAGCTCTTCAGCCGTGGTGGGCACCTTTACTTTCCTACGTAAAAAGGCCCTGGTGGGCGATGCAGTGGCCCATGCGGTTTTACCCGGCATCTGTCTGGCTTTCCTCCTATCTGGTACTAAAAACCCGTTTTTCCTCATCATTGGGGCCTTTGTCACAGGCTGGCTATCACTCGTCATTATCGATAACATTACGCTTAAGAGCAAGATTAAAGAAGACACCGCCATCGCTTTGATACTCTCCGTCTTTTTCGGAGTGGGTATACTCATGCTCACCCACATTCAGCACAATGGCAATGCCTCACAAACTGGGCTAGATTCCTTCTTATTCGGCAAAGCAGCAGCACTGGTAGGCAGCGACCTGGTAACCTTCAGCATTGTGGCGGTAGTACTTATGCTTACTGTGGGCCTGTTTTTCAAAGAGTTAAAGCTCATCGCCTTTGACATGAACTATGCCAAAGCACTAGGCCTGCCGGTAAAAGCCATCGACCTATTGCTCACGACACTCACCGTATTGGCTGTGGTTACCGGCATACAGGCCGTTGGGGTGATTTTGATGGCCGCCATGCTCATTACACCCGCTGCAGCAGCCCGTTTCTGGACCAATGACGTGAAGGCCATGTGCATCATTGCAGCCGTAATGGGAGCACTTTCTGGCCTTACCGGAGCCTATGTGAGCTATGTGGCGCCTGCCATGCCCACTGGTCCCTGGATAGTGATGATCATTTCAGCCATCGCACTCACCTCCTTCTTTATAGCACCAGGAAGGGGAATCATCTCCCGAGCCATAGGCCAGCGCAAACTACAGCACCTCATCATGGATGAGAACCTGCTTAAGGCGCTTTTCCATTTGGGAGAAAAGGATCAAGACCCCTACAAAGGACGAACCGCCAGAGAGATTATTGAGAAGCGACATTTCCCTAAAAACAGGCTCAGAACATCGCTAACCCGGCTAAAGAGAGAAGGCTTTCTTACCAGACAAAACGGGCACTGGGCCTTTACAGAGGCGGGTAAAATCAAAGGTCAGCGGGTGGTAAAGCTGCACAGGCTCTGGGAATTGTACCTGTCTAAATACATGAAAATTGCCCCGGATCATGTGCATGAAGATGCCGAAACCATCGAGCATATCATTACACCCGAGATTGAGGCAACACTGGAACATTTGCTGGACTACCCTGAAGTAGACCCACATGAAGAGAAAATACCCTATTGAAAAGATGTTGGATTTTAGATTTAAGATGTACGAATTCAATAGATATAATATGATAGAATGTCGATACTCAAAACCAATGCTTGTCCTGAATTCTAAACAAATTCTGGATATCAACACATCGTACATCAAACATCATAAATCGTAAATCGATGGATGCTTTTTACATCATAGCCGTCAGCACACTCATTTCCATCTCCTGTGGTATTTTGGGCTGTTTTCTCATATTGAAGAGAATGGCCATGGTGGGCGATGCCATTTCGCATGCGGTGCTTCCAGGCATTGTTATCGCTTACTTCATCACAGAATCACGCGACTCTATCTGGATGATCGTTGGGGCAGGCATGCTGGGTATCTTCACCACCTTCCTCATCGAGTTTTTTCATAAGAAGGCAAGACTGCAGACCGATGCGGCTATTGGAGTGACTTTTACCTGGTTATTTGCTCTGGGCATCATTCTTATCTCTGTTTTTGCCGGTCAAGTGGATCTGGACCAGGACTGTGTTTTGTATGGTGAAATAGCCTATGTGCCTATTGATCTATGGATCACCGAGTCGGGTCAGAACTTCGGACCTAGGGCTTTGCACATCTCTTACATTGTACTGATCATCAATGTGTTGTTTGTCAGAATTGGCTTCAAGCAGCTCTACCTCACTACCTTCGACCCTGCATTTGCGGCCACGGTCGGCATTTCTGTCGCCTTCTGGAACTACATGCTCATGGGTGCGGTGTCTATGACTACTGTGGCTTCATTCGAGTCGGTGGGTGCTATTTTGGTGGTGGCCTTGCTCGTGGCCCCTCCTGCCACTGCCTACTTGCTCACAGATGACTTCAAACGCATGATTGCGATTACTTGCGTCATAGCACTCATCATCAGCGTACTGGGTTATTATCTGGCGGTGTTCCTGGATGGCTCAATTGCCGGGGCCATTGTGAGTGTTGCAGGCATTCTGTTCGGCATCACTTTCGTCTATACACGCTGGCAACAGCAGCGGACGGTAAAACTAGCGATTGAAGATTCTATTGGTCAGACCGGCTGAAACGGTCGGACCATTTCTGAACTTTTTGCCTATCTGCCATTCCCGTGAAAACGGGAATCTCAGTAGCCCACCTTTGGCTTCTCATGAACCCTATAAGTGCAGTATCGTGGCACTAGGAGATTGCTTCGCTATTGCCCGCAAATCCACTGGCCACTGACCACTGACCACTGACCACTGACCAAAGCTAATCCTCTCTCTTCGTACAGGTGATTTTCCAGGTGGGGTACACAATCTTCTCAGCCTTGTCTACCCACTCACCTATCCACTTGTAACCCGTGTCGGTAAAATCGTAAAAGCTGAGGCGAAACCATCCTTCCATTCCATTAGGCGCCTTCTGGTCTCTGTACAGCAAGATTTTATCCTTCTCCTTGGTCAGGTTTCCTTCCCAGGCAGAAAGTGTGGTGGTAGGCCCTTGATTAGCATAGTAATGCACATACCAGCGAGCACTGTCGGCAATGTACTGCCTTATGCTGCCTGAATGGCCTCCATCCTCTTTGAGCGTTTCGTCTTGCACCCCCCAGCCGTTCATGATGTACTTAAAAGTCCAGGTCATATCGATAGGCTCATTCCAGGTACCATCTGGTTTGCGGTTTTCAGACTTACAATCGCATCGACCTATCATGGGTGCGAAATCTTTCACCTGGTCTGGAGCATCCGGGTGCGCTTGTCCGTAAGGATGTTTCTTATTGGGCTCGTTCTCCTGGTATTTTTGTGCCTTGGCGGCAATGGGCAAAACAAGCAGTAAGGCAATGAGTCTGAATCTGGTCATGCGTTTTTTAACGGCAACAAGCCGCAATGCAGCTCTATTTTCAAGCCTTTTGCAGTAAACTAAGGATGGATTGAAGTGAAACTAGCCGGTTCAACTCAGCCAACACTTTGCAGCATGCTGCGCACTTCTTTGATGCGAGACTGTGCCAGGGGGATTTCTGTACCATTGTTCAGGATGATTACCGGCTTCGGCCCAAAAGCATATTCACGTACCTCTGTCATGTTTACCAGGGCCTTTCTGTGCACTCGAACAAAAGTCTGACCCGGTAACTTTTCTTCCAGCGCCTTCATGGTACTGCGCAATGTATAAGCCTTGCCATGTTCATCGTGAATGCGCACGCAATAGTCGTCTGCCTCTATCCAAACGATTGATTGGAGCGGGACCAGTTTCACACGATTGCCCACTTTCACCTGAATGACCATGGCCTCATCGCGAATCGTTTCGCTTTTCAATTGCTCGTACAACTGCTGATTGCTGTATTTCAGACTACCCATTTCAGAAATGGACAAGGCAAGTTCCTCCTGCTTTCTAAAGAAATGAACCAGAATGGTGAGGAAAACAAGGGCCACAAAAATCATGGGTGCTTTGTGGAAAAAGTAAAACTCAAACTGTGGCGCAAAATCTCTGGTCAAGTCGCCAAAACGCCAGATATTGTCAAAAGTGATAAGTGTCAGGTTCAAGAACAACATCACCACAATCAGCAGTGCATATCGCCCCAGATATTTGAGGTTAAGCTCTTTCAAGGGCCATTTCAAACTGAACCAAACCATAGGCAAGGCCAATACTAACCAGATTGTCCAGCGATGAAGGCCACCAGTAAACACATCCATAAATGTGGCATTGGGCGTAGAACCATTGTTGAAATTACGGGCATAAAAAAGTTGCTGAAAGGCTTCAAAAACAATGAAACCGGCAAAGCAAAGCACCGCCAAAATTAAAGTGCGGTAATTAGACCTTACCCATGAGGTGACTTCATGCATAGTGTAGAGTTTGTCATTTATAATACGGGTGACTGATTAAAATGGTACGCCTTTCACCTGAGTTTATCTCTTCATTGCCTGCATAGATTGTCAATTTACTAAGTCAGAAGTCTCTGATTTGTATATTGAGCCTGCATCCAAAACCCCTTCTATGAAAGTCTTCTACAACTTACTTGGCTTATGCACACTGGTCTGCCTGTCTTCATGCGAAATAAAACATGAGGTGAAATATGAAGCCGTTGATTACAGCGACTTTAAATTCTATGAGCTACCCATGGGTGATCAGCCGGTTGGTTTTCATACAGAAATGCATTGGGATGAAACCAGAGCTTTTAAAGGCATGGATAAGCGGCCACTGCTCATAGGCATGTGGTATCCGGCCAATTTATCAGAAGGCTCAAGGCAACTTCAATACAAGGATTATCTGCTGGCCAATATGCCGCATGATGGCGTGCCAATAAGTGATACCACCATGAATGCACTCAAGGAGGGTTTTGTAGAGGGAGCCGAAAATTTTTTTTCTGTGAATGAAGCGGCTGCTTTACGTGTGATGGACTTGCCTGTACGGGCATTTGATGAAACTGAGATTAAGCCAGGCAAGCACCCTCTCCTGCTCTATGCGGCCAGTTTCAATGCTGGCATTCACGAGAACAGTGCCATTTTCGAGTACCTGGCCAGTCATGGTTATGTGGTAGCTGCCATTGCCAGTGTGGGCAATGAAGCGCCTGGCATGTCTGCCGACTCACTAGGCATCGCAGCTCAATTGGCGGACTTTGAATTGCTTCACAAGACCATGACTGCCAGAGAATATGTGGACACTGATAAAGTTGCCACTTCCGGGTTTAGCTGGGGCGGATTCGCCACAACGCTGATGGGCATTGACAAAGGGGCAAACCTTATGATCAGCATGGATGGCTCACAAACCTATTTCCCACAGGCTGTTGCCCAGTACCAGGCTACCTACGATAAACCGGCCCAAGGAGCTTATCTGCAGTTTGGTCAACGCATGCCTACAGATGCACAATTCAATCAGGATACTATGGTTTATCACTGGATAGGCCAGTCGGCAGATGCTTACCTCTACCGATTCAAAGCCATGGACCATCGCGATTTCGGTGGTGCTTTTCAGTACTTGCATGCTCTCTCGAACGATTCTGCCTTTCGTGCAGGGCAGGCTCAACGTTTCACAGAAGTCTATTCTAAAGACGAGAAAGGCGATGGCTATATAAAGACTGCAGAAATGATGCTGCAAGCCCTGAATGCCTACCTTCTTGGAGATGAAAAAGAGAAGAATGCTTTGATTGAGCAGTCAGGCTTACCTTTCACTGTCAAGCGTAGCCATTCACCTCAGTAGACATTTCTGGACAGAATAAGTGGCTACCAACGGCAAATCCTTAATTTTGCGGCATGCAAGCACTCGCCTCCAATGATGACACTATTGTAGCACTGGCCACTCCGCAAGGTATTGGGGCCATTGGGGTCATTCGCCTGTCGGGCAAGGAAGCGATAGACATTGCCAATCAGGTATTTCACGGCAAAGACCTGAACCAACAAGCATCGCATACCATTCATTTTGGTACCATCCGTGATAACGACAAGGTGCTGGATGAGGTATTGGTCTCTTTGTTCATCGCCCCAAAATCTTTTACGAAAGAAAACGTGGTAGAAATCTCCTGCCACGGTTCCAATTACATCATTAGGCAGATCATCCAACTGCTCATACGCAAAGGAGCCAGACCAGCCAAGCCCGGAGAGTTTACCAAGCGTGCCTTTATGCATGGGCAGTTTGACCTGGCCCAGGCCGAAGCAGTGGCAGACCTGATCAATGCCGATTCGGAAGCATCGCATCAAGCCGCACTGAACCAGATGCGCGGGGGCTTTTCAGAAGAAATTAAACGCCTTAGAGATGAACTGGTACACTTTGCCAGCATGATTGAGCTGGAACTTGACTTTGGCGAGGAAGATGTAGAGTTTGCCAGCCGGGATGACTTGAAAGCCCTGGTCAACCGACTGCTTACTGTCATCAGCGCGCTGATTAAGAGCTTTGACCTGGGCAATGTGATCAAAAACGGAGTACCTACTGTGATTGCCGGCAAACCCAATGCAGGCAAGTCTACCCTACTGAATGCCTTGCTCAACGAAGACAAGGCCATTGTCTCTGAAATTGCTGGTACTACTCGTGACTTTATCGAAGATGAGATTATCATTGGTGGTGTAGCCTTCCGCTTTATTGACACCGCAGGCTTGCGCGAAACTACTGATACCATTGAGGCCATTGGCGTAGAGCGCAGTCTGGCCAAGATGAAAGAGGCCTCACTCATCATTTACCTCTTCGACCTGGCTGACCTGGATGTGGTGGAAATGAACCAGGAAATCAATCGGCTGGAAAACACTGGTGTGCCCTTCCTCAAGCTAGGCAACAAGCTGGACCAGGTAGAAGAAGCCAAGGTAGAAAAGCTACAGGAGCAGCACCCTGACATGCTGTTCCTTTCAGCCAAGGACACTGAGCATGTAGAAAAACTCAAAGAGCGCATTCTTGAGCTGGTAAACCTGGACAAGTTCAAACGGGGCGACACAGTAGTCACCAACATTCGTCATTACGACTCCCTGCTACAAACCCGCAACTCACTCACAGACGTGATCAATGGCATCGATGGACAGGTCACCAATGACTTTGTGGCCATGGACATCCGCCAGGCCCTGCACTACTTAGGCGAGATCACCGGTGAGATCACCACTGATGACTTATTAGCGAACATATTTTCGAAGTTTTGCATCGGTAAATGATGCTGGATTGCGGCATGATTTGCTATTAGGAAGTGATTTTGGTTTGGTACCTGATTTGCTAGTTATCATATAACTCATCTGGTAAAGTACTAAACCAGAGCATTTTGAGTTCAATAATCAGGAAATCTCACAAAACATGCGGCTCTCACAAATCTTAATATTCCTTCTCCTCTTCCTTACGCTTCATACACCAAAATGTATTGCACAAACAGCATCATCACAGGACTCTGTTTACCAGCGTATGATCGAAATGAAGCCCAATTACCCTGAAGGCTTAAGGTGGACTAATAATAATTCGTACCGATCG
>Ga0316204_10002279_pt1 | contig 44413 bp, 48 predicted proteins | sample 6monrhotite_MG_2_FD_205661 | JGI IMG/M metagenome (GOLD analysis project Ga0316204, IMG submission 205661) | Microbial mat bacterial communities from mineral coupon in-situ incubated in ocean water Damariscotta River, Maine, United States -... | ecosystem: Environmental > Aquatic > Marine >... | reverse complement strand
ATGCAGACTTTGGTAAACAGTTGACGAAAGCGGTTAACGGAAACCTGAAACAGGTGAAGAACTTCGCCAAATAGGTAATAGGTAAATGGAGTGCAGTGGCTGTAATCAGCCACTGCACTTATTATTTTGATAGAAAGGAACGGTTATGAAAATCATAGTAATACTTTTGACTTCACTAGCGTTCATAAAATCAATAGTCAGGTGAGCATGTTCCGCACAGCAAAGCGAGGGGACTTTGCCCGCCAGTTACGCAATAGCCACAGATCGTAACGCCATTTCACCTCCCTCTTCCCCTTTCCTTTCTTCCCATTTTTACTGAAAGATTTATCGTCCTGTTTTTTGGGACAAAGGATTCAATTTAATTCAATTTACTAGAACGACAATCGAGACGATACTCATTCCATCGAAACAACAAACACAAGCAATGACAGTGCATATCAATGTGTTTGCCCCCTGACACAAAAATCAGGCGAATAAATTTTGTATGAACTAACGATGAGGATATTAACAATGAAAACACCGATGAAAACAACACTCTCAGTTTTGGCGTTGGCTATCAGCGCTGCGACGGCAGTTAATGCCACCACCCTGACCCGTGATGTTGCTGTCAATAACTGGAATCAGGATGGTGCAAATAACCATGGTCACCAGAAATCTGATGTGAATGATATCACCCGCTACTACCCGCGCCTTGATCAGGGTAACCAGAAGTCTGATGTAAATGACCAGAAGTCTGATGTGAGTTACATCACCCGCTATCACCCGCGCCTTGATCAGAGTAACCAGAAGTCTGATGTGAATTACCAGCCAAGCCGCATTGACGCACGTATGGAAGACAATCGTGGCCGTTACTCTGAAGTGGCCGTTACTCTGAAAAGGCAATAACCGGTAACACTCAGCAAAAAGCGATTGAAAAAAAACAACCGTTTGCTCAGGCCGGTGTGTTATATCGCAGCTTTAGCAAAAAAGAACGTGCCAATTTGATCAGCAACCTGGCGGGTGATTTAGGCAAAGTGAGTGATAGCAAGACCAAGCACATTATGCGGTTAACGGAAACCTGAAACAGGTGAAGAACTTCGCCAAATAGGTAAATGGAGTGCAGTGGCTGTAATCAGCCGCTGCACTTATTATTTTGATAGAAAGGAACGGTTATGAAAGTCATAGTAATACTTTTGACTTCACTAGAGTTCATAAAATCAATAGTCAGGTGAGCATGTTCCGCACAGCAAAGCGAGGGGACTTTGCCCGCTATTTACGCAATAGCCACAGATCGTAACCCCATTTCACCTCCCCCTCTCATATCTTTACTTCCCATTTTTACTATAATACCCATTGTTCTGTTTTTTGGGACAATAGATTCAATTTAATTCAATTTACCAGAATGATAATCGAGACGATACTCATTCCGTCGAAACAACAAACACAAGCAATGACAGTGCATATCAATGTGTTTGCCCCCCGACACAAAAATCAGACGAATAAATTTTGTATGGACTAACGATGAGGATATTGACAATGAAAACACCGATGAAAACAACACTCTCAGTTTTGGCGTTGGCTATCAGCGCAGCGACGGCAGTTAATGCCACCACCCTGACCCGTGATAATGGTGCCCCGGTTGGCGACAATCAGAATTCCTACACAGCAGGCCCCAATGGTGGTGTTTTGTTGCAGGACGTTCATTTGATTCAAAAACTGCAACGTTTTGCCCGTGAGCGTATCCCAGAGCGAGTTGTTCATGCTCGTGGCACCGGGGTACACGGTGAGTTTGTCGCAACCCGTGATATCAGTGATTTAACTAGAGCCACTGTGTTCAAAAAAGGTGGAAAGACACCGGTGTTTGTCCGTTTTTCAACGGTTATTCACTCCAAGGGCTCACCGGAAACCTTGCGTGACCCACGCGGTTTTGCCACTAAATTTTATACCAGTGAAGGTAATTGGGATCTGGTGGGAAATAATCTTCCGGTCTTCTTTATTCGTGATGCCATCAAATTCCCGGATATGGTGCATTCATTGAAGCCATCACCAGTGACGAATCAACAGGACCCTAATCGCTTTTTTGATTTCTTCAGTCATGTACCAGAATCCACTCATATGTTGACCTGGGTCTATTCTGACTACGGCACACCTGCCAATCTAAGACAAATGGATGGCTGGGGAGTGCATTCGTACAAAATGGTGGATGCCGGAGGTGATGTCACTTATGTGAAGTTTCACTGGAAGAGCCAGCAGGGAATAAAAAACCTGAGCGCCAAAGATGCTGCGAAAGTACAGGCCAAAGACTTCAGTCATGCCACTCGTGACATGTACGAAGCAGTTGCCAAAGGTGATTACCCCAAATGGGATTTGTATATCAAGATGATGAAACCATCACAGCTTTCACGTTTTGATTACAACCCATTGGATGCCACCAAAATGTGGTTGGATGTAAAAGAAACCAAGGTGGGCACGATGACCTTGAATCGTACGCCGGATAACTTCTTCCAGGAAACCGAGCAATCAGCTTTTTCTCCAGCGAACATCGTACCGGGTATCGAGCCTTCTGAAGACCGTCTGTTACAAGGTCGGGTATTTTCCTACGCAGATACACAACTGTATCGCCTCGGTTCCAATCATCAGCAATTGCCCATTAATCGTTCACGGGCTGCTGTCAATAACTGGAATCAGGATGGTGCGGGTAACTATGGTCTTCAAAAGTCTGATGTGAATTACCAGCCAAGCCGCATTGATGCACGCACGGAAGACAATAGTGGTCGTTACACTGAAAAGGCCGTAACCGGTAACACTCAGCAAAAAGCGATTGAGAAAAAACAACCATTTGCTCAGGCCGGTGTGTTGTATCGCAGCTTTAGCAAACAAGAGCGTGCTAATTTGATCAGCAACCTGGCAGGTGATTTAGGCAAAGTGACTGATAGCAAGACCAAGCACATTATATTGAGTCATTTCTATCAGGCAGATGCCGACTTTGGTAAACGTTTGACGAAAGCAGTTAACGGAAACTTGAAACAGGTGAAAAGCCTCGCCAAATAGGTAAATGGAGTGCAGCGGCTGTAACCAGCCGCTGCACAATCATTTTGATAGAAAGGAATGGTTATGAAAATCATATTGATACTTTTGACCTCAGTCATCGCCACTAATGTCTGGTCCAGCCAGTCCGGCGAATTTTCATCAGCAGAAGAAGAGTTAAAAGCCTATTTTTTTGCCGCTGCACGGAGCAATGATATGGTGGTATTAAAGAAGTTTGTAGAGGCAGGTTTCCCAGTGGACGTTGTTAATAACAAGGGTTACACAGCCTTGATGGTGGCAACCTACCATGGTCACACAACAGCATTTGATTATCTGGTTTCACAAAAAGCCAATACCTGTGCCGCTGATATGCGTGGTAATACGGTATTAATGGCGGCTATATTTCGTGGCGAGTTTTCGCTGGCGAAAAAACTGATATCTCATGAATGCAACCCTGACCATAAAAATAATGCAGGCATGACGACAGTAGGCTTTGCCAAGATGTTTGGTCGGAAGAATGTGCTTAACTATTTAGAAAAATATTGACGGTGATTGCTCATTCTTTTCGGAACATAAAAACTCTCCTTTTTTCCACTATAATTAATCTTCAATTTGGCAATATTGACTCGATACCAAACCGATTATCTTAACCATCCAGGAGAGCGAAATGAGTGATAAACCCAAGCTAACCAAGAGTAATGGCACCCCGGTAGGCGACAATCAAAATGTGATGACCGCAGGGCCGCGTGGGCCAATGTTGTTACAGGATATTTGGTTTCTGGAAAAACTGGCCCATTTTGATCGTGAGGTCATCCCTGAACGTCGCATGCATGCCAAGGGATCAGGCGCTTACGGCACCTTTACGTTAACGCATGATATTAGCCAATACAGCAAGGCCAGCATTTTCTCCAAAGTGGGTAAAAAAACCGATGTATTTCTACGTTTTTCCACTGTTGCGGGTGAACGTGGTGCAGCGGATGCGGAACGTGATATCCGTGGTTTTGCTGTCAAGTTTTACACTGAAGAAGGTAATTGGGATATGGTCGGAAACAATACCCCGGTATTCTTTTTACGTGATCCGCTGAAATTTCCTGACCTGAACCACGCAGTAAAACGTGATCCGCGTACTAATATGCGTAGCGCCCACAGCAACTGGGATTTCTGGACGCTATTACCTGAAGCATTGCATCAGATCACCATTCTGATGAGTGACCGTGGTAATCCGCGCACCTATCGCCATATGCATGGCTTTGGCAGCCATACCTTCAGTTTTATTAATGCCGATAACGAGCGTTTCTGGGTCAAATTTCACTTCAAGAGCCAACAGCCGCTAGAAAACCTGACCGATGCAGAGGCGGAAAAATTGGTTGGCCAGGATCGTGAAAGTCATCAAAAAGATCTGTACGAAAGTATTGAAAACGGTGACCACCCACGATGGGATTTCAAAGTGCAAATCATGCCGGAAAAAGATGCTGAATCTTACCGCTTTCATCCTTTTGACTTAACTAAAATATGGTCGCACAAAGACTATCCGTTAATTGATGTCGGTGTACTGGAACTCAATCGTAATCCCGAGAACTATCATGCCGAAGTTGAGCAATCAGCGTTTAATCCCGCCAACGTCGTGCCGGGCATCGGCTTTTCGCCCGACAAAATGTTGCAAGGACGCCTGTTTTCTTATGGCGATACCCAGCGCTACCGATTGGGTGTTAATCATGGACAGATTCCGGTCAATGCACCGCGTTGCCCGGTACACAGTTTTCATCGTGATGGCGCGATGCGTGTTGATGGCAATATGGGCAGCACCAAAGGTTATGAGCCGAACAGTCTGGGTGAATGGCAGGAACAGCCTGACAGTAAAGAGCCCCCACTGGCAGTCGGTGCTACAGCAGATCACTGGAATTATCGTGAAGACGATGACGACTATTACACCCAGCCCGGTGATTTGTTTCGCCTGATGACCCCGGAACAGCAGCAGGTGTTATTTGAAAATACGGCCCGTTCGGTTGGCGGAGCCTCTATTGATGTGCAAAAACGTCATATCAGCAACTGTTTGAAAGCCGACCCGGCCTACGGTGCAGGAGTGGCGAATGCCTTGAATGTTCCACTTGACGGGATAAATTAACCTCCCCTCAATGTTTTCCCTCCTGCTTCAGCCTATTCATTATTTTTGGGCTGGGGCAGGAATAGCACGGGTTCTTTGTTCTTTTTTTATTGCCTGCCCCTCACCAGTCTCACTAATGCTTGATCACTTTTGAGCAATGTTGTCACTCCTTTGGTACCGAAATGCATAACATAGGCCTGATCATAGGTTTTGGGTTTTGTATCAAAAGCCCAAAAATAAGTTGCCGGCGTTGCTGGAAACAACTGCAAATTAATACGCGGATTGTTGCAATGCCGCTCAACAATACCTGCTAATTCCGGCAATTTGGGTACACGCCAATCCTTATGTTCGACATAACCACCCACTTGGTTGAATTCTCGTACAGTCTGTTGCGCAGATTGCCAAGTATAGTGGCCCGGTTGCCCCAGACAGGTATTACCATCCCAATGCTGTCCCAGAGCACAGCGCATCCAGGTAAGCCCACTATCGATATCAGTAAGCGTGCCATCGTGATTATCATCGAAACGCTGAACGTCGGTGGAGCGAATATTATCCGCACATTCATTAGCAAACGACACGTGACTTAGCGTTAATAAAAACGCAAGGCTGCATGCCGAATAAAAAATCTGGGTAGACACAGAGTTAATACGAAATAAAACCACCACAGACTATCTGACTGCGGTGGTTTTATTCACTATATTGCCATTAGTGCCTAGGATAACCCGGCCCGCTTTTTACCGGGACGGCACCATGTTGCTCATCTTTAGCTGGCGCAATGGCCACACCTCGATGAGTAAAGGTGGCATAAGCTTCCATAGCAATCATTTCCTCACTATCAGATTCCAATATCCTGCCTTGCATAGGGACAGCGATACACCAATTGATCATTTCCCGCAGTGTACCCACCTTGCCTAAGTTCGTCTGGAACTTGGGCCAGGTATGCACATTGGAAGCCGATCCATCGGGATGACAATTGGCGCAGGCCAAGCCGTTATTACCCAGTTTTGCGCTGTGCCACAGGTCATCCCCCTTGGCAACAGCCGTCATCAATGCCGCCCGCTCCTGGGCGATTTGTGCTTCACTGCGCGGTGGTTTAGCTTGTACCGCACTGGTGACAATCAAGGTGCAGCTGACCACAATAACTGAGGTAACAGCAGCGAGAGACATTTTGCGTATTTTTTTCATATTCTGCTCCTCTTGTGGTTAGACTTTCAGGCCTTTTTTGATATTATCCGGCAGCAAATCCGAAAACTCCCGCCAACGTACTATGCTGTTGAAATCAGTATCCAGGGAGATATCATGACCTCCCAGCCCGTCTTCAAAATCACCGGGATCAGCACGACGTTGCGTGATGTGCGGATATTCCAATTCCACTGGCGGATAGGGCCAGGGCCAGGAAGTGGATAACAAACCGCAGGAACGCATATTGTCGATCTCATTGTAGACCACTTGGTGCACATGACCGTGGATGGAAATGACCTTATCGAACTTGCGCAATGTTTCGCGGATTTCCGGTGCATCATAAGTTTGGAAATTCCAGCGCGGATAGTAATCCCATAGTGGTGAATGCGTCATGATGACCACTGGCGTATCTGGAGACACCCTCTTTACATCTCGGGCCAGCCAATTCAGTTGTTTTTCACCGACACCCCAGGCACCGCAGTTGTGGCATTCCAACTCTTCCATCATATGCATGCGTTCTTGAGGGGTGAGATTCTTGAGCGTCCAGAAATCGGGCACTAAAATGGAGTTCATACCGATGAAATGCACGCCGTTGTGATTGAAAGACCAATGCTCATCACCGAATAACTGTCGCCAAGCCTTGCCCATATCCAGGTAATAATCATGCTCACCGGGAATAATTTTGTAAGGCATTTTCAGCTTATCGAGGATTTTTTTACCCTTCACCAATTCAGCTTTTTTACCTGACTGACCAAGATCACCGGCATACAAAACAAAATCGGGGCGGGGCTTAATACTGTTTACATCAGCCACCGCTTTTTCCAGGATATGGTCAAACTTGTGGTCTGCGATATCGTAGAGATGCGCGTCTGTGAGTACAGCAAAAGTGAAGGGTTTGATTTTTTTGGTGGCGGCTTCGGCAACGCCGCCCAGACCGAGCATACTGGAAGCACTGGGAGCAAATATGCCGGCAAACATCGTTGCGGCCCCTGCTTTTGTGCTCATGCCCAGAAACTGTCGTCGTGAAATTTTTTTCATGTAAAGACTCCCGTTCATTCATTTCTGAAAACAGGCGAATAGACTGAGTCTAAACGCCGGGTAAATTAAAACTTAGTACAGAAATTGAGAGTAAGCAAGGATGAAACTGAGAGTTTTTCACCTAAACCAAAAAATAATTGATGTCCTCAAAAGGACATCTTCTGGCCATAACCTATTGAAATAAGGGATTAATATGCCCGATACAACCTATGTGCGCACCCAAAAACAGCACTGTGGGCACCCAGAAAGAGTCCGCGTAGCATAAGAAATATGTGCGGTTTAACTTGACTTTCCCAGCGAAACCACGACGTTTCACCCATCCTATACGCGACAGTAGCGCGCCTATTTAGCCATACAAGTAATATGGTTAAATAGGCGCACAGGGAAAGAAATGCACATTTTCCGTGCGAAGTGCTTTTTATAGAGTGGTGCCGGCTACCCTTCTTGAGCAAGCAACGCCTTAGGTAATGAAAATACTACATTTTCTATCCGTCCATCAGATTCCAACACGGTCGCACCAGTGAGTGTTTGCAAACGCTCAATAACGTTACTCACCAGCACATCCGGTGCAGAGGCTCCGGCAGTAACACCAATGCTGCTGCCTTCATCCAGCACAGATAACCACTCTTCCTGTATCTGCACGGCATCATCAATCAAATAAGCATTGGCTCCCAAACGTTCTGCCAGTTCACGCAGACGATTGGAGTTAGAGCTATTGGCAGAGCCCACCACCAGCACCAGCTCACAACGCACAGCCAAATCCTTTACCGCATCCTGCCGGTTTTGTGTGGCATAACAAATGTCATCTTTTTTGGGGCCACTAATATTGGGAAAACGCAAGCGCAGGGCATCAATTACCTGCCGGGTATCATCCACCGACAAAGTAGTCTGGGTCACGTAGGCCAATGCATCCGCATTGTTCACTTTCAGTTTCGCGACATCTTCCGGTGATTCCACCAGATGCATACCCTGGCCCGCATACTGCCCCAACGTCCCTTCCACTTCCGGATGACCAGCGTGACCAATCAACACCACTTCTTCCGCCGCTTTTTCGTGGCGCACCACTTCCATATGGACCTTGGTCACTAGAGGACAGGTGGCATCAAAAACTTTTAGCTTGCGTTCTGTTGCCTCTTTGCGCACTGCTTGTGAAACACCGTGCGCACTGAAAATCACTGTGCCATTATCCGGTACATCTTCAAGCTCATCGACAAAAATTGCACCCTTGTCACGCAAGCCATCCACTACAAAGCGGTTATGCACAACTTCGTGCCGCACATAAATTGGCGCATCAAACAAATCCAGGGCACGCTCTACAATTTCAATGGCACGATTGACGCCAGCACAAAAACCACGTGGATTGGCTAATAAAATTTGCATTTCAACATCTCTTTTCCAATACATTTACAATGTGTGTGTACTGTTACAATATTTATCAGCACGAGCAAAAACCAATATCAACGTCTGCTCGACATAATGTTTCGGGCATAGCAGACTTCTGGATTCCGGCCTTCGCAGAAATGACATGCTGAGGAATGGGCATGCAATGAGGGACGTTATTTCGTGCGCATTCCTAACAGACAATTATTGCACCGGCTAATGACAGTTATTGCATCAGTGGCGGCTCTTCACCACCGGTCACTTCCAGAATTTCCACTTCAAACAAAATCTCATGCCCAGACAGCGGGTGATTAAAATCCACCGTCACCCGATTGTCATCCATCTCGGTAATCATGCCCGGATATTCTTCACCATCCGGCAACGCAAAGCTCACAATCACTCCCCGCTCCAATTCCATGTCTTCGGGAAAATCAACACGATCCATCGATTGAACGTTTTCAGGGTCAGGATACCCATAGGCCGTCTCAGGAGCAATTTTCAAGCTTTGTTTGTCGCCCGCCTTCAGACCAAACAAGGCCAGTTCTAAACCTTCCACCAATGTTTCATCACCCATCACAAAATGCAGCGGGTCTTCGCCTTCTGTGGTCTCAGCCACAGTGCCGTCTTCCAGAGAGATAGTGAAGTGCATAGACACTCCACTACCGTGATAAATAGCAACTTCATCTGTCACATCACGCTCCGTTTTTTGTCTTTGTTTCTTTTGTGTCATCTGTGGCGTCATCACGCTCACCACGAAAACTGTCGATCACTAACAGCACTGCACCGACACAGATTGCCGAGTCGGCAATGTTAAATGCAGGCCAGTGTGATTGCTGGTAATACACGTCGATAAAATCCACGACATAACCCAGCGTCACGCGATCCCATAAATTACCAATGGCTCCGCCTAACACCAGGGTCAACGCCACGGCTAACCAAGTTTGTGTGGGTGCCAGACGTTTAATCCAGATGGTAATACCAATACTCACCACCAGCGCAATCACGCTGAAAAACCAACGCTGCCAACCCGATTCAGAGGCAAGAAAACTGAACGCCGCACCGGAATTGTGCGCGAGTGTCCAATTAAAGCCCGGAAATACTGGCACTGGTTGATATAACAACAGATAGTGTGAGGCAATGGCCTTTGTCGCTAAATCCAGCGTTACCACCAAAGCAGATAACCATAACCATTTCAACATATTGTTTGAACTCAACATATTCAATGCTCAGGCAAACCGGCGATGTTCGCCGGCACCGTCTACGTTATCGACACAACGAGCACACAGTTCGGGATGTGCATTATTTGTCCCTACATCCTCACGATGGTGCCAGCAACGGGTGCATTTAGCATACGCTGAAGATGATACGGCAATATAAAGTTCATCACCGTTTTCAAGTGTGACATGCGCGGCACTCTCGGTTTTTTTAGCATCACGTTCCTGTTTTTGATAAACACGCGCATACGATGTAATCAATACAAAACGCAGTTCATCGTCCAAACTCATTAAGCGATCATAAATATCACCTTCGCAATATAAATCCACTTCAGCAGCCAATGATGAACCAATGTCACCGGCAACACGCAAAGTTTCCAGTTCTTTACTCACCGCCTCACGGACTTCCACTACCTGCTGCCAAAAATTCAAACCCATACTGTCATCGACAATGTGCGGAAATGTGTACCACTGTTCCAGAAAAATGGATTCGCCACGCTTGCCAGGAATAAACGACCAAAGCTCTTCCGCCGTAAAACTCAGAATCGGTGCAAACCAGCGCACCATGCCTTCGATGATGTGATACATGGCGGTCTGACAGGAACGCCGTGCCAAACTATCCGCCTGTGTGGTGTATTGACGATCTTTAATCACATCCAGGTAAAAACTGCCTAAATCACTATTACAAAAATAGTGCACTTTTTGATAAACATGATGAAAATCGTAATGATCGTAAGCATCAAAAACCTCTATTTGCAGTTTTTCCGCATGGGCCACAACCCAACGATCCAGTGACAACATTTTTGTCGGAGCCACGCTGTGTTTTACCGGATCAAAGCCATCCAGGTTCGCCAACAAGAAACGTACCGTATTGCGGATACGGCGATAAGCATCAGCGGTGCGCTTGAAATTTTCGTCTGAAACCGTCATTTCGTTACGATAATCCACGCCCGCTATCCATAGGCGCAGAATATCGGCACCAAGATTATTCACTACCTTTTGTGGCGCAATCGCATTGCCCATGGACTTGGACATTTTCAGCCCCTTGGTATCGATGGTAAAACCATGGGTCAACACGGAGCGGTACGGTGCCTTGCCGGTAGTCGCCACCGAAGTGAGCAACGATGACTGAAACCAGCCACGGTGCTGATCCGAGCCTTCCAGATACAAATCCGCCGGACGTTGCAATTCGTCACGACGATCCAGCACGCAGGCGTGTGTCACACCGGAATCAAACCACACGTCCAGCGTGTCACTCACTTTATCGTATTCGTTTGTTGCATCGCCCAGCAATTCTTTTGCATCTAACTGGAACCAGGCCTCAACACCTTTTTCCTCAACACGCAACGCAACCTGTTCAATCAGTGTTGTGGTATCGGGATGCAACTTGCCGCTCTGCTGATGCACAAACAGCGGGATCGGCACACCCCAGGTACGCTGACGGGAGATACACCAGTCAGGACGGTTGGTAACCATACCTTCAATGCGTGCCTTGCCCCAGTCGGGCATCCAATCTGTTTTTTCAATTTCTTTCATCGCCGCATCGCGCAGGCCGTTTTTGGTCATGCTGATAAACCATTGCGGTGTGGCACGGAAGATAATCGGTGTCTTGTGCCGCCAGCAATGCGGGTAACTATGGCGTAATGCTTCTTCATGCACCAGAGTACCTTTGGCTTTTAATACCTCGACCACTTGTGGATTGGCCTTCATCACATGTTGGCCCGCAAACAATTCCGTGTCGGACAGGAACACACCGTTACCCCCCACAGGATTTTCCACCGGCAAGTGATATTTCATACCCACCACAAAATCTTCCTGACCATGGCCGGGTGCGGTATGCACACAGCCGGTACCGGATTCGGTAGTAACGTGATCACCGAGAACCACCGGCACTTCGCGTGCGTAAAAAGGATGCCCCAGTTTCAAACCTTCGAGATCAGCACCACGACAATAGGCAATCACACGATAACCACTGCGTTCCCAACGACCCATGGCTTCTTTCAACAATGCCTCGGCAAGAATCAAGCGTTCCGGCCCATGCTCACCTTCCGTTTGCACCACAGCATAATCCAGTTCTGGATTCACTGCCACAGCCTGATTGGCAGGCAATGTCCACGGAGTCGTCGTCCAAATGACCACAGAGATAGAGCCTTCGCCAGTATGTTTTTTGCCGTCACTGTCTTCAACATGATGCACACGCGCAAACAGCGCTAATTCATCCAGCAGTGCAAAACGCACATCAATAGCCAACGAGGTTTTATCTTCGTACTCCACTTCCGCTTCGGCCAACGCCGAGCCACAATCGGTACACCAATGCACCGGCTTGGAACCCTTGTGCAAATGTCCAGCATCGATAATTTTGCCAAGAGTGCGAATGATATCTGCCTCGAACTGGAAATCCATCGTCAAATACGGATTGTCCCACTCGCCAAAAATCCCCAGGCGTTTGAAATCTTCACGCTGACCGTCCACCTGTTTTTGCGCATACGTACGACAGGCCTCACGGAAAGTAGAGGCATCCACCTTTGCGCCGGCCTTGCCGATCTTTTTTTCCACATTGAGTTCGATAGGAAGACCGTGGCAATCCCAACCCGGCACATAAGGCGCATCAAAACCACTGAGGGTTTTGGATTTAACAATGATATCCTTCAGCACCTTGTTTACCGCATGGCCGATATGAATATCGCCATTGGCGTAGGGCGGGCCATCGTGCAAAATGAATTTCTCCCGACCTTTTCCCACTGCGCGCAGCTTTTGGTACAGGCTCGTTTCCTCCCACTTTTTCAGCATATCCGGCTCGCGCTTGGCCAGATTACCGCGCATGGGGAAATCCGTTTGAGGCAGGTTCAGGGTGGACTTGTAGTCGCTCGACTCACTCACGTTAAGACATCTCTCAATAAAATGAAGGTTGAATTGGGTAGCCCCATAAAGGAAACCACCAAAGCGGGGCATTTTACCCGCTCACCATGGTCGGCGGCTAGCAGACACTGTTGAAAATCCCGTATGGTCACCGTCTGTTCACATTTCCGTGCTAGTCTTCCCGTTATGGTCAGTAAAACATACAAAACAAGCCGACACCTGCTCAAACTCATCGAATACGGCGGGCTGGGCATTATCACCGTCGCCACCCTCATTGCCGGTGCCCAGGAAATCTTCCGCATGATGGACGAACGTCTGGTCACCCTGGCTGATCTGTTGCTGTTGTTTATCTACCTCGAAGTCGTCGCCATGGTGGCCGTATATCTGGACTCCGGTAAACTACCCGTACGCATGCCACTGTACATCGCCATTGTCGCCCTCGCCCGTTATCTGGCACTGGACATCAAAAATATTGACAGCTGGGAAGTCATCGCCGTAGCCGCAGCCATCCTGATACTGGCCGCATCCGCACTGCTCATCCGCTACGGCAAATACCGTTTCCCCTTCCCGGAAGGGGACCGCGACCAAAACTGGAAAGGCCCAAACCACAAGCAGGAATAAATCTAGACCCGCTAGGCGCCTGTCCGAAAGGGTGTTCTCAATTAACAAGGCCGCGCAAAATATGCCCGCGCCTGTGCAACATCCTGCATAATCTGCGTCGTCAACGCCGCAAAGGAATCGAAGCGCCGCTCATTACGCAGTTTCAGCAAAAAATCCACATGCACATGGCGACCATAAATATCACCGTCAAAATCGAACAAATGCACTTCTAACAGAGTGCGCATGCCACCCACCGTCGGCCGGGTGCCAAGATTGGCGACCCCCGGCAACGGCTCACCCTCAATACCAAACAACTCCACCGCAAACACCCCGCGCAACGGCGTCTCAATGCGATGCAAATGAATATTGGCTGTAGGGAAACCGATAGTACGGCCTTTTTTATCGCCATGTGCCACCCGCCCGCTCATACGATATGTCCGCCCCAGTAACTTTCCTGCCGCGTTTAGATCACTTGTCGCCAGCGCTGCCCGCACCCCGGTGCTGCTCACCCGCTCACCATCCAGCAAAAAAGTATGCATGTTCACCACCTCGAAACCGTGCTGCTTGCCAGCAGCCTTCAGCATGTCAAAATCACCGGCACGATCTTTGCCAAAACGAAAATCGTCGCCAATCACCAGATACTTCACACCCAGGCCATCCACTAACAACCCTTGAATAAACTCATCGGGAGACTGCCGGGAAAAAGCTTTATTGAAACGCAGCACCAGCACACGATCCACTGCGTAACGTCGTAACGCCTGCACTTTTTCCCGAAAACGGGTCAAGCGGGGCGGTGCCTGTTCGGGACGGAAAACTTCCTGGGGCTGGGGCTCAAAGGTAACAACGGTAAGCGGCAGGTTGAGCTCATCTGCTTTTTCCGCCAACTGGCCGAGCACGGCTTGGTGGCCGAGGTGTACACCATCGAAATTACCAATGGTGGCAACACAACCATGGTGGTGAGGCTTCAGGTTTTGCAGATTGCGGATGATTTGCATGGTTGAGGCAGTTTTCAGGAAATCGGGTAAGTATCACACATACGATAACTTTATTTTTCTTTGTTGCGTATTCTCTAATGCCAACATTATGAGCGGTTGACGATATACTAACCATCCCCCCCTAATGGTCATAATGTCTTTCCATTTTTCGAAACACTTCAACCTACATTAATCCGTTAAACCGTAGCGAGAGCGACTAAGGTGCAGAAGATAAAGTGTTTTTCAGGTTATTTTGGACGAAGGCGTATCACCCATATACCAAATAGAGTATGTCAACCAGACTTCCGCCCCATCAACTCCCGCACCTTCACCCCCATCACCAATAACCCTCCAAAATAAACCAAGCCCCCAACCCCAACCCACAACATCAATTTCCCGATCCGCTGCCACAGGTCCCACTGTAACCAACCCGACAGATCCCCTGCTCCCCAAATCAACACCGCAGCCATCAACAGACTGGCTATCAACACACGCATGGCCAACAACCTCCACCCCGGCAACACCTGCAACACACCTTCTTTCTGCAAACCACGAAACAACAAACCCGCGTTGATAAACGCTGAGCAGGTGGTGGCCAGGGCCAGCCCGCTATGCGGACCTTCAATGCCAAGCATCACCATAGGCACCACAAAAACAACATTGAGGCCCATATTGACTACCATGGCGATAATGCCAATACGCACCGGCGTTTTGGTGTCCTGCCGGGCGTAATAACCGGGAGCGAGCACTTTCACGCTGATAAACCCCAGCAGACCCAGCGAATAGGCCATGAGGCTGAGGCGCGCCATGTCCACATCCTGAATATCAAAAGCACCGTAGTGGAACAACGTCGTCAGTATGGGACCAGACAACACAAATAAACCAACGGTGGCCGGTGCGCCGATCACCAGTACCCAGCGTAGCGCCCAATCAAGAGTACGGGAAAAAGCGGCCGGATCAGACTCGGCATGTTTTTGCGACAGGCTGGGCAGAATCACCGTGGCCAGAGCAATGCCAAATACACCCAGCGGAAACTCCACCAAGCGATCAGAGTAGTACAGCCACGACACACTACCCGCCACCAAAAACGAGGCAATAATGGTATCGAACAACAAATTAATCTGCGCCACAGAGGAACCAAAAATCGCGGGCAGCATGAGCTTGCCGATACGTCGCACACCTTCGTCACGCACACCCCACCTGGGCCACGCCAGCAGACCAAGGCGTTTCAGAAAAGGCAATTGAAACAGCAGTTGCACGATTCCAGCGACAAACACACCCCAAGCCAACGCCACCACCGGCGCGTCAAAATAGGGAGCAACCCAAACGACAACACCGATAAGCACCACGTTAAGGAATACCGGGGTAAATGCGGGTACCGCAAACCGGCCGAAGGCATTAAGAATGCTACCCGCCAACGCCACCAGCGAGATAAACAACAAATACGGAAAGGTAATACGCAACATCTGTGCAGTGAGGTCAAAACGCTCCGGTTCATCGATAAAGCCGGGGGCAAACAACATCACTAATGCCGGGGAAGCTATCGCCGCCAATACCGTCAGCACGAATAAAATGCCGCCCAGCGTCCCGGCAACATTTTGCACCAGACTACGTACCTCGGCCTCACTGCGCTGCGTTTTGTATTCCGTCAGCACCGGCACGAAAGCTTGTGAGAAGGCTCCTTCGGCGAACAGGCGGCGCAGAAAATTGGGAATTTTGAAGGCCACAAAAAAGGCATCGGTGGAACCGCCAGCACCGAGAAACTGGGCAAACACGACGTCACGCACCAAACCCAACACCCGCGACAGGGTGGTCATGGCACTGACAATGCCAGTGGATTTCAGCAGGCGGCGGCTCATCGGGTAGAAATCATCACAGGATTATGAAAAGCGTCATCTTACTCGCCCTGACCGCCAGCCCAAAATCTATCCTTTTTTCGCGTAATTCAATCGCCGCAAATAGTTGACAAACGACGCGTAAAACCGCATATTGTGCGCCCTCTTCAGTATCGGCTTGAGCCCGGTACCGAAACGCGAATTAACCACTCGAACAACGAACATGATGGAGTAAGACTTTGGCCAATTCAGCACAAGCCAGAAAACGCGCCCGCCAAGCGGAAAAAAGTCGTCAGCTTAATGCTGGCCAACGCGCAACCTTCCGCACCGCAATGAAAAAGGTGGTTTACGCCATCGACGCTGGTGAAAAAGAAAAAGCTGAAGCTCTGTACAAAGATGCCGTGCCGGTCATTGACCGTGCTGCTGGCAAGGGTTTGATCAGCGTCAATAAAGGTGCTCGTCACAAGAGTCGCTTGAATACCCGCATTCGCGCACTGTAAACGCGCCTGCGAGACATAAAAAAGCCGGTCTTTTGACCGGCTTTTTTATGTCTGCTGATAAAACTTCCAGAGGCGAAAATCCAGAAAAAATAACAACGATTAATTTAGATTCAACGCAAGACCATCAACACAAAACCAGATTATCCCGATGAATCAACTCCGGCTCATCCACGTATCCTAGAACGGTCTCCAACTTATCTGACGGCAGTCCTTTGATTTTTTGCGCCTCAACGGCATTGTAGTTGACTAGCCCTCGCGCCACCTCACTTCCCTTTTGATCCACACAGGCAACGGCTTCACCCCGTTCAAATTCGCCACTGACGGCGGTCACTCCTACCGGCAACAGACTACGACCGGATTCCCGCAACACGCGCACCGCACCGTCATCCAGCATCAATTCACCGCACAATTGCAAATGGCCCGCCAGCCATTGCTTGCGCGCAGCAAGTGGTTCCTGTTCTGTCGATAACAACGTACCAATCGTTTTGCCTGCCAGCACAGACGCCAGCACATCAACCTCATGACCATGAGCGATCACCGTCGCCGCGCCGGAGCGTGCCGCCAATCGCGCAGCACGCAGCTTGGTCAACATGCCGCCGCGACCCAATGCACCTGCCTCGCCCACTAAGGCTTCCAGAGACATGTCATTGGCGCTGGCGGTGTCAATAAGTTTGGCATCAGCATGGTTGCGCGGATCTTTGTCAAACAAACCAGCCTGATCAGTAAGAATGACCAGACAATCCGCTTCCAATAAATTCGCCACCAGCGCAGCCAGGGTGTCATTGTCACCAAAACGAATTTCATCGGTAACGACAGTATCGTTTTCGTTGACCACGGGCACCACACCGAGCCCAAGCAAAGAACGCAGCGTGCTGCGGGCATTGAGGTAGCGTTGTCGATCAGAGAGATCTTCGTGGGTGAGCAATACCTGGGCGGTGTGGATACCGTGCTGCTGAAAACAGGATTCGTAGGCTTGCACCAAACCCATCTGCCCCACAGCAGCGGCAGCCTGTTGCTCGAATAACGCACGGGGACGCTGAGCCCAACCGAGGCGCATCATACCTTCGGCCACAGCACCGCTGGAAACCAGAATCACCTCAATGCCTTTTGCACGTAGTTCGGCCATTTGTGCCACCCAGCCCGCAATAGCATCACGATCCAGCCCTTGACCATTAGCAGTCAACAAGGCGCTGCCGATTTTGACCACGCAACGGCGGGTATTTTTAAGTTCTGTGCGCTGCATTTTTTGTCGGATGTACTCTCTGGTTAATACGAACCGATACCCCGGCTCACCACGTTAATGCCATTGTCCTTTCTTTCTAACAGACTGTACATACGCAGCCTCGTACGGCCAATAACAGCATCGCTGGCCACCAGAAAATATTCACTACTGACACCGGCCAATTTTGGGTCCAGAGTAATGTCATAATCATCTTTTAATTTTTTTACAAATTCACCCGTTGTTTCAAAAGCCGTATTCACTCGTATCGCAGCCAATTCGGCAGCAATACGCGGGGTGATATCATCATGCAGACCGAGCAACACCATCTCCGGCGCCGTATTCACATTAATCACTGTACTTACCGGCAAGGCTGCCACTAACGGTAATAAAGCAGACACATCACGCAATGAAAGCCCGGCCACAGCCGCCAGTTCACTGGGACTGGCCATCAGGCGATTAGCTGCCCGATACGGGATATCCAGCCCCAGATATAGCAGGTCTTCAGCGCCATCGGCTAACGCATTGAGATTGGAATCCACCCAATCTGCCACTCGATTCGCTATGAAAGGTGAGAGCTGTACTTTTTCATCCACGAAACTGACCTGTGCGAGCAGTGACTGCAATATTTTGATTTGCGCCTGGTCCGGCTTGTTATTATTACCGTTGCCGTTATCAGAATTACCATCCGTGCTGGTATCAATAAGATTATTGAGATTAAACCGACCTTGCAGATCTTCAACACTGCCAGTGATAACACCACCTTCGATAGGAATGGGCGGCAGCTTCATTGCCCAGTCCTCAGTTAACGTATCGATCTGCGTTTCTTTCTTATCGTCTTTCAACACCTGAGTGACCCAGGCTTCTGCGGCAAGCGCGTACATGTAAGCCTGATCCGCTTCCAACATGTTGCCAGTGCGGCGAATATCCAACTGTTGACGCGAGGCCATGGCCACGGCAACCACGGTAACCAACGCCGCAATCAACAATGCCGTAATCAGAGCCACGCCCTGTTGTTTGTGTTTAGGGTTCACCTGCCTCATCAACCAGGCACTCGAAACAAGCGAGTGATGCGGCCTTCGGCCTTGGTTTCCAACGTCACTTCCACCGCACGTGGTGGTGCAATGTCGTCCACTTCACCCAATTGACTACTGGGCCAGGCATTCTGCCATGTCTTTTTATCATTGAGAAAACGCAATTCCAGCTTGTCGACACCTTCCAGCAACACACTTTCCAATGGCGCACTATCCTCCGCGCGATCCAGCACATTCCAGTAGACACGCAGCAAATTTCCATCACGTAATCCATAGGCCACCCGCTGTAAATTACTGCGTGTACGCCCTGCCGGATTACGCCAACCCGTGCGCGTTAGTTCCAGTTGATAACGCCCCGTCTCCACACCCAACATGGCAGGGCGCACTTCGGCGTATTCATTACGAATTGAACGATTGATGGCCTGCTCGATATCGCGACTCAACCATAAAAAGGCCATTTGTAGTTGACTGAGGCGCTCAGCATGCTCTGTTGTCACCTGTCGGGCAGTCATCACGCTGTTAAGGCCGCTATAAGACATCGCCGCCAGCAACGCAAAAATACCCAGGGCCACCAATAATTCCAGCAGGGTAAAACCAGCTTGTTTTTTACCGGCCATAATCATGGCTGGCCTACAAATCCAGTCAGGGTCACCAGTGGTGATTCGTCATTTTCGTCCGGGCGTACACGCACGTCCACGCGGCGAATGCTCTCATTTGGTGTTTTGCTCACTTTCACTGACCAAAACCATTCGTGGCGTGCCATCAGCGTACTACCTTTAGTGGTACGAATAGCCGGCCATTTTTTATCGACATGCAACTCGGTCATTTTATTCATTGCTACCCAATGGGCATAGGTACGCTGTTGCAGACCAGAGGCATTACGGGCACCATTGGAAACGGCACTGGCGGCAGCGGCCAGAGAAAAGGCAATAACGGCCAGCGCAACAATCACTTCCAGCAGGGTGAAACCCTGGCAGCGGGAGGTTTTTAAAAACCCTCGATTGATCGCCTGAGTGGCATTCCGGCATGGGCCGGAGTTCCGCAATAACGAGGACGACAAAACCTTAGTAGTTCTCATCGTCCTCTGCCCGGGTCAGAGTCAGTTTGCCGTTAATCAAGCCTTGCAATGAATATTCTTCACCCTCATCCATTTTTAGCGTCATATCAAAAGGGGTGAGTTCGCCGCTGGAAAAAATAAAGATACGAGGCAAATTTTCTTTGTCTTCAAAACTGACGTCTATACCTTCCAATAACAATTCAAATTCAACGGCATCGGGCAGTGGCCGCTCGCGTAACATGCTATCTTCCATCACCGGTTGCCAGTCTTTTTCACCCAGCTCCAAAAACCGGTAATGGTCATAATCAAACTCCAGGGCCAACTCACGCCCCTGTAACACGGCCTCTTCACCGGCCAGTTGAATCAGACCATGCAGACGTTCCGCCTCATCCTGTACGATACGGCTAGCATTCTGGCCGATGGAGAAGCTGGCAAGACTGACAATGATGCCAATAATCACAATCACCGCCAACAGCTCAAGCAGGGTAAAACCGGCGTGTGCTTTTCCACCGGAGTATTTTGACGGTATTGAGGACAGGCTCATAAGTTACCTCACCCAACGATGAGGGCGACATTCAGAAAATGCTATTGCAGGCTCCAGTTACCCACATCCGCATTGGCCTCATCGCCACCGGGCTGGCCATCGGCACCCAGCGAAAAAATATCAACAGCACCTTGCACACCCGGCGCAAGATACTGATAGTCATTCCCCCAGGGGTCTTTGGGCAGACGGTCCATATATTGTTTCCAGTTACGAGGTTCAGGTGTGCCTCCGGGTTTGCTGGTCAGCGCCTGCAGACCCTGATCAGTGTTGGGATAAACAAAATTGTCGAGCTTGTAGAGATTCAGCGCACTTTCCAAGGCACGGATATCTGCCCGTGCCTTGGTAGCGCGTGCCGCATCGGGACGGTCCATGACGCGCGGCACAACAATAGCAGCAAGTATGCCAAGGATAACCACGACCACCATGACTTCGATAAGAGTAAATCCGGATTGTCGTCCCGGTGCGGACTTATGGGTTTTCACGTCTGTCTCCATTCTTTACACTGGCCTTTATGATAATCATTTTCAATGAAACGAATACTAACACTAGTGTCCTATCCTGTGCGGCTGAAACTGCGTGACACTATCACAACTCCGCACCTATAGCCTGCTGCCACTGGTTCTGATTCTGTGTGTGACGCTATTCGCACTGGGAGGTTCCGGACTGACGGCCATTTTGCGCTTTGAACGCGTAGCACTGCTGCACGATGGCCAGGTCTGGCGACTGTTTACCGGCCACCTGGTGCATCTGGGCTGGTCACACACAGGGTTGAATGTCACCGGGCTGGCACTGATCTGGATACTGGTCGGACATCGATTTGATAATCGGCAATGGTCTGCCATTATCATCGCACTCATGCTGGGCATCAGCCTCGGCTTGCTTATTTTTAATTCAACGCTGACTTGGTATGTGGGGCTGTCTGGCGTACTGCACGGCATGTTGGTCGCCGGTGCTGTGGCAGATATTCGCAGCGGCGATAAAACCGCTTATGTGCTATTGATTCTGATTGCCGTAAAACTGGCATGGGAGCAAATGGCCGGGGCTTTACCGGGCTCCGAGGCCGCTGCCGGTGGCCCGGTCATCGTTGACGCTCATTTTTACGGTGGACTTTGTGGGTTGGCTCTGGGGGGACTGTTCAAACCCAAAACGGCCCGACAATAAACCTGGAAACCTGTCAGACTTATTTCACTACGCGCAATTGCGGGCCGCCGGGCCTGGGCTTTTCCTTGGCTGGCTCATCAGGGTTGCGGTCTTCATCGTCATTGAACACCATACCACGACCATTTTCACGCGCGTAGATCGCCAGAACGGTTGAGACGGGCACGCTGACATGCATGGGTTTGCCGCCGAACCGAGCACTGAAGCTGACTTCTTCTGCGACCATATCAAGATTTTGTACTGCTGTAGGCGCAACGTTGAGAATAATCTTACCGTTGTTAACGTGCTCCAGCGGCACCACCACATGGGGATGCTCGGCGTTAACCAACAAATACGGCGTCATCTCGTTATCAACGATCCATTCATAAATGGCACGCATCAAATAGGGTCGACTGGAATTCATCTTTCACACATCTCGCACACAATAAAAATTACCGGCCATCGTATTAACCTTCACGCATTTCCCGCTCTTTGCCGCTGAGACTGGTCTGAAAGGATTCGAGCGCAAACAAGCGTTGCGCGTAGTCCTCCAGCGGCTTGGCCACAGAAGATAACTTGATACCATATGTCGGCAGACGCCACAAAATGGGCGCCACAGCACAGTCCAGCAACGACAGCTCATCACTCATGAAAAATGATTTCTGCTCAAAAATCGGGGCAATCACGGTGAGGCTGTCACACAACTCTTTGGCCACTTTTGTTTTGTCACGAGTTTTTTGCAGCCGTTCCACCAGGCTGTCCCAATCCTGTTGAATGCGGCACAGGGTCATGCGGCTTTGCGCGCGGGAGACAGGGTCCACTGGCATCAGCGGCGGATGTGGGAAACGCTCATCCAGATATTCCATAATGACCTGCGCGTCATAAAGCACCAGCTCACGATCTACCAACGTCGGCACTCTGCCATAGGGATTCAGCTCCATCAAGTCTTCAGGTGGATGTGCAGGGTCCACATCAACGCCCTCAAAATTGATCCCTTTTTCGGCCAAAACAATGCGCACACGGTGACTGTATAAATCAGTGACGCCGGTAAAAAGGTTCATTATGGATTTTCTATTGGCCACGACTGACATTTGCTGTTTCTCCAACTGCTACTGTCTAAGGGAATAATGCTTGAGAGGCGGGAATTATACCTGAATAATCAGTAAACCCTTGAAATATCCTGCAAGGCAATGATTTAACTGGAGTTCATATTTTAAGTCAACAGGTCAAATTTACCGATTTCACTGTTTCCAGACAAACAGCAGAAGCTCAGCGAACATCCCGCCAATATTCTTTTTTCAACAGAAAGGTCAACACCAGAAGCCCCGCAAGAAACAGTAGCACCCACTTGCCCAAGGCTAAACGTTGCAATTTACTGGGCTCACCCAAATAAGCAAGAAAGGTAACCAGATCTCGCACCGCCGCATCATATTCTGCGGTGCCAAGCGTACCCTTTTCAATAAGTGTAAAACCGCTGATAACCTCCACAGTATTGCCATGCGCATCGGTATGACTTTCCATAACCGGCGCCTGCAAACCCTGCAATTCCCATAATACATGAGGCATGCCCACATCCTTAAATACGCTGTTGTTAACCCCCCAGGGACGGGATTCATCCCGGTAAAACGAACGCAAATAAGTGTATAACCAATCGACATCACGAGCCCGGGCAATCACCGATAAATCCGGCACCGCTGTGCCGAACCAGCGTTTAGCATCTTCCGCAGCAATGGCCACTTTCATCGTCTCACCCACTTTGACACCGGTGGTAATAAATTCGCTACTCACTTCATCGTTGCTCATACCCAGGTCTTGAGCAATGCGACTGTAACGCATCAAGTTAGCAGAGTGACAATTGAGACAATAATTCACAAACAGTTTTGCACCGCGTTTAATAGCCTCTCGATCATCAAGACGGATATCAGCCGAATCCAATACCACATCATTACCACCCGCTAAAACACTCACCGCAAAAAAACCGGGAAGCAATAAAAATATAACGATAAACAGTGACTTCATTTTTCCGTCACTCTCTCTGGTAGCGGTTTGGTTTTATCCCACTTACTGTAAATTGGCATTAACAAGAAAAAGGCAAAATACAAAACACTGAAAATACGCGAAAACAATGTTGCCAATGGTGTCGCCGCTACCGTACCCAGGTAAGCCAGACCAATAAAACTAACAACAAATACGCTTAATGCCAGCTTGAACCAAGCGCCACGATAACGAATGGATCTGACCGGACTGCGATCTAGCCAGGGCAACAAAAATAACACCACCATTGATGCACCCATAGCCACTACACCCAGAAATTTATCCGGAACGGCGCGCAAAATGGCGTAAAAAGGTGTGAAATACCATAATGGTGCAATATGTTCCGGCGTTTTAAGTGGGTCAGCCGCCACAAAATTATCTTTTTCCAGAAACCACCCCCCCATTTCCGGGGCATAAAAAATCACCGCAGAAAAAATCATCAGAAACACGACTACACCTACCATATCCTTCACTGTGTAATACGGATGAAAAGGAATACCGTCCAGCGGGACACCATTTTCATCTTTATGCTTTTTGATGTCGATCCCATCCGGGTTATTCGACCCCACCGAGTGCAGTGCAATCATGTGAAACAACACCAGACCAATCAATAACAATGGCAAAGCAATCACATGGAAGGCAAAAAAACGATTGAGCGTGGCATCGGCCACCACAAAGTCACCGCGAATCCACAACGCCAGTTCATCACCGACATAAGGAATCGCACCGAACAAGGAAATAATCACCTGCGCCCCCCAAAATGACATCTGTCCCCAAGGCAACAAATAACCCATAAAGGCTTCGGCCATCAGCACCACAAAAATCAACATACCAAATACCCACAACAATTCACGCGGCCCACGGTAAGAACCATAAAGCAGGGCACGAAACATGTGCAGATAAATCACGATAAAGAAAAATGATGCGCCGGTAGAATGCATGTAGCGAATCAACCAACCCCAATTCACATCACGCATGATGTATTCCACCGATGCAAAAGCAGTGTCGGCAGTGGGTTTGTAATTCATGGTGAGAAATATACCGGTGATCAATTGAATCACTAGCACCAAAAATGCCAGCGAGCCAAAGAAGTACCAGAAATTCAGATTTTTAGGTGCATAATACTTAACCAGATGGTTCTGCCAAAATGCGGTAACCGGAAATCGCTCATCAGCCCATTCACGTAAATCACTCAAACCGTGCGCTATTTTATCGAACATCAAATGGCCTCCGGGTCGACACCTACCAACAGACGAGTCGCCGACACATAGTGATGCGGCGGTATGACGAGATTCGAGGGGGCAGGCATCCCAGCATACACACGCCCGGCAAGATCGTAGGTAGAACCATGACAAGGACAGAAAAAGCCGCCCTTCCATTCCGGCCCAAGATCCGGGGGAGCGAACTCGGGGCGATATGTCGGTGAGCATCCCAGGTGGGTGCAAATACCGATCATTATCATGTATTCAGGATTAATGGATCGCTGAAGGTTCTTGGCATAAACGGGCTGCTGGGAAAGCTCATCCGAATTCGGATCGCGCAGAAATCTATCCAGCTCCGGCAGTGTTTTCAGCATTTGTTCGTTGCGACGTAACACCCAGACCGGTTTACCGCGCCATTCCACTGTCATCACCTGCCCCGGTTCCAGTTTGCTGATGTCCACATCAACAGGCGCACCCGCAGCCTTCGCCTTTTCGCTGGGATCCATTGACAACACAAAAGGCGTGGCCACATAAACTGCACCGACCCCGCCCATAGCCGCCGTTGCCGCTAACAACATTCGTCGTCGGCCATGATCAATTTCATCTGCGCTCACATAACTCCCCTTTAATGACGGTAGTCTCATTGAACCTGAATTAATCAGTTGAATCTGCTGCGAACACCCAAGGCGCAGAAACTAAATACACCATTATGTCCGGGAGCATAGCAGAGAAATAAGCACACCATAGAGCAGTTTATTTTAATATAACTATAAACCAATGTTTGTGAAAAAAACCGGAACCAACAAAACGCCTGGCCGGGAAACAGCCACAAACCACTATTCCCAATGGTTACATTGCTCTTCAATCGAGTCCGGCCCTGACCGCCTGACGGTATAATGAATTTTTAAAAACGAATGACCACGGTAAGGTTATAGTTAAAGTTGAACCCCGAAACTTGAACTGTCAACGAATAATCACAACATTGCCCCACACCAGGAACAGGAAGACAGCCCTCCATCGTAGACTTTATGTCATGGGCATTCGCAGCAGGCTCAACCGATCCATTCAGGATGAATAAATGATAACAACAAACATATCGCGCGGTGAAAAGACAGAAGTACCACGCGTCACAAAATGAGTGACGACAATACTCGCAAGCACAAAAAAGGGCTCCGAAGAGCCCTTTTTCACATTCACCTCATGCGGATCATAATGCCCATCGACATCCCCGCTATGCACGCACCAGACCATACTTGGTCATCGCCTTACGCACAGAAAGCCAGCCAACAACGATAACCAGCAAAGTCACCACAATATCGAAAACCGAGGTCATGGGGATATGATAAAACTCCGGAGACACCGAGCCAGAAATCCAGGTGTAGCGCTCGATCCAGGTTCCCACCAAAATGCTAATAGCGACAAATACAATCACAGCAGGATTGTGACGATTTGGTGTCCATACCGCAAAAGTGAGGAAGGGCACAACAAACTTCAGCACCAGGAAGGTCCACCACAGTGGTGCCAGGTCATAAAGCATCATATCGTTAAAACGATTCATCTCTTCCGGCAAACGCCCGTACCACATGATCAGATATTGCGTGAAATAGAAATAAGTCCACAAAATTGTGAAGGCCAGCATCATCTGCGCCAGATAATTAAACACAAAAGGCTTGTAAGGTTTATTCACCTTGCCAGAGCGATGCAACATGATCAACACAATCGCCAGGAAGGCCAAAAAGAAGTGAAACATACTGACGAACTGGTAAACACCATAGCTGGCACTATGCCAATTCACCAACAAGGTCATCTCAAAGTCCCAGGCAATCATTGTACCGTAAAGCACATACACACCCGGAATGACCAAGGCGATATTACGAAAGGTACGATGCACCTTAGGATCGTCACTCACATCCGTCAGATGCTGATACTTGATAAATAGGCCGAAAAAAGCCGCTACCACGAGGAAGCCCAAGATCTGTCGCGTCACCAGAAAACTGTAATTCAACCAACCACTGAGATGCACATCTCCACTATGTGCGGCAGCCAACCACGGAAAGGTACTCTCACCGCTGTAAAGCAACAGCAGTAACAACACACCGGCCAGTGGAAATAATGCCGCCGTAGAAACCGCAAAATATCGCACCTGAAAGCGCCACTTACCATTCGCCAAATGCAGGATCGACGCAAACGTCACGCCCGCCAACGCCAGATACAACACAATGAGGAAATTTGTGGTCAACACCGACCAGCTGCCAAAATTTTCCATTTAACCCTTGCCCCTTTTATCTATTCTTGTAGAGCGCAGCAAAATATTGCTCGCTTTGCCGTTGCTCTATTTTGCCGCAACCTGAGATTCTTTCACCAAGCCATTTTTAAGATAGTTCACCACATGCCAACGCTCTTCGACAGTCAGATCGTTCGAACCACCTTGCTCTCCCACTACACCATAGGCAGGCATCACATAACTACCAAACGTAATCGTGCCCCATAACCAACCTTCAGTCATTGATTGCTGTACATAATCATCAGTCAGGTCAATAGCGCCGATCTTATTGCTCACTGGCGACTCCGCCTTACCCGTCAGCCCATGACAGGCCGCACAGTAAATACGATACAAATTGCGGCCTTCTCTCAACGATGCTGCGCTGACTGCAATCGGGTTCACCAGATCCCGAGATTCCTCCCGGTTCGCCACCTTGGTAGGAAACCCCATTACCGGCACCGAACGTGCTGGGAAGGGCGTCATCACCCCTTCCTGTGGCTTGATGCTGGGCTGGTTCATCATGTCTTGCGACCATGGCCAAGCCAGCGCCGCAGAAGGAACGGCCAGTGCGGCCAACAATACCGCAATGCGTTTCATCGAATGGTTCGTTGCACACTTCATCGAATCGCCTCTTCTCGAATTTCCAGTACCTTGTGCTTTTGAAAAAGCCCCTTCACTGACTCACCGATGTTTTCATCGACTTCCACAATAATGGCCACTTGATCCAGGCTCACCTTTTCGCTGTATAACGTACTGCGTTTTTTCAACAACCCTGACAAAAATATAAAAGCGAAAAATGTCAGCCACACCGCAAAGAAAATCAGCATTTCGTAAATCAGTACAATGTTTGACGGCAACGCAATAACGGGTTTGCCTCCCTGTGGCTGCACCAGAAAACTTGCCTGTGCGGCAGCCAAAAATATGAAACCGAAAACCACACCAAAAATAGCGCCAAACAAGGTGAATTTTTGAAGGTGTACCGGACGATCACCCAACACTTCTTCAACCTCAGGATGTTCAATCGGTGATGTCATGGTGACAGCATCTACCGTTAAACCCGGCACTTCATTGCGGCGAATATCGGCGATGGCATCATGAGCCTCTTCAAAATCACCAAAGAGCCCCATCATTCTTTTTTTACTCATTTATGTACCCTCCCCGCCAGTCGTTTGAGTCACCGGTTTTGCATGGTCAGTCATACGCGCCAGATCTTCTTCACCCAAGGACTGTTTACGATGAAAGACCATCTCTTTCACCTCATACATAGATACTGACGGAAACACTTTCACAAATATCAAAAACAACATACCGAACCAGCCAAAGCTGCCAAAAACAATGGCCCACTCAACAATACTGCCATACATGACATCCCACTGGTGCGGTTCGTGTGACATGGACAATGTTGGTGCCACAATCATCCAGCGTTCGAAAAACATACCCAGATTCAGGAACAACGACACCACAAACATGGTAGGCATGTGTCGACGCAAGTTTTTAAAGGCCAGCGTAAAAGGCAAAACAGAACCGCAGAAAAGCATGGTCCAGAATATCCAGGCATAGGGCCCCGTCGCCTTGGCGATCAGCAGTTCCTTGTTGTAGATATCATGACCATACCAGACGGAAGCGAACTCGATGAGGTTCAGGTAAGTCCACACCATTGCAATAGCGAAAGTCAATTTCGCGGTCTTTTCCATAAGGGGCAGCGTCATGTATTCCTCGAAGCGGAAGAAATAACGCAGCAATACAAACAGGGTAATAATAGCAGCACACCCCGAGTACAACGCACCCGCCACGAAATACGGTGGGAAGGTGGTAATGTGCCACCCTGGCATAATCGACATAGCAAAGTCAGCCGACACAATAGAATGCACCGATACCGCCAACGGAATAAGGAAGCAGGCCATCAACAAATAAATTTTGCGGAAATTACGCCATTGTTGATCACTGCCTATCCAGCCCAGCGATAGAATGGTATACAACCTTTTACGCCAACCGGTGGTATTGTCGCGGCAAATGGCAAGATCAGGAATCATGCCGACAAACAGGAACAACATGGAAGCCGATAAATAGGTACTGATGGCGAAGGCATCCCATACCAACGGTGAACGGAAGTTCGGCCAGATGCCCCTGTCACTCACATAGGGCAACACCCAATACATGTTCCAAACACGACCCAGATGAATAATCGGAAACAGGCCCGCCGTCATCAACGAGAACGTCGTCATCGCTTCGGCAAATCGATAAATCGGTTTTCGCCAGTCAGCATGAATCAAATGCAGGATTGCCGATAGTAACGTACCGGAGTGGCTCATGCCGATCCAGAACACAAAAGCGGCAATGTACATATCCCACATATGAGGATTATTCAGATTAGCGGGCCCCATACCCACGGTGTACTGAATATATTCTGCCAGCGCTGCACAGGCCACCATGGCGATACACACCGCCAGCGTAATCCAGTAGGCAGGACGTGGGTTTTCCATGCTCTTCAACACATCAGTGTTGATCTTCGCCCACGCAATCTGCTCGTTAATATCTTTTTCTGTGACCATCGTCATTGTTATATCACCTTAATCTTTTTGACGGCTCTGCCTAAAAGGTCTGTATAAACATCCCGCTCTAAACGTCTTCACGAACCCGCTCGAGGTACATCACCGATGGATCAACATTAAGCTCCTCAAATATCCGGTAGCCACGCAAGTCAGCATTCTTTTTAGCATGCTGGGTTTTTTGATAAACACCTCGTTCAACCTGATGTTTTTTCCAGAGTTTGTTAACCATGCTGCCTTCATCCATGGTGTCGCCAAACACTATGGCCGAGGTCGGACAGGCTTGCGCACAGGCCGTGATCACTTCACCATCCTGTACCGGACGGTCTTCCATGAAAGCTTTATCCTTGACCGTACGAATCCGCTGCACACAGAAGGTACATTTTTCCATTACCCCCTTGTCACGCACAGAAATATCCGGATTGAGCTGCTGTTCCATCGGCTCCGGCCAAGATGATTCGTAATAGGAATAAAAGTTGAAATAACGCACACGGAAAGGACAGTTGTTGGAACAATAACGTGAACCGATACAACGATTGTACACCTGCGCATTCAGGCCATCCGGCGTATGATAAGTTGCGGCTACCGGACAAACCGGTTCACAGGTCGCTGCTCCACACTGCTGACACATCATCGGCAGAAAGCTGGCGCCCTGTTCCGGATGTTCCAACTCCTGTTGATCCCAATAGCGCTCAATACGCATCCAGTGCATCGCCTGGCCTTTTTCAAACTTTTCTTTACCGACTACAGGCAGATTATTTTCGGCATAACAGGCGGTAGAACAGGCATTGCATCCAATGCACAAATCCAGATTAATGGCCATGGCCCAACGATGTTCGTAGTTATGATGACCACCCTCTTCGGCGCCTTTACGATAGTCTGACCAGTGATTGAGAATATTATCCAACGACATGATTAAGTCCCCTCCGTACGACGAATCTGCTCAACTGGCACGGTCCCCACCAACTTACGTCCTACTTGATTATCGCCACCCCCCGTTCCCATACGCACCATGGACAGAGAATCTGCTGGCCCCACACGCTTCACAGTCACGCGTGTGCTGTACATGGCCAACTCACCGGTTTTACTGTCTGTGGTTGCATCAAGAATTTGCAGGGGATTGACACCCAGCCCCTTGGCATAACGCCCGTGCGCTTCATGCCCTTGACCTAACGGTATTGCCACCGCATCCGCATGCATACCTTTCAGTAGCACCACACGTAATGTAACTGATCCTTGTGCGGAACTTACTTTCACTAGATCCAGATTGCCAATACCCATTTTCGTAGCGGTAGCCGGATGCATTTCTACCCAGGAATCCCATACCACTTTACTGATTTGATCCGGCGCCTCCTGCAACCAAGGCAGGTTGGCATGGCGACCATCAAACAGACCCAGGCGAGGCGATGGCACCAGGGTCAAACCGTCACCGCCATCCATCACCGGTGCTGCAAACGAAACAACGGTCGACTGCAAGCCTTTTACGCCAACATCCACTTTGATGACACCGGTCTGTAGGGCTGCATTCCAAAACTCATCATTGCTCTTTGCATTATTTTTCACCGACATCGGCATAGCAGCAAAAGCGTGACGCAAATACGCATAATAATCCTCGAACTGCGTATATTCATTTTCGCTACGCTGCTTGAGCAGGGTCAACAGAATATCCCCCAGCCCCTTGGTTTCCGCATTCAGTTTTTCCATCAACGGCTGTTGGACGTGGATAGCGCTGGCTTCTGCCTGATCAGCTGGCACCTGAGTACCCCAGTCTTCCAGATAAGAATCCACCGGCAGCACCAGATCGGCAGCCATAGTGGTTTCATCAGGAAACTGCGAAATTGCGACTTTGAAACCGATATTGGACATCGCTTCCGTCAACCCTAGACTTTTGGGCGCGGTGTAAACCGGGTTACTGCCATGAAAAATCACTACATCCAGTTTTTTCGCCTTGGCTGCTTCGCTAAAAGCCACCAAATCAGCAGTTCCACCTTGTTTGGCCATAAGTTGCGGGAAGGGAAATTCACCTGCAGACTCGATGGTCTTGCCCACGTTGCCCAGAATATGATTCAGCATCATGATGGCGGCTGTCGTGGCATAACCCTGAGCCTGACCCTCAACGCTTGCGCCCGCCAGCACCAGACTCGGCGAACGCTCGGTCAACAGCTGGGTCACACGCTGAATACGATGACCGGCCACACCGGTAATCCGCGCCACTTTGGTGATGTCGTAATTGTTAATCAGCGTGCGTACATCGGAAGGGATACCCACATCGCTTACTTTGATTTTGTTCAGTAGCAAATTCGCCATGCCCAACGCCAGCACGGCTTCCGTACCCGGTTTGATGGCCAGCCACAAGTCAGCACTACCACCCGTCAGTGACATTTTGCTCTCAACCTGCACCAATAATCCACGTTCCTTGTTGGTGCGGAACTTGGCATATTGTCCGGCATACTGCACAGGAGATTGGCTGGCACCCATGAAATCTGCGCCAAAGGAAACAATCATCTTCGCCTTGTCGAGACGCAGACGCGGATTGGCTTCACCCAACATGTCCTGATTGACCGTGCGGGAAACGGCATTATTGACCACTTCATGCACATAATGGGTTTTTGATGCCATAGCGTCGAGATGGTTTGCCAGCAACACGGACTGGTGACCACTGATACTGCCTGTAAACCAGGCAAAACGGTCGCCACTGATAGCGCCCAGTTTTTCTTCCAGCACTTCCAGCGCCTTTTCCCAACTGACTGGCGCCAAACTGCCACCACTGCGCATCATGGGCGTGGTAATGCGATCCGGGTTGTAATGCCCCTGCACACCAGCCTGACCCATCATACAGAGTTTGCCATTATTCACTGCCGTGTCTGGATTACCTTCCAGCTTCAGCACACGACCTTCGCGCACCCGGCCGTGGATACCACAACCTGCTGCACATTGAGTACAGGTTGAGGCATACCAGACGCCTACACCCGGAATGACATATTCTTCTGGCATAAGGTAGGACACCACGTCCTCTTTACCTTCTTCCAGGGTAACGGTCGAGGGCATATCGCAACCCGTCAGCGCTACGCCGGCACCGCTCCATCCCATCACTTTCAGAAAACTTCTACGGTTCATTTTTCCGCTCATAATCGTTATTCCGCTCTATTGAACCCACTCAAATCTATGTTAGCCAGCATGGCCGACTACTTATGGCACTTCCAACAGTCGCCCGGTGCACCGAGATCCTTGTTTTCGATATGACAACTAACACAGAAGCCCATATTCAGCGGCTTCACCTTATTGGCCACTGTCATGTTTTCCACATCACCATGACAAAACGCACAGATCTCTTTAACATTTTCCACCGGAAACTCACGATCAAACATCAAGGTCTTCAGATGCTTTTCATGGGTGAAATGCACAAAATCCGGTACATCATGGACTTTTTTCCAAGGAGGAGACTCTTTGTCTTCCCAGTACTTAGTCAGTTGCTGGATACGTGGTTTGTCAGTAGCAATCACTTTATGGCAACCCATGCATTTACTGGTAGGCGGGATACCCGCCACCTTGCTACGACGCGCATAGGTATGGCAATACATGCAGTTAATGCCATTGTCCTTGACGTGAATGTCGTGAGGGAACTCGATAGGCTGCGGCACATCTTCACCCTCATGTGTGCCACTCGGCGCTACTACATCGTACTTGACAGCCATCGCCATAGAGGACATCAGCAACATCACCAGGAACACCATCCCGGCAAGCCCAGTCCTGGCAAAGCCCGTGCCCGAATTGATCAAACGGTTCTTCACTACCATTTTCTTCCTCGATACATTTTGTTGTTTATCAACTTTTGTTTTCACCAGTGTTTTCACGGACCCCATATTATAAAACCAATGGGTTAAAATGCGGAAAACGCTGCCCTGCCAGACAAATAACTGGCAAAACACTCTCGTTAATACAGCTCTCGCTGCAATATGGAAATTTTTAGACTTCTGCTAAATCAAGCCAGCCGAAGTAGCCGCTTGCTCTCCCTCAATTCTTTGCGAATCGTATCCGCTTGTTATTTTAAGCAGGCCACTCTCCTCGGCCCATCATCGTACCGCCGCAGTTTCTTATTTGCTCTGCTTGACGAGCACCTAGCACATCTTGCAGATATCGCTCTACATCGAACTGATTGGCCGAAACGTATCTTATAAGTTGTTATACATAACCTGTATATCAGAATATTATTATTAATCTGACAAAATCAATTATCGACTTTATCTATGCCGCTCGATGCTAGACTAATCTCAGCGGGCGTGTCAACGCAATTCATAAGAAAAAAGCTCGGGAAATATTTCGCATAAGAGTCACCGCCTTACATTGGTGCAATCACCAGCGGGCACCACGTATCAACGGTCAAACTGCCCCAAGTCAGTGCATTCATACAACGACAACACTATAAACTCATGCCCGCTTAATCAACAATGCGCACAGTCAAAACATCACACGGCGCATGATGCAGCACAGCATTGGCCACCGAACCCAACAATCGCGACAGGCCCTGGCGCCCGTGTCGACCAAGAACAATCAAGTCCGCCTCAACATTTTTTGCGTGTTCAATAATTCCCGATTTTACCGATCCCTGCACAACCACTGATTCAACTTGAATACCCGTTGATTGCCCTACCAGATTTGTCAGTGTTTTTTCTGCTTGGACCACCAACTGTTGCACGATTTCCTGCTGTTGTGGCAAGATCAGCTCATTGGCCAGATCAACAGGAATATATTCCACCACATGCAGCAGGCTGAGTCGGGCATGGTAATAATTGGCCAATTCTACCGCGCGTGAAAACACGGCGACATTTTCAGCGCTTAAATCAACTGCGCACAAAATATGTTGATAACCGCTCATGACGGCCTCCTTTAAATTAATTCAACCCATCAACTCAAAAATAGCGCTTCTGCAAGCGGTAAAAACGGCCTGCCCACTCTCTTTTTCAACAGTGTAGCCAACGCATGCGCATTTTTCTGGTTACGCTTCGGTTGTTTCACTGAGCTGCCCCCCAATGACCCGTAACGAGGCAGTTCAAACTCTCCTATACACCTTCTACCCCACCAACTTGTGCCATACTGCGCGTACATAAACAACTTCACAATCCACAGCCTCCAGGAATATAAGACAGCGCTATTACAAGTTAGGAATGGAAATTGAATAACTTATACAATTGGCATCCCTGCTTCAGCCCGTCTTCGCCCGTTCTTCAATCACAAAAGCTCGAAATAGAACGACTATTCCTGTGCTTTTGCTCAATCAGAACGAACAAATACGGACTAAATCAGAGCGCCACTTGTATAAGTTATTCAATTTCCATTCCTTAGGAACAATGCGTTGGTGCAGGGTAATGTTTAATTTTGTGGAAAACCGTCAGCGCCTAACTCCATTGAGAATACTTTAATAGCATGCCATTTACACCTTTTCATATGGGGCCCGGAATACTTGTCAAAGCTCTATTACAAGGTAGTTTTAGTTTGATGGTATTTGGATGGGCACAAATCATAATGGATATTCAGCCATTATTTGTACTCATAACAGGTGATGGCCACCTTCATGGTTTTTCGCATACCTATGTTGGTGCAACACTATTGGCAATATTTTCGGCATTGTCAGGCAAGTATTTATCCGAAATAGGATTGAGAGTTATCGGTATTTCTGACAATTCAACCCCGGTAAAAATTGCATGGTGGGTTGCATTTATGAGCGCCTTTATTGGCACGTACAGCCATGTGGTGTTGGATAGTATAATGCATAATGATGTGGAACCTTTTTATCCGCTCTCACAGGAAAATAAGATTCTAGGGCTAATAACAGCTCCCCAGCTGCATATGCTTTGCATATATAGCGCATTGGCAGGTGGAATAATTTATTATTCAGTTCAGTATGTGCGTAAAAAATACCGTTAAAGCAATTAGGCGGTGGCTCCCTGCTGCTGACAAATCTCCGCAGCAAACTTCAGGGCTTTATGTAAAGTTTCTGTTATCGGCCAGCCCTGCAAAATTCCGGCAATGGTGACAGCGCTAAAGGCATCACCTGCACCAACAGTATCGACAATACTTTTTACCGGTACGGGCTGACCTTCCACAACACCATCCTTGCTCAATACGAAAGCACCTTGTGCCCCACGCGTAACAATAAGTCGCTCTAATGGACAGGCTGCAAATAATTCTTTTGCATAGATTTGCAATTCAGGACCGTCGCTCATTGTCCGACGGGTGACTTCACACAATTCTTCGTCATTGAGTTTTACCCAAGTGGCACGCTGTAAAATACTTTCAATCAAGGATATTTCCCACCAGGGTTCGCGCAAATTAAGATCAAGAAAAACTGGCGCGGTTGTTTTTTGCAATATGGCGTCCAGCGCATCTTTTGATGATTCTGTCCGCAACGCCAAGCTGCCGTGATAAACCAGTGCCGGCGTATATTCTGGTAATGCATTCAATGCATTCAATGCAATCTGTGCATTGATGTGATCATATGCCTGTTCTGTCACGATGTCGTACTCGGGCTGACCATCCTGTAATGTCACAACAACCTGCCCCGTGGGATAACGATCGCTGATTTGTATACCGGATATATCCATACCCTTTTCGCCCATAGTGGTACGCACAGTATCTCCGTCACTGTCATTTCCGATGCGACTAATCATCAGCGGTGCGCAGGAAAACTCTTGCAAGTGCCAGGCAACATTAAACGGTGCGCCACCCAGCACCCTCTGGCCATCAGGGAAACAATCAAACAGTACTTCACCGAAAATTACAGGTCGAGCTTGCATCATTTTTATACCCACCTTGGTTTAACTGATGTGTTAGGTTTAAAAACCTGTACGCCCTTTATTCATCGGGAATAACGATATCTCCCAAAAAATCATAATGCGCTATACCTTCCAGAATTCCCCATGCAAAATGGCTTTCTGCAAAATACACTCGCTCACGCCCCTTTAGTCGTGCAAGTTCGGGGCTGTAGTTACCCACCACCAGCCCCAGAGTGTTGCCACGCAACATATCTTCATCGTTACCGGAATCACCTGCAACCAAAATACGCTCTGGCGGAAGTCCCCATTTAATCGATAAATAACGGATTGCCAAGCCCTTTGACGCACGCACAGGCAACAAGTCCAAAAACGCTCCATGCGAGTAAATAAGTTTGGCATGTAAATCAAGGTGGCGCAGGTGAGCCTGAATTTTCCGCACCGTCGGTGCTCGTTTAGCATCAACAAAGTAACTGATTTTATGCTCACGCTGAACGTCATCGGCCTGCATTTGCAAGCCGGGAATATCTGCCAGCGCCTTGCGCAGCTCTTTGGGTTTCCAGCGATAATCTATATGCTGTTTCCAGGCGTAATCTTCTAACATGCCATGGCCGTAATGAATTTCACTGCCCACCGAGGTAATCAAGAAATCTGGAGTCGGCAGGTTTTCTGACGTTATGACATTTTGCGCACTTTCCAGCTTACGCCCGGTGGCGAATGCCAGACCAATTTTATGATGGTCATTTAACTTCCGCCCTTCTTCGATAGTTTTGATCAGTGTTTTAAGCGCCTTGTCATCACCCAGTAGTGTGTCGTCGATATCACAGACTAAAATACGATCAAGAATCGGTAGGCGAGATTTTTTTCGGGTAGAAACCTGATGGTTAGAACTGCGTGGCTTTTCAATAATGCGCTGAATGATTCGCACATAATTGTTTGCATGGCTCTCCCACGAAAAATATTTATGCGCGCCATCAAGCCCATTTTTCGACCATCGATTCCAACGACGTTTATTGTTTAATGCATCAAGAATCGTGTTACCCAAGGCATCGGCATCCAGCGGATCAATGAGCACGCCATTTTTGCACAAGCCAATAATGTCACGCGGGCCACCATCTTCAGTGGCGATAATCGGTAAGCCACAGGCGGCGGCTTCGATGAGCGTCAACCCAAAAGGCTCGGTGAGCGCGGGATTCACAAACACACCTTTGCTTTTTGTCGCCATACGGAACAGGTCTTCAATATGTTCCGATTGGTGATGCTTTGGATAAGCCGCGCAGCCATAAAGATCATATTTATCGAACAGCAATAATAACTGTGTGAGCACTTCACGCGCACCCTTGTCCAGTTCGCTGATATCATCACGATTACCCGCCACAATCACCAGGTTGGCAATTTCACGCAAGGCCGCGTTTTCACCAAAGGCTCGCACCAGTGTCGCCAGATTTTTTCGTTCATCCGGCCGGGCAATGGCCAGCACCATTGGTTTTTTGGGTTTATTCAGAAAACGCGAAAGCTCGGTCACCATGGGCGAAGTGCTTTCCTGTGCGCCCGGTTTGCGGAACCGGTTTAAATCCACGCCTGGTGGAATGACGGTCATGCGTCGCGGATGATAATTTTCGTAAATCTGATATTGTTCTTCCACTTCCTGATTAGTACTGGTCACCATCAGATTAGCATTACCCAAGGTAACTTCTTCAGCCTCAATGCGCTGGGTAAGGCTGTATTGTGATTCGATGCTGGATGCTTTCAACCCTTTATCTAACAGACGTTGTTGTTTTACCCGACCCAGAGAGTGCCCGGTAAAGGCCATGGGCACACCCAACAATTGCGCCAGGCGTGTTGCGACGTAACCCGCATCAGCATAATGGCCGTGAATAAAGTCTGGCATGCGCCCAACCCGGCGAATATGCGGCAAAACATTATCAACAAAGGCATCGAGGTGTGGCCACAATACTTCTTTGCGTAAATACCGTCGGGGGCCGCAGGGAACACGCACAATGCGTGCATTGCCATTAACGCCAGAGGAATCTGTCAGAATTTCAATGGGTTCGGCATAAATGTCGTCCACTTTGCTATCAAACACCTGGCGCGTGAGCAAATCCACCTGCCCTACATCCGGGTGTTTCGCCAGAGCCTGCGCCAGCTCAACAACATATTTTATTTGACCACCGGTATCTGCATCCCGGCCTAACTCTAAATTGCGAGCTCTAGTCAGCCCGTGGATGCTGATGAGCATGATGTACAAGCCATCATTTGTTAATTTTTTTTGCTCTGTATCTGGCATAAATTTCCGCTGATATTCCGTTTTAGCTGGAACCATTGAATATTGGTTTTTTAATATCGTCAGGCAACCCGTTTTCACCAATAAACACCTGCGCTCCCGGCTTAACAGCAGCAAACAATGTAATAACGTCAGTATTGCGCATTTTCACACAACCGTGTGAACTTGGCACACCCATCGCATCTTCATCGGGACAGCCATGTATATAGATATAACGACGCATGGTATCCACGACACCCAGACGATTTTTACCGGGCTCCAAACCCGACAACCACAAAATACGCGTCAATATCCAATCACGATTCGGAAATGCCCGCCGTAAATCTGGCGAATAAATTTCACCGGTAGTACGCCGCCCAACAAAAACGGCATTGGTTTGCGCATTCTCACCGATCATTGCCCGCACCTGATGCCAGCCACAGGGTGTGCGCTCACTGCCAGCCTGTTCACCCATCCCATTTTTTGCGCTGGCAATCGCTACATTCATGGCCAGCGTATCGCCTTTGAATAACTGCAACCGTTGTTCTACGATATTAATGACAATCAAATTGTCCACATCTGTGACCTCACAACATATCTGTTGCACAATATATGTCAAGTTCGGACAAACATTAAACGATTTCAACAGCCAGCGCAGGTTGAATACGGAGCCGATAAGATGATTGTCAGGAAAATAACACGAACTCTTTAGCTTGCAACATTGAAACAGGCGCTTTTATTATGGTCTTTTTCTAGAAGGTGTTAACTATCTGGCCATAAACAAAGAGGTAGTAAGTGGAAATAGTACTCATACGACACGGAAAACTAAAAATCGATATTTCAGGAAAAATGAGCGCGTCCGACTTTGGTAAACGGGTTGCGGATTATGATCGATCTGGAATTGATACTGAACATAAACCGACAAATGAAGCTTGCGAAAGAGCCAAAAAATGCCTGTTTATTGTGTGCAGCACTTTGCCTCGTTCAATCGAGTCTGCGCGGGCATTAAATATTGAAAACCCGGATATGACCAACCATCTATTTCGCGAGTGTGAAATGCCATATGCGGACTGGAAATACCCTGCATTAACAGGAACCTCATGGGCAATACTGTTTCGTATACTTCAGTTAGCGGGTTACACCTCAAATACTGAATCTTACAAAGCCATAAAACACCGCGTAAAGGAATGCGCTGAGCAACTGGTGAAATTATCTAAAAAACACGAGTCAGTTCTATTTGTTGGTCATGGCGCTATAATCTGGTTTATACACAAACAGTTGTTACGCATGGGTTGGTCAGGGCCACAAAAATCGGTAAAGAAGTACTGGGAGTTTGGGGTATATACACACAAAATATAATCAGGAAGCCAGAGTCTCTGTCCTTCATCGGGGTGATTTAACTGAGATATTTTTAGCAAAAAGAGAAAAATCACCAGAACTTGGAGACCCTCCCTATTTTGGGGAAATTTAGATCAATAAAAAAATACCTTACTCCTATTTTCCTGCCTGAGTAGTTACATAGCTTATACAATTTCCATTCCTAAGCGCGTTATTAGCGCTTACTTCTTTGTTACCCTTTTCACAAATTTGGGATTAACAATAGGAGCGTCCGGGTCGTTCTTTGCCCTCTCTTCTGCTTCTTTGTTTGTCATAGATCGCACTTTACTTACATTATATTCAGGTACTACTGGAGTCCCTTTAATATGATTTTTTGTTACTTTTTTAATCATTTCCTTTATGCCTCTTTCTAATCTTTACCTTCTTCAATTGCTCTTTTGAAAATGGTAATGAATCGGGATCACTTTTTGCTCTTTCTTCGATTTCTTCTTCGGTAAGGGCATCAGCTTTGTCGAAATTCACATCGCTATTGTCCACGGGATTCTCTTTTGAATGTTCTTTTTGAATAATTTTACCCATTACTATCAACCTCCTGCTTCATACAGCCTTCTCTCTGATTTTGTTGCTTTGCGAACAGAAATGAGGCGAGTAACGCCTTTTCCCCTCATTGTATACACAACGTACAGAAGCTTTGTTCTATTATCAAAACCAATAAGAATGTATCGGTCTCCGGTCTTCGCTATAATTATATCGACCATCTTTAAACTCTATAGAGTTTAGGTCATCAAATACAGGAATACCCGCCTTAAGCGGCATCTCATGCTTTTGTCTGTTTATCCCACCTTTATCCTCATCCCACTCGAATAACATAGATATCCTCTGTATTGTTCCAATTGCTAACAGTTTCTTCCTAGCGTGTGAAAACCACTAGGATTGGTTTTTAGACTTCGCCAATAAAAAGTTATCTTACGGAGTTTCCCTTAATAACATAAAAAGCCGTTTATGGGGTTATTTTGATGATTCTAATTTTACTTTAGTAGGAAAAGCGAACGGTCGAAATGACGATAATTGATAATTTTTTAATAATGGCGAGTCTTCATAATATAGGGAAGATTTCTTTAGGTTTTTAATTCCTCCAATGCCGTTCTTTAGAGTTTTTTAGCAATTTTAAAGGCTTGAGCTTTACTTCTTATTGTTATTCTTGTCGTGCCCATATAGACCTTCTCCTTTGTGAATGACTTTTTTGAGTTGAGATAATTGTTCTTCTGTTAATGGCTGTGTGTCTGGGTCATCTAACGCCATTTGGTGTAATTCTTCATCAGTAATATTACCAAGACTTTCCCAATCTGTTTCAGATTTTAAGCTTTCTGCTTCTTTTTTACTGTTTACTGTAATTCTTGTTATCCCCATAAATCACCTTCCTTTAAAAGCCTCGCTGATAACGTTTTATATCAGGCTTTTCAACCAAACGAGCCGAGATAATGCGAATTATTTTACCTTCTTCTATATCTGCGTAAGTAACATATAAAAGTTTTTCATGATCCTGATCTAGGATAACCATGCGTTCGCTATCAGGGTAGGAAAAACAATTATTACAATATGATTGTGCGCTCTCATCATAAAAAACCGGAATTACATCCCTAAAATCTATCCCCCCTTCTTCTAATATTTTTTTGTTCTTTTCTTCAGTCCATTCAAATTTTATCTAGCATCTGCCTTGAAAGTAATATGAAAAATACGGTGTATCCTTAAAACTGATGTGTTTGTTATGGCTCACCCGCTGGCGGGTCGCCCGCTAGAGTGTTTTCCACGAGTGGATTTTCAATTGCTGTTTCTACAGTGTCATAGCGTTCAATCCACATTGAAGCAGGAATATAAAAATTCTTACTTCCAGGCAACACCTTATGCGAGCCCTCTACAAACTTAGGATCGCTCGAACAATAATTGTCTCATTGGTGTGCTGGCTCGGTTTTTTTTGGGCGTGTACAAGACTCTGGTGGAACCGCTACGCTTGTTCCACCCTACCCGTGTACATCTCTGAAGTTGGCGTATTCATAATCCGGGTCGGAAATAGGTCAGAATCAGAGTAGCGATTTGTTTGTTCCGTCTCCTCAAACACAAAGTAAAGCCGTAGGGTGGAACAAGCGTAGCGGTTCCACCAAAAGGTCAAGGGAAGAACATCACTCCTTTCAACCTGTATTACCCTCTACCCAACCAAAAAGCGACAGTTATTGTTCGAGCGATCCTTATTCATATTGGGTGTGAGATCAATACAATCTGCACTACCCAGGATTATGAATCCGGGAATTCAGTCTTTTCCGAATACTGGTTCATTTCTTCACGTTCTACATCAACCAATTTCTGGAATTGATCTGGAAGGCAAAAGTGCTTGTTACTATTAAAATTCTCTGCGTACAAATGAACCAACCCAGGCTCTTCTTCCAAGTGGTCCAAAAACTCTGAGAGTCTTTTCCCTTTTCCTATAAAATCGTTGGAAATCTTTTTTTGTGTATTTTTATGAACGACATATCGATGCCCATAAGGCTGAAAAGTAAGAATGGTCAAGTCTTGTTTGTTTAGTTCTTCCAGATATTCGATGTCTTCTTTTTTCATGAAAACCAACTCCTGTTATACGTTGTCGCAATGCGCAAATACGGCCAAATCCGACATATTTTAAACTGAACAGTCTACTGATTTTTCCCCGATGAAATTTTCTGGTCAATCGTATCTGCATAATGATTGATATCGTTATTCTCTATTCTCACACGCTCAGCAAATTGCTCCGGGGTCAGCAGCAGCCGGTTTGTCTGTAGATTACAGCGGTATAAATGGCAATTCGCCGGAGTATCACTGCGATCCAGAAATTCAAACAGCTCTTTTCCTTCACCGACTAAAATATGGCTCATTTTATTCTGAATGTTTTTATGCACCACAAAACGTTGCAGGCCGCCTTCGATAACAAGCAGCGCCAGATTTTTTTTATCTAGCGCTCGCAATTCTTTTAATTGTTCTGCATCCATTGGGGTTTCCTTCATTAAAAACAAACCATTATCAACCCGGCGCGCATTTGCTACTTTCACGGTTAATTCGTTGATTTTCGCAAATAGGTCACGAGGACGACAGGGCTTTTCAGTAAATTCATCCATGCCGACATCCAGGCACTGTTTTTTAGTAGCATCATTGGCCGTAATCGCCATAATTGGAAACCAAGCCGCTTTTCTGCGAATGATCCTGGTGGCGTCAATACCATTCATTACCGGCATTTCAACATCCATGAGGCAAAGATCATATTTGCGCGGATTTTTTTCCACGTACTCAACGGCCTCGGCACCATTCGAGGCGATATCAAAATGATACCCCCAGCGATCCATCATTCTGCGATTTAACATTTGCAAGATAGGGTCGTCTTCAGCGATTAAAATATTCATCCCTTTCCCTTCGCTTCAACATTAAACCTAGATCCTGCAAGTGAGCTTGCGTCATGTGCGTGCGAGCACTTGCAGGATCTAGGTTAAAAACAACTACTTCAAAACAGTCTCGACAGAATAACCTTCACGTTCCATTACTGCGCGCAAACGCTTCAGGGCTTCCAGCTGAATTTGTCGTACCCGTTCACGGGTGACACCCAAGGCATTGCCAACTTCCTCCAGCGTGGCGACATCCCGGCCATGCAACCCGAAACGGCGCTCCACCACTTCTCGTTGTTTTTCGTTAATCTGACCCAGCCACATTTCCAGACAGTCGTGCATATCTTCATTTTGCAGCAACACTGAAGGATCAACGTTGTATTCATCGGCAATGCCGTCCAATACAGATTTATCGCTGTCACGCCCCATGGGTACATCCACTGAAGTCACGCGCTCGTTCAAACCCAGCATACGCTTTACATCGCTAATAGGCTTATCAAGCATATGGGCGATTTCTTCAGGGCTGGGTTCATGGTCCAGCGTCTGTGCCAAATGTCGTGCCGCACGCAGGTAGATGTTGATTTCTTTTACGACGTGAATCGGTAAACGAATCGTGCGCGTCTGGTTCATGATGCCACGTTCGATGGTTTGACGTATCCACCACGTTGCATAAGTGGAAAAACGAAACCCGCGCTCGGGATCGAACTTTTCCACCGCACGAATCAGCCCCAGGTTACCTTCTTCGATGAGATCCAGCAGCGCCAGGCCACGATTCAAGTACCGTCGTGCAATCTTCACGACCAGGCGCAGATTGCTTTCAATCATGTGCCGTCGCGCATCCATGTCACCTTTTTGGATACGGCGTGCAATGGTGACTTCTTCTTCAGCGGTGAGTAAGGCCGAA
>Ga0316204_10002278_pt1 | contig 44416 bp, 37 predicted proteins | sample 6monrhotite_MG_2_FD_205661 | JGI IMG/M metagenome (GOLD analysis project Ga0316204, IMG submission 205661) | Microbial mat bacterial communities from mineral coupon in-situ incubated in ocean water Damariscotta River, Maine, United States -... | ecosystem: Environmental > Aquatic > Marine >... | reverse complement strand
CACACCACTAGAAACTTTAATTGATGGTAAATCGATTTGGGCAGAAAAAAATTTAGCTCAAATCTAAACTAACAGTCACCCTAAGAAATGGGCAACTGTCAGATCGGGTCTGAGCTACTACAGCTTAGTGCTTGGCGCAATATCTTCACGCTTTTATATACGGTACCTCTAATTAGCTCACCCTTCAAGCTGTGAAAAAATGATTCCATAAAAGCATTGTCAGTACAATGACCTGGACGATTCACACTATGCTTGAAATCCCATTTGTTGAGTAACTTCTGAAATTCAAAACCAGCGTATTCTATGCCTCGGTCTGTGTGAAAAATAACATTTGTTGGATAGTTTCTTTTCTTTAGCGCATAAGTTAACGCATCACGTGTCAGCTCTGTTGACCTTGTCACTGACAATGACCAACCTAAAATTCGACGCGAGTACTGGTCCATCACCGTAGCAAGATATTGCCATTTGCCATTGACTTTTAAATACGTCACATCTCCCACCCAAACTTGGTTGATCGCTGTCGGCCCCGCACGGTCAAGCAAGAGGTTTTCACCTTTGCTCTTGAAGCGCTTCAATCCAGGCTGCCTGCGAGTAACAAGGGTGACTCGACCTTTGAGTCCCGCTTCTTTCATAAGTCGTTCTACACGCTTTCTGCTCACACATATGCCCTGTGATTTAAGCGCTTTGAAAACTCTAGGACTGCCGTACCTACCTTCGCTTTGCCAATAGATCTTTGTGATATGAGTTAGCAGTTCTTGGGCATCATCATATCGTGATGATGCTTCGCGCTTCTCCCAATCATAAAAACCACTTCGGGAAACACCAAGCCAATGACATAAAGATGTCACACCTATTTTTCGGTATCTTTGGATAAATTCAAATCTTTCTGATGTTGTTCCGCAAGATACCGTTGCCACTTTTTTAGAAGATCATTCTCCTGCTTTAATTTCTCAATCTGTTTTTTTAGTCGTGCATTTTCTTTTAATTCACGACTGTTTATCGTCTTCTTATTCATACCGACTCTCTTTTTACCATCGCCTTGTAATGTTCCTTCTCGGTATTCCTTCCGCCAACGGGATAACATAAATGGATGGATATCTAGGCCTTCGGCCACTTCTTTAACTTGTACTCCTTCCTGAAGACTTAGTTTAACCGCGTTTACTTTAAAATCCTTCGTATATTTCCACGTCTTTCTCGGTTGTGTTACCTTTGGCATTGACTTCCTCCTGAGTTATCAGAAGGTGTCCGTTAAAGCGGGGGAAGTTCATTAAGGACTGAATCACGTTGTTAGTATTTTTACTGAGCACAGGGTCATTCTCGCCTGTTTTTAGGCGGAATCCAGAGGTTTAAATCTTCGGACTAGCGTTCCAATACAATGGGAGATTATGTCGTCGTGGCACTGACAAGTGGCGTGTTATAAACACGGAGATCGAAGAGACGCAGAGGTTACAAAGAAAAACACGAAAAACTCTACGGCCTTTCGTGATCCAACTGAGGTTTCTAGGTTAAATACTCGGTGATTCTTTGACTTCAAAAAAAGACCGAACGGATTTTTTATTTCGCTTAAGGTTGATCGAACAATAACTGTCGCTTTTTGGTTATACCCGTAGCGTTTAAGATTTAGGCTTTTAGTGTGCGTCATATTCATTTCATGGCACCACCAAAAGTAGGCACCCTGAGGCGACAGTAGGCGCTTTAGGCGACGCAGGAGCCGTTGTCGAGTAATAACCGGACTATTGCGAGGAATTTCAACGCAGCCATGGAATGAAGAGGGCGTGCAATAAAACCTAAATCTCAATCGCTACGGGTATATTTATGTGGAGGGTCATTCAGGTTGAAAGAGCTTGATGTTCTTCCCTTGACCTTTTGGTGGAACCGCTATGCTTGTTCCACCCTACGGCTTTACCTTTTGTGCTTGAGGCGACGGAACAAACAAACCGCTATCCTGATTCTGACCTATCTCCGGCCCGGATTATGACTACCTAGCTTCAACCATGTAATGCAGATAGCAGGTAGGGTGGAACAAGCGCAGCGGTTCCACCATGGTCTTGCACACGCTCAAAAAAACCGGGCCAGCTCACCAATGAGAAAGTTATTGTTCGAGTGATCCTTAACACTTTCTAAGTCCAGGCTTGGATTGGATATTGATACCCATCAAGTAAATTTAACCTGCGATCTAGGTTTTGTAAGGCGGAAAATGTTCGATGATTCTGGCCGGTATGCAGGGTTTTTGAGATAGCTTCTCTCGATAGACATCTAATTCAATGTATTTTAACAAGTTTTAATGCAGCAGCCCTTCCGTTCCTCATTATTCCGCACAAGTCCAAAAAAAATACAAAATTTTTAAAAAAATGTCATCTAAATGTCATGTGCGTGCGTCTACTATGTGGTGTCTCTAGTGGATACCATTTACACATATAAGCAAACATCAAGGATGACAAACATGAAAACACAATACACATTTACATGGATGACACGGTCGCTCCTTATTTTAACGGGTTTAGCTGGACTGGCCTCGCTTATGTTTTTTAAAGATGCTTCTCCTCTTATTAACTGGCTGGCACTTGTCAGTATTATCCCGCTCATTATGGGGATGCTCGGCGAAAATCTTGTGCGTGAATTTTTTATCACGACCATCTATATGCATATTGCAAAAAATGATCAGCGACACAAAATGGGAGCACCTACTATTGCAAGGCTTCCTTTACCCCCAGGCATGACTGGCGGTATGAAAAAAGGAACTGTGTAATCGGGTCGCAATTCATGAATATTTGATGTTTTTTTTACCTTCTGTGGGAAAGGCAGCAACCGCTGCCTTTCCCATTCAAGATTTCCTGCACTAAAACCACATATTTTACTCTGATGGATACATTCAGTATTGTAGTGTTCCGTCGTCAATACGACTTTGTCGGAATGCTAATGATCCCCGCTGATATGAGCGAGGCTATTTAAAAAATATTAACAATGAAGTAACTGCCAGGGGTGGCGGTGTTGCAGGTTGTCAATGAACAGAAACCCCGATGAGTATTAACAAAGACGCGCTGCGCATTCGGCGTGAATACAATCAATGGGTCGCCAATGAAACATTGGAAGACTACGCGCTGCGTTATACCGCTAAACGGGCGCGGCGTTGGTCTGCCGCTTGGGTTGCCAACACGGCGCTGGGCATTATTTCCTTTCTTGCGTTGGAGGCCATTGGTGGCACCATCACCCTGAACTATGGTTTCACCAATGCCATGTGGGCGATATTGGTGGTTGGCGTCATTATTTTTTTGTCGGGACTGCCGCTTGCCTATTACGCCGCACGCGATGGTATTGATATTGACCTGCTGACCCGGGGTGCGGGTTTTGGTTATATCGGTTCCACGATTTCATCGCTGGTTTACGCCTCGTTTACCTTTATATTTTTTGCCATTGAAGCGGCCATTATGTCGATGGCCATTAATATGACCACGGGCATCCCGTTGTCACTGGCCTACGTCATCAGTACCATTGTGGTGATTCCATTGGTGACTCACGGTATTACACGAATCTCCCGTTTTCAGGCCTGGACACAGCCCCTGTGGCTGATTTTACAAATCCTGCCGCTGGTGTTTATTGGCATGCATGAGTCTGCCGCTTTTTCGCAATGGCTGACTTATGGTGGCTCTGCTGCTGAAGGTGGACAGGGGTTTGAACTGTTGCTGTTTGGTGCGGCAGCGGCGGTGATTTTCCCATTGATTGCGCAAAATGGTGAGCAGGCCGATTTTTTGCGCTTTTTACCCGTGAGAAATCAACAGAACAAAATCCACTGGTGGTTGGCGGTGGTGGGTGCCGGGCCGGGCTGGGTGGTCTTTGGCGTGATCAAACTGTTTATCGGTTCGTTTCTCGCGGTACTTGCCCTGAATCATGGCCTGTCCCCCGAGTTGGCCGATGATCCGGCGCATATGTATGCCGTGGCGTTTAATTACATCGCTGTTAATCCCGATATGGCGCTGTGGCTGGCGGGCATTTTTGTGGTTATTTCACAGCTGAAAATCAATGTCACTAATGCCTACGCGGGGTCGATTGCCTGGGGTAATTTTTTCTCACGGCTGACGCACAGTCATCCTGGGCGGGTAGTCTGGCTGGTGTTTAATGTGAGCATTGCACTGATGTTGATGGAGCTGGGGCTTTATCAGGCTTTTGAAAGTATTCTGATTACCTATGCCTGCTTGGTCGTGGCCTGGATTGGTTGTGTGGTGGCGGATTTGGTGATCAACAAGCCTTTGGGGCTGAGTCCGGCGCATATCGAATTAAGGCGCAGCCACCTGTATGACATTAATCCAGTGGGTGTGGTGTCGATGTTGGTTGCTTCCTGCGTGGGTATTGTTGCCAATCTGGGGCTTTTGGGTGAAGTCGCAAAAGCGCTGGCGGCATTTATTTCTCTGTCGATTCCATTTGTCACTGTGCCATTGATCGCCTGGATGACCCAGGGGCGCTATTATCGCTGTCGTGCAAAAGAGGAAGATTTTTTACCTGAGGCAACACAGGTGCCAGGACATGAGCCAGAACAACAGTACTGCCAGGTTTGCGAAAACAGTTTTGATCACGAAGACATGAGCCAGTGCCCGAGCTACGACGGTAAGATTTGCTCGCTATGTTGTGCGCTGGACTCCCGTTGTGGCAATCAGTGTCGCCCGGATGCCCATCTGTCAGCGCAGGCATCAACGCTGTTCAACCAGATATTGCCTGCGTTCATTCATCAACGATTACATTCCGTCACCGGGCATTTTTTGGGTATGTTCATCATTACTGCCGGTATTATTGCCGGTCTGCTTGCCGTGGTGTTTTATGCTCAACAGAATAAAACACAAACTGATTTGCAGTTGATTGGTGATGCGTTATGGCAGGTGTTTTTTCTGTTAATGCTGGTGACGGGGGTATTGGTCTGGCTTTATGTGCTGGCCCAAAAGAGCGCACGCTTTGCCTTGAGCGAAACGCAGCTTCAAGCGGAATTACTGACTCGTGAGGTCACTGCACACGAGCAGACCGCAATCGAGTTGGCTCAGGCGCGTGATACGGCGAATGCCGCCAATCAGGCCAAATCACGTTATTTATTAGGTGTCAGCCACGAACTAAGAACACCATTGAACACTATTTTTGGTTATTCACAGTTAATGGAGTCTGATGCAAAGCTGGATGTAAAAACCCAAAAAATTTCATCAGTGATAAGGCGTAGCAGTGAACACTTATCGGATGTGATTGAAGGCTTGCTGGAAATTTCAAAAATTGAGGCACGTAAACTTGATTTGCATCGTGACACGGTGGACTTGCGTTTATTGGTTCAACAACTTGACGATATGTTTCGGCCTCTGGCCAAGGAAAAGGGCATTGATTTTATAATTAGCTATCAGTCGGCGCTACCTCGATTTGTTTCTGTCGATGAAAAACGCTTACGGCAAATTTTATTGAATTTATTATCCAACGCCATCAAGTTTACCTCGGAAGGTAAGGTTGAATTGCACATCGCTTACCGCAATCAGGTTGCCCGTTTGGTGGTTAAAGACACAGGTATCGGTATTGCTGAGAGTGACCAGTCTAGAGTTTTTGAACCCTTTGAACGAGTACACAATAAGCAGACTCAACTGATCAGTGGAACCGGGCTGGGCTTGTCGATTAGTCGCCTGTTAGTGGAAATGATGGGAGGGAATCTTGAGTTAAAAAGTCAGCCAGGGCAGGGTGCGGCGTTTTGTCTCAGTCTTTTTTTACCGAGCGTGGCCGAACAGCTTGCCGTCACTCAAAGCCATGCCGATATTCGTGGTTATGAGGGGCAAGTGCGGCACATCATGATTGTGGATGATGAAAGCAGCCACCGACACTTGATCCATGACTTATTGCAGCCGCTGGGTTTTGTCGTTCATCAGGCAGAATCGGCTGAGCAAACACTGAAGATTTTGGAACAACAATCGCAACCCATTGATTTGTTTTTACTGGATATCAATATGCCGGAAATGAATGGCTGTCAATTGTTGGCAGAACTTCGCCAGCGCGGATTTGGTGTACCTATTATCCTGCTTTCGGCTGGCCCCTATGAAAATGCCACCGTGCTGCAAAAAGAGATGAATTTTGATGCCTATATCAATAAGCCGATACGCATCGAAAAATTGCTCGAACAATTACAGCGTTGTCTGGATTTGCAGTGGTGTAATATTGGGCCGGTTTTAGAAAAAACCCCGGAGAAACATGCTGAAAATGTGGTGTTTAATCCAGATCAGGAAACACTGGATTCATTACGGCGTTTTGCCAATATGGGTTATTTGAAAGGGGTGACCGAGTGCATTGAATGTCTTGAATCACAACAGCCCGAGTCTGCCTGGGTGAGAGAAATACGTGTTTTATCGGATCAATGTGACCTCGGTGGCATTGTGAGTGTGATTGATGAACTGGCGGATCCAAAAAAGGTAGCCCCTCTTAATGCAACGCTTTAAAGACAAAACAACGGTGCTGGTGGTGGATGATTCACCAGACTCATTGGGTATGGTGAATCTTGCGTTGGACGAAGCGGGAATTGCGGTATTGATTGCACTTAATGGTCAACAGGCCATGAATGTGCTTGAACAGATTACACCTGATGTCATTTTAATGGATGCCATTATGCCAGTGATGGATGGTTTTGAATGTGCCAGTGAAATTCGCAAGCGCTTACCGTTGGTGCCTATCATTTTTATGACCGGTCTCAGCGAGGTTGAACACATCGTCAAAGCCTTTGATGCTGGGGGGAATGATTATATCGTCAAGCCGATTCATCCTGAAGAACTGTTGGTGCGTATTCGCCAGCATACTAATAGCACACGTATGCTGATGGAGGCGCAAGGAGCGCTGGATTCGCTACGTCAACATGTGTTTTGTATTGATAAACGCGGCCATGTTTTGTGGGCAACACCCGAGGCTCAGGCTTTGTTGAATCAAGCGCAAACGGAGGGGGACTCAATGGTGTTAGATAAACGATTTAGTTGTTGGCTACCCAATGGTCAAGCTGGACATGATTTAGCCTTACCGTTACGCAGAAAGGATACCGTGCTAGCGGTATATTATTTCAAACAAACCAAGGAAGATGAGTATTTGCTGAAAATTCAGTCACCCAATGTTGAAATTGATCCGGCAATTCTGGAAGAAAGCCTAGCGATAACCTACCGCGAAGCGGAGGTCTTACTCTGGTTGGCACACGGCAAAACCAACCGGGAAATTGCTGAAGTGCTTGAAATGAGCCCGCGAACAGTCAATAAACATCTGGAACAAATGTATCCCAAAATTGGTGCGGACAACCGTACAGTTGCCGCCTCTGTTGCGATACAAATTATCCTCGGTGGCCGTATTGGCCGACCGCTGAATCAAGAGAGTTCTGGTTAGTTGTGTCTGACTGCGAGGCGGCATTAACGGCAATGCCGAGCTTTATTTGATTGAAAACATCCCCTGGTAGCTGGTTTTTGGTGGTACAATTTTCGTAGCTATTCAGCTTTGATTTGCCCGATTACTGCGTTAAAAGTGCTCATTTACACTGCTAAACGCCATGTTTTTCCCGTTTTCGAACTAAAGTCTTGAATAAATCAAAGGTAACCTGAGCAGTTACTGTGCATTTAAACATACACTTACTGATGATATTTTATGAAAAAAATTAAAGTTTTATTTGTTTGCATGGGCAATATATGCCGTTCGCCAACGGCGGAAGGTGTTTTTGCCAAGTATGTGCAGGATGCAAATCTTGCACATGTCATTGAGGTCGATTCAGCGGGTACCCATGCCTATCATACGGGTGAAGTCCCTGATCCCCGTTCACAGAAGACGGCATTGAAGCGAGGTTTTGATTTATCTGCGCAGAGAGCAAGGCGTGCAGTGAGCAAGGACTTTACTACCTTTGATTATGTGTTGGCGATGGACAGAGACAACCAACGAGGTTTGCAGGCTATTTGTCCGGAGGGTGAGGAATACAAGTTACATCTGTTTTTGAGTTATGCGCCCAACCTTGAGTATGATGAGGTGCCAGATCCGTATTATGGTGGCTCGATGGGGTTTGACCGGGTATTGGATATGATTGAAGAGGCTTCGGCAGGTTTACTTCAGGATATACAATTACGCTATTTACAAAACTGATTAATTTAGGGTTAACGCGCCTGCTTTGGCGGGTATTAAAAAAGCCTCAACCATGTAATGTGGTTGGGGCTTTTTATATTTAGCATGATGGAATTTTAGTCGTTATCGTTATGTTCCGGTTTTCTGGCGGGTTTTTTTTTCACAGGTTTTTCGACATGTGTTGCATCGGCTGTATCTACGACAGGCGATTGCGATGTGTTTGTCTGTTTTGTTTCAATGGGCACAGGCTTTACTGATGCATCGTCAGTTGTTTTTTCACGTTCTACCGATTTTACTTTAGCAGAGGTGGATGTAACAGGCGGCTGTTGCTCTGCCGGGCTTGTTGAATGCGCGCTGTTTGCTGTTTTTGCTAATGCCGGTTTTGTTTCGATCTGTAGCAGTGCTGCCGGTTTTGTTTTTGACGGTACTGGAGCGGGCGATGTTTTTTCCACAGAGGTGTCTGGTTTCACCGGTTTCTGTGATGTTTTTTCCACAGAGGTATCTGGTTTCACCGGTTTCTGTTGCGTTTCCGGCGCTGCCGTTACGGTTTGCTTTGTTGTCGGTTTTTCCGTCACCTTATTGGCTACAGCTTTCGGCGGCTTGTCTTTGTGTTCAACAGTTTGCTGAGCTGATGCCTCGCTTGACGCGTTTGCGGTGTCTGTTTTTGTCAATGCTGTTGATTGTTTGGCTTCGGCTACATTGCCATTGCTTTTATTTTCAACGGCCTTGTTTTCAACGGCATTGTTTTCAGTAGTGCTGGTTTCATTACCGTTAGTTTCCGCACTTTGGTTGCGATTACCACTGTCGCGCCGACGGCGACGTCCACCTCGACGGCCACGGCGTGCCCCCGTTTTTTGCTGACCATCATTTTGTGCATTTTGCTCGACGTTTGCCTGTTCAGTGTTGGCGGTTTCGCCAGTGTTTACATCCTGGTTTTGAGTTTGGCTGCTGCGATTTTGCGTGCGTGGGGTTTGCTTGTCGCTGGTTTTTGGTTTTTCGTTTTTATCGACAGGTGTTTTTGCAGGTGTAGCACGGTTCTGGGCGCTCTTTTTCTGCTCATCCCGGTTTTGTGTGCCATCCTGCTTGTCACGATTCTGATTGCGTCGGGCAGGGCGGCGGCTTGGACTATTACGGTTACCGGAGTCACTGCGGTTGCGCCCACGACTCTGCGCTGGTTTTGCGCTTTCGGTTTTTTCGGCCGGTTTTGCGAGTGGGGTTTCGGGATTTTCACTGCTGCCAACCAGACTGCTCCAAATGCGTTTGATGAAACCACTCTGTTGCGTATTTTCGTTTGCTTCTGCTGTTTGTGGTACGGGTGCTGTGGGCACCACACCTTTTACCACAGGAATTTCGGATGTCATTTTGGGTTTGTCATCCAGTGACTCGGATGTCTCTTCGCGTTCGACTGCCAGGGAATAACTGGCTTGCGAGTCTGCGTCGTGTGCGAGATCGCTGGCGCGTTCACGCTGAACTTCATAGTGTGGTGTGTCAAAAGTAGGATTGGGAATCAGAACCACCGTGATATTTTGACGCTGCTCAATATCCGTGATGGCTTGGCGTTTTTCGTTGAGCAGGAAGGTGGCCACGTTGACGGGTACTTGCACAACGATACGCGCTGTTTGTTCCTTCATGGCATCTTCTTCTATGATGCGCAGGATAGACAGGGCTAACGACTCGGTGCCACGAATAGTGCCATGGCCTTCACAGCGCGGGCAGACGATCTGCACTGATTCACCCAGTGACGGCCGCAGACGTTGTCGTGACATTTCCAGCAGACCAAAGCGTGAAATACGTCCGATCTGTACGCGGGCACGATCCATTTTCAGTGCCTCACGCAAGGTGTTTTCCACATCACGCTGGTTGCGTGATGCGGACATGTCGATGAAGTCGATGACCACCAGTCCACCGAGATCACGCAGTCGTAACTGACGGGCCACCTCTTCAGCGGCTTCCCGGTTGGTGTTGAGCGCGGTTTCTTCGATATCGCTGCCCTTGGTGGCACGCGCGGAGTTGATGTCGATGGAAATCAGCGCTTCAGTGTGATCGATGACAATGGCGCCACCAGAAGGCAGGCGTACTTCGCGTTTAAATGCGGTCTCGATTTGTGATTCAATTTGATAGCGTGTGAACAGCGGTACGCTGTCATCATAATGTTTGAGTTTATTCAGATTATGCGGCATCACCATCTGCATGAACTCGGTGGCCTTATCGAAGATCATCTTGTCATCAATGAGAATCTCGCTGATGTCTTTGCGCAGGTTGTCACGTATTGCGCGGATAATGACATCACTTTCCTGGTAAACAAGAAAGGGAGCGGAACCTTCTTTGGACGCTTTGTCGATGGCTTCCCATAACTGCAACAAGTAATTGAGATCCCATTGTAATTCTTCGGGGTTTTTACCGACACCTGCGGTGCGCACAATAAGCCCCATATCTTCGGGAATATCCAGCGCGGCCAGGGCGTCACGAATTTCAGTGCGTTCTTCGCCGACGATACGTCGTGACACACCACCGGCACGCGGGTTATTGGGCATTAAAACCAGATAACGCCCGGCGAGGCTGATGAAGGTGGTAAGTGCTGCGCCTTTATTGCCGCGTTCTTCTTTTTCTACCTGAACAATGATTTCCTGACCTTCTTTCAATACCTGTTTGATATTGACTCGGCCGCCGGTTTTTTCGGCATCAGGATCAAAGTAAGTGCGCGAAATTTCTTTTAAGGGCAGGAAGCCGTGGCGGTCAGCACCGTAGTCAACAAACGCAGCTTCGAGGCTGGGTTCGACGCGGGTAATACGGGCTTTGTAGATGTTGGCCTTTTTTTGCTCGCGGCCAGCAGTTTCGATATCCAGATCATAGAGTCGTTGACCATCAACCATGGCAACGCGCAACTCTTCTGGCTGAGTTGCGTTAAACAGCATTCTTTTCATTTTTTTTCAGTCCATGCGCTCAACCAATGTCCGCTTGTGGTTGCGGGCACAAAATGGCATCACAAACAATAGGCAGTATTACCGCTCGCTGACTGATCTGGTCGTCGTGGTTTCTGTTAGTAGGAACAGGAGCCAAAGCGCCGCGAGTCTGGTTTTGCTGCTATTGGTCAGCTCGTCATGAACACAAAAAGGACATGGGAGCGCACTCAATATTGGTAAATACATCCGTCATGACACGGATGTTAAGAAAATCGTTCTGTTCTGCGCCACATCTCCAACGCGTTTCGGCGCAGGCTCCTTGCCAGGGGAAAATGGGCGGAGAATCAATACTATCCCGCAATAAGCTCGGCAAATATAGCAGTCTTATCGCATAGCAGCAAACCGGGCGCGATTTGTTATGATGCACCCCATGACACACCTACCACCACAAACCTCCTCCAAGCCCGTCCAGGCGGTCTCCCCAAAGGCTCGCATTGTTGAAGTGGATGATGAGCGAGCAGGTCAAAGAATCGACAATTTCCTGCTGGCCAGTCTCAAAGGCGTGCCCAAAAGCCGCATCTATCGCATGTTGCGCAAGGGCGAGGTGCGTGTCAACAAAGGACGTATTAAAGCCAGTTACCGCCTGCAAAGTGGTGATAAAGTGCGTATTCCACCGGTGCGGGTTGCTGAAACCGCTGCCCCGGTCAGCCCAGGGCAGCGAGTGCTGAAGCGTATCGAAGCTGGCATTATCGCGGAAGAAAAAGGTTTTTTGTTGCTGAACAAACCGTCAGGTATTGCTGTGCATGGCGGCAGCGGGCTGAATTACGGAGTGATTGAGGCGTTGCGCATACTACGGCCGGAGGCGCCGTATCTGGAACTGGTGCATCGTCTGGATCGGGATACTTCGGGCTGCCTGCTCATCGCCAAACGTCGCAGCGTGTTGCGTGAACTGCACCATTTATTGCGTGAAGGCGAGATGGATAAACGCTATTTGGCGCTAGTGAAAGGCCGATGGCAGGGCGGCGAGCGTCGTGTAGACGCACCTCTGCTGAAAAATACTCTGCGCTCAGGGGAACGGGTAGTGACCGTCAGCAGTGAAGGAAAATCCGCTGTGAGCATTTTTCGCCCAGTAACGGTGTTTGCGCACGCCAGCCTGGTAGAAGTCAGTCTACTCACTGGGCGTACCCATCAAATACGGGTACATGCAGCCTCCATTGGTCACCCCATTGCGGGCGATGAAAAATATGGTGATACAGAATTTGATCGCGAAATGAAAAAATACGGTGTGCGCAGGCTCTTTTTACATGCGCGCTCGCTGGGCTTTTCATTACAAGGGCTGGATGAGCGGGCGCCGATACATCAATTTACGGCACCGTTAGATGATGAGTTGGAGGCGGTGCTGAATAGCTTGCTACCTGAATATTAAAAAATGCTGGTGACACAAAAAATGCAAAAAACCTATGAACTGGTGGTGTTTGACTGGGACGGAACGCTGATGGATTCCGCGGCCCATATTGTAACCAGCATGCAACGCGCGCTGAAAGAGCTAGATTTGCCCGTGCTGCCTCGGGAAAAAATCCGCGACATTATTGGTCTGGGGTTGCGTGAAGCTATTATGCGATTATTGCCGGATTGTGACGATGATTTGCTGTTGATGATCACTGATCGTTATCGCCACCACTTTTTTACCGATGATCCGTGTGAGCCGTTTGCTGGCGCAGAACAGGTGTTGCAACATCTGCATGGCGCTGGATATTTGCTGGCAGTGGCCACCGGCAAAGGGCGTCAGGGACTGGACCGGGTTTTGCGAAGCACTGGGTTTTCACAATATTTTGTGGAAACACGCTGTGCGGATGAAGCTCATTCAAAACCCCATCCGCAAATGCTGCTGGAAATCATGGACATTCTGGGAGTTGATGCAAAACACACCCTGATGGTGGGAGATACCGAATATGATTTGAATATGGCCAATGCGGCCAATACTGCTGCAGTCGGCGTAGATTACGGAGTACACAGCCGGGAGCGCTTAATGGCATGCTCACCACTGGCATGTCTGTCATCTATCACGGAATTACCAGAATGGCTAGTTAACGAAACCAACACCTTATAGTGGAGGGGCAGACTGAGCACCTAAAATCTCAATGCTATAGGTATATACTGCGAGATCACCCGCAGAAATCGGTTGTAAAACCAAAATAATGAAACACAAAAGGTATATTTCATGAATGATCACGACAAAACGGATGCACAAAAATCATCAACATCATCCGAATCGGGTGTAACGGAGGATGTTGATGCCTGGACCCGTGGTGAAGTAGTGAGTGATCCTGTGGACAAAACCGATAAAAAAGAAGACCAAAAAACAACCAATAATGAATGGGAAAAAGACACCCTCAACCGGTTGGCGTTTGCGGCGATTAATGAACAGCGACGTTCCCGTCGTTGGGGGATATTTTTTAAATCCCTGTTTTTTATTTATCTGTTTGTGATTATTTTTTATATCCCCATGGATTGGAGCGAAAGTAGCATCTCACATGATAAGCACACAGCGCTGATTGATCTGGAAGGAGTGATTGCAGCAAACACTCAGGCCAGTGCCGACAATCTTGTGGGGGGCTTACGTGCGGCCTTTAAAGATAAAAAAACCGCAGCGGTTATTATGCGTATTAACAGTCCGGGTGGCAGTCCAGTACAGGCAGGTTATGTTTTTGATGAAATCAAACGCTTGCGTAAAAAACACCCGGATACTAAATTGTATGCTGTTGTTGCAGATATCTGTGCCTCCGGTGGTTATTACATTGCCGCCGCCGCAGATGAAATTTATGCCGACAAAGCCAGTATCGTGGGTTCTATTGGTGTATTGATGGATGGTTTTGGTTTTGTGGATACATTGGAGAAAATGGGCGTGGAACGCCGTTTGATGACAGCGGGTAAATATAAGGGTGTACTGGATCCGTTTTCACCATTGAAAAAACCGGAAGTGCAACATGTGCAAAATCTGCTGGACACGGTGCATCGTCAATTTATTGATCAGGTAAAAGCCGGACGTGGGGACAGACTGTCGGCTAACCCGGATTTATTCACAGGCCTGTTCTGGAATGGTGAAGAGAGTGTTAAGTTAGGTTTGGTGGATGGGCTGGGTAGCACCAGTTATGTTGCACGGGAAATTATTGGTGTAGAAAATATTGTTGATTTTACACCCCGGCCTAATTATCTGGATCGTTTTGCTGATCGCATCGGCGTAACACTTGCTGATGTAATAGCCAACAGTTTTGGTTTGTCAAATGCGACGCAACAGTCACCAATGCGTTAATAAATATCGATAGCTATGAGTATAGCTGTCAGTTTGTGAACGGATTCATAACAACAGGCGCACACATATGTCACAAAAACATCCTATTGTTGCCGTTACTGGTGCTTCTGGTGCGGGTACAACGGTGGTAAAAAAAGCCTTTGCACGAATTTTCCGACGTGAAAATATTGATGCTGCTTTTGTGGATGGTGAATGTTTTCGTCGTTATGATCGCAATGAAATGCAAGCAATGCTGGCTAAAGCTGAAACCAACGGCGATGTTGTGACCCCCTATGGCCCGGAAGTGAACCGTTTCGATTTGCTGGAATCACTTTTTCAGTCTTATGGAGAACAAGGTACCGGAAATTTTCGGCGTTACATCAGTGAAGAAGTGGCGGATGATGCAGATACACCCAGCGGCACATTTACCGACTGGCAACAAATATCACCACAATCAGATTTATTATTTTTTGAAGGGCTGCATGGTGGTGTCGTGGCCAATCGCTGGACGCGACGGAAAATGAGCGTTTCACATAATCCGAAAGTCGTCAGTGAACGCCGCAATGCACAAGAGAATACCGGTGTTGATGTAGCACAACATGTGGATTTATTAATTGGTGTTGTACCCGTCGTCAATCTGGAATGGATGCAGAAAATTACTTGTGACATGCACACCAAAGGGTATACCCACGAAGCAACGTCTGCACGTATTGTTGAACGCATGCAGGAATATATTCATTTTATTGTGCCGCAGTTTTCGGTGACGGATATCAATTTTCAACGCGTGCCGGTGGTGGATACTTCTAATCCTTTTATAGCCACCGAAATCCCCGGGAGTCACGAATGCATGGTGGTTATCCGTTTTCGTGACCCTTCACGTTATGACTTTCCAAAGTTACAAGGGTTGATTGACGGCGCGTTTATGTCTCGTCCGAATACCATGGTGATTTCTGGCGGCCAGATGCAACAGGCGCTGGATGTTATTTGTACACCACTAATTCATGAGTTAACTGCGTAGTTGACCCTTCCGGAAATCGTCAACGGGGACGCCACCAACCCCCCAGTCTTCCATGTCAACTTCATCAATCACCACAAATGTCGTTGCCGGTGTTTTATTCAGCACGCGAACTAGAAGGTCTGTCGTTCCCTTTATAAGTTCAGCCTTTTGCTCTGGTGTTGTTCCTTCTCGTGTGATTTTGATATTTACGTAGGGCATTTATAACTCCTTAAAATTATATCTAGAAAAAAAGATTCATAAATTTTTTCGTTCATTCAGCAATATCGTAGTGAAAAACTTTAGAAATGATTTGCCATTTTCTTTCTACGAAAATTAGAGTCAGGAAATCTGTGAAGAATTTCGTATTGATAGAACATTCTACACGTGCATACGCTGTTACCGGACCTGCAAACTCCATTGATAATATGCGATCATTTCGTTTCTCTCTACGGCTGGCCGGTGATGGCCGCTTATCAACAATCGGAAAATATTCGTCCATATTAAGATAAAGAATGGTGCCATCCGTGGCGCAGACATAATGTGCTCGCGGATGGAATACGTCCTTGAGCATAGATGTATCGCTGTTATATAACCCGTCGAAGTATATTGATATCACGTTCGTAACAGCTACAAATTTTGCCTCCATACTTTGCCTTCCATTAGCATTCATTAGTTCAGCAGTCCTTCAGCGTGCATCGCGTCCTGAACCCTTATCCGGTCAGCAACACGTTTGGAAAAAGCTGCAATTCTGGGCCATTTATCCAGACCAATACCTGTCGGTATCGCCCAGTTTGAGACAACAAAAAAATAAGCATCAGCGACTGAAAATTTATTTCCTAGAAGATATTTTCGTCCATCGTCAAAGATCGATTCAAAATGATCCATTTTTCTTCGAACATTCGCCTTAGCACCTTGTTTTTCTTCATCTGAAACACTTGAAGAGAAAAAAGGCTCAAAGGCCTTATGCAGTTCTGTCGAAGTAAAATTCAAGTGTTCTTGCAAGCGTGCACGTTCCAGTGTTCCGAGCTCAGGTGCAAGGCCTGAGCCGGGGTTTTGATCCGCAAGATACTGAAGAACAGCAGCACCTTCCGTTAAAAACTCGCCATTATCAAGACGAAGAACCGGAACATAGCCCTTGGGGTTTATTTTGGTAAAATCGGCACCAGATTCAGTGACTTGCTTGTCAGTGTCGACGCTTTCGATCTCAAAATCACTACCGATTTCTTTCAATATGATGTGCGATGCAAGAGAGCAAGCGCCAGGTTTGTAATACAGTTTCATTTTTAAATCTCCTTCGCTGAGTTAGGTAGTTTGGAGCATTCTACGAGAGGCTGGTTACCTTTGTATATCTACTATGGTAAAGTTACCTAAATCTGTAGTTACCATTAAGTAACTACAACAAAGAGAGATAAACGATGCTTCCAAGAAGGAAAAACAAGGTAAATCTTCCACCAGAGGAGTGCCCGTTACATCGATGCATGGGTGTTATAGGTGGAAGATGGGCTCCTGCCATTATCTGGTATTTAAGCCAGGGCCCCAGGCGCTTTAGCGAATTAAAAGATGATATTCAGGGTGTTTCAGCAAAAGTATTAACGACACGTCTAAAAAAACTGGAAGCAGATGGCGTTATAAATCGTGAAGTAATGCCGACATCACCCCCCTCAGTTGAATACAGCTTGACCGAATTGGGTTTAGAATTAAAGCCTGCAATTGAGGCTATTGTTGCTGTAGGACATAAACTAAAAGAAACAAACTGAGTACAACGGCCTAAATTATCGCTATGGGTATAGCACGTCCATGCCCTCTGCAGCTAATAGCGTTGTTAATTCAATGAGCGGTAAACCTATGAGCGCATTAGGGTCGTCGCCTTCCATTTTTTCAAACAGGCTAATGCCTAGCCCTTCGGATTTGAAACTGCCAGCACATTGGTAAGGTTTGTCACGTAATAAATATTGCTCGATTTGTTTTTCACTGAGCGAGCGAAATACCACTGAAAACGGCACCACTGTGACGTGGCAATGACCGGTTTTGCTATTTAACAGGCACAGGCCCGTTAAAAAATTCACCCGGCGGCCACTGGCAGCTTGCAATTGTTGTATTGCGTTTTCGTGGTTACCCGGTTTGCCCAAAACCTGATCGTCCAGTACCGCCACCTGATCCGAGCCGATGATTAATGCATTCGGAAATTGCGCTGCAATAGCGTGGGCCTTGGCTTCAGATAACCGGGCCACCAGCGCATTCGGCGTTTCATTTTCCAACGGGGTCTCGTCTGTATCCGGTGCGGCTGTTTCAAACGTTAATCCCAAGCGTTCCAGTAAGGCACGTCGATAAGGAGAGGTGGAGGCGAGTACAAGTTGCATTATGCTCATTCTGTCACTGTTATTTTAATTCGGAGAAGTTTACTGCTTTTTTGCAGGGTTGACAGTTATCGATGTGGCTGCCATAAATCAGGGCAACATTGGGATATTTAGTTGGAGTGAGTGTGATGTCTGATTTTTCTCAAAAATTGTCGATGAAACCACTATTAAAAATAGCGTTACCGGTATTGCTCGTATTGGTCGTCGGCCTGCCGAGCACCAGCGAGGTGTACGCCGGTTCCTGCGCTTATGGAGAGGCGATGATGGCTTTGGAAAAGGGGAATACGGTACGGGGGCTGGCGTTGATGCGCATGGCAAGTCGAGATGGTGATCGTCGTGCCGAAAATTACCTGCGGGAGCAGGATTACGACGTAGCCGAACTTCCTGCTTTTGTTAAAGGGCAGCGGTTGCTAAGTTTAGCCAGCAGCACCTCTCGTCACTGATCGATTGCATCGGCCTGCTGTACCAGCGCCACGGCCTGTGGAGCCGATTTTTCCTGTGCTGGAGTGGCAGCCGGTTTGATATTTTTAAACCAGCCGCGTTTTTTTCCTTTTTTGATGAATTCCTGCGCTGCGTTGTCGCCGTTATCAGCCGCACGCTGCAACCACATAAGCCCTTTGGCCCGCTCGGCATGGGTACCCTGAATAAAGTGCAGGCCCAATAGATATTGGCCTGAAGTATTCTCTTTTTTTGCTGCTTTTTGGTACCACACTCGTGCCAACTGCGCACTGCGTTGTGTGCCCCAGCCATTGTCGTAGGAAAGTCCCACAAATACCTGGGCTTCAGTATTGCCCTGCGTGGCCAAAGTGGACCAGAGTGAAAATGACAGCCTGTAATTGCCCGCATTAAACGCTGCCTGGCCATCTGCCAGTGTGCTCAGTTTTTCCGCCGCTGCGTTGCTTGATACCACCAACAAACACGCTAACAATACTGCACAGCCTGTTTTTTTCATGATGCTTACCGCCTGGATTATTCGTGAAGTACTCCCGTCCTGGGTTATTATCGTCCGCCAATCGGGCACGCTGAAGAGTGATTTTCCTCACAATTGGTTGTTTTGCTGCCCTGCTAAAACAGCCTGAAATAAATTGTACCGGATATCAACCATTAGGGGTAAACAGCTTGAATACTACTTTGAATAACATCGATAAGTTACGCGAAATTATGGTTGCCTTGCGTGATCTGGAAACGGGTTGTCCGTGGGATCAGGCGCAGGATTTCGCCAGTATTGTGCCTCATACGCTGGAAGAAGCCTATGAAGTGGTGGAGGCCATCGAAGCAGGAGACATGGATGAGCTGCGTGATGAGCTGGGGGACTTGCTGTTTCAGATCATTTTTTATGCCCGGCTTGCCGAAGAGCGAGGCCTGTTTGACTTCGAGCAGGTGGCCGCCGGTATTGTCGACAAACTCATTCGTCGCCATCCACATGTCTTTGCCGATGCCACAGTAAGCACGGCTGAGGCGCAAACTCTGGCCTGGGAGGCTAGCAAGGCCCGTGAGCGGGCAGAAAAGGCTGAGGATGCCAGTGCACTGGCTGGTGTTACAGTGGCACTGCCCGCCATGACCCGGGCGGTGAAACTGCAAAAACGTGCGGCACGAGTGGGTTTTGACTGGCCCGATATTGCGCCGGTATTTGCCAAAGTAAGAGAAGAGCTGGAAGAGTTACGAGCAGAAATCGCCGTGCCGCATAACAAGGCCCGTATTGAAGAGGAAATGGGTGATTTGTTGTTTGCCTGTACCAATCTGGCACGCCAGGCCCATGTTGAGCCAGAAACGGCCTTGCGGCATGCCAATCGGAAATTTGAACGGCGTTTCTCGCAAATGGAAATGATGGCAAAAATGCAGGGTCGGGACGTGTCGGAATTGGATCTCGATGCGTGGGAAGCGCTGTGGGAAAACGTGAAGATGGGAGAGCCTGAATAATTTATGTCGAGTCGTACAACGCACATCGCACAACTTACGTCCCTTATCCCTCAATGTATGCGTCGAGACCAACATCGGTTTCGACAGGCGGTAAAAAACCTACAGCGTGATGTGACAGGGATTGATGCTTTAGCGGCAAAAATTGCAGACTCGGTACAGCATCGCCAAACCCGGCTGGAAAACCTGCCTGCGCAGAGTTACCCCGATGAATTGCCTGTTTCGCAGCGGCGTGATGACATTGCGGCGGCTATCCGTGACCACCAAGTGGTTATCGTGGCCGGTGAAACCGGTTCGGGGAAAACGACGCAGTTACCCAAAATCTGCCTGGGGCTGGGGCAGGGTGTTGCCGGGTTTATTGGCCACACTCAGCCACGACGCCTTGCCGCGCGCAGTGTAGCAACACGCATCGCCGAAGAACTGGGCACGCCGTTGGGTGAGGCTGTAGGTTACAAAGTACGTTTCTCTGATCATACAAAAACATCTTCTTACATCAAATTGATGACCGACGGCATCTTGTTGGCGGAGTTGCAAGGTGACCGTTTTTTGGATCAATACGATACGCTGATTATTGACGAGGCACACGAACGTAGCCTGAATATTGATTTCCTGCTGGGTTATCTGAAACAACTGCTGCCTAAACGCAAAGACCTGAAGGTGATTATTACCTCTGCCACCATTGATACCCAGCGTTTTTCGCAGCACTTTAATAATGCGCCGGTCATTGAAGTTTCTGGGCGTAATTATCCCGTGGAAATACGTTATCAGCATATTGACGAAGAGGAAGTAGAACCCACAGATGCAATTCTCGCAGCAGTGGATGAACTGGTACAGTTCGATGGACAAAAACAGGGAGACATTCTGGTTTTTCTCAGCGGTGAACGTGATATTCGTGAGCTTGCCGAGGCTTTGCGAAAACACCATCCGCACAATACTGAAGTGTTGCCACTCTATTCCCGTTTAAGCGCCAGTGAACAAAATCGTGTATTCAAGTCAAGCGGCAAGCGCCGTATTATTCTGGCTACCAATGTGGCGGAAACGTCGATTACCGTGCCCGGCATTCGTTACGTGATTGATCCGGGTACGGCACGCATCAGCCGTTACAGTTACCGTAGTAAGGTACAACGGTTGCCCATTGAAAAAATCGCACAATCCAGTGCCAATCAGCGAGCGGGGCGTTGTGGCCGGTTGAGTGATGGCATCTGCATCCGTCTTTATTCGGAAGAGGATTTTCTCAATCGGGCTTTGTTTACCCCGCCGGAAATTCAACGCACTAATCTTGCCGCAGTCATCTTGCAAATGCGCCAACTGGGTTTGGGAGATCCTGGTGACTTCCCCTTTATTGATCCACCGGATCAACGTTTCATCAATGACGGTTTTCGTTTATTACTGGAACTGAATGCTATTGATGAAAAACGTCAACTGACAGCCATCGGTAAGCGTCTGGCAAAATTGCCTATTGATCCACGTCTTGGACGTATGATATTGGCAGCGGAAGAAAATAACTGCCTGACCGAGGTATTGATTATTGTCAGTGCATTAAGTGTGCAAGATCCGCGTGAACGACCCATTGATAAACAACAGCAGGCTGATGAAAAACACAAACGTTTGCGTGATGAGCCGTCTGATTTTATATCCATGCTGAATTTATGGCGTGAATACAATGATCGTAAAAAACATCTTACGCAAAATAAATTACGTCAATATTGCAAACAGGAATTTTTAGCCTATATGCGCATGCGCGAGTGGATGGAAACTTTTCAACAATTGCGGACGGTGAGTAAAGGTATGGGTTTAAAAACCAATTCCACCCCGGCAAAATATGCCGCCATTCATCAATCACTGGTCATCGGTTTGCTGAGTAATATTGGTGTCAAGAATACGGATAGTAACTCCAGCAATGCAAATAAAAGTGAAAAACAAACAGCTACAAAAAGAAAAAAGATACCCGTATATTTAGGCACGCGGCAATCAACATTCTATATGTTTCCTGGTTCGGGACTGGCAAAAAATCCACCACGTTGGTTGATGAGTGCTGAATTGGTGGAAACCAGCCGTCTGTTTGCGCGACAGAATGCAAGCATTGAGCCGGAGTGGATTGAAGCTGCCGCGCAACACCTGGTGAAACGAACGTATAGCGAGCCACACTGGAACTCCAAACGCGGAATTGTTATGGCCAATGAAACGGTCACATTATACGGGCTGGTTGTGCATGGTGCGCGGCGTATTAATTATGGGCCAATTGATACCAAAGTGGCACGCAGTATTTTTATTCGTGAGGCACTGGTGGAAGGAAACTATCGCACACAGGCTGGTTTTTTTCAGCATAATCGAGAGCTGATTGAAGAAGCCTATTCGTTAGAATCCAAAACACGGCGCCAGGATGTGCTGGTGGATGATGCCGCATTGTATCATTTCTTTGATGAAAAACTCCCCACATCCGTTCGTGATCATGTCACTTTTGAACAGTGGCGAAAACAGGTCGAAGCCAAAAATCCTGATCTGCTACGGTTGACGCGAGAGGATGTTTTTCGCTCCACATCGACTTCGATGGATGCAGAATATCCGGGAGAGAGGATATTCAATGATGTGCCATTACAGCTCAAATATTGTTTTAGTCCCGGCAGTGATGATGATGGTGTAACGGCCATCATTCCTTTGGCATCCATAAACCAGTTTGAACAGACACAGTTTGATTATTTGGTGCCCGGTTTTTTACCTGAAAAAATAACAGCGTTATTCAAGAATTTGCCAAAAGCCTTTCGCAAGCAATTGGTTCCTGTGCCTGAGTCAGTGAAATCTGCCCTTGTTTATCTTGATGAACAGAAAAAAACGTTGAATAGTGGTCAGAGTTTGATAGGAAGTTTAGCGGACTTTATAAAAAAAGAAAAAGCGCTTGTGATTACTGCCAAAGATTGGCGAGTGGACCAGTTGCCGATACATTTATCGATGCGTTTTGAAGTGATTGACCACCAGCAAAAAAGTCTTGATGCGAGTCGTTCACTTGCCGAATTGCAGTCACGCTTTGGTGGGCATGCCGCAAAAGAAATTGCACAGGTAGCCAATGATGTTTCATGGCCGAATGAAGGCATTACTTCTTGGCAATTTGGTGATCTGCCTGAATTTATTATAGTGGCACGGGATGAACAACAATACCGGGCTTATCCCGCTATCGTGGACAAAGGTGCTTCGGTAGGCGTTGAGTTGTTTGATGCACCAGCGTCAGCTATGCGAGCACATATAAAAGGGCTGCGACGTTTAACGCTGCTTGAAAATGCAAAAGCGATAAAATATTTATTACGGAATTTGCCAAAAATAAAAGAGATGTCTCTTATTTATTCGGTATTCGCATCGACTGATGATTTGCAAGACGATTTGCTTGAATTAATTCTGGATCAATGTTTTTTTGAAAAAGGCTATATGATTTATCAACAGGAAGCATTTGCCATGCGGATGCAGCAGGTGACGGCATTGGTACCGATTGCTAATCAGGTGAGCAAACTGGTGGCGCAAATCCTCGTCGCTTATCAGTCAGCCCGTCAGCAATTTCAATTGGTGCAGGGCCGTTGTGGCCAGGAAAGCAAACAGGATATTCAAGCTCAACTGGGTACTTTGCTTTATGCCGGGTTTTTAACCCGTACACCATATTTATGGTTACAGGAAATGCCACGTTATTTTCGTGCCCTGACGATACGGTTGGATAAATTGACTGATTCTCCGGCGGGAGATGAAAAAAAATTGCAATTGCTGCGACCATTTTTACAGGAATATGCGCGCTTGCAGAAATTCACTGAAGAAGGTGATGCTGAAGTGATAAAATTGCGCTGGATGCTGGAAGAGTACCGGGTGTCACTGTTTGCTCAGCCGATGAAAACAGCAATTCCGATTTCACCAAAACGTATTGAGAAACAAATAGCATTGTGTCTGTGACGTTGTTTTTTACTACATTAATAAATGGTGAAATGCTGTATTAATTTATCGTTACTTTGGACAAGCTTGTAAGAGTAAAAGATATAGAGGAATGATAAAAGCCATGAAAAAACATCGGAAAAACAAGCCTGAAACAGTTTTAAACTAAATTCCTTTACGAATTGGTAACTTAGCGCTTTAAGTTGTTTTTGTGCTTGTTAAGCTGGAAATAATCACTAGTATAAATAACGAGAGTCGCCCTTGATATGCTGTTTGACCCAACTTGCATAACCTGGAACCTGGGCACCTGATGCTGTTGTGTATTTCTGCTTTGTCCAGAAATCCTGATGCGTCACACCGGCTTCCACTTCGTTTGGATGGTTCGCGGCAAAGGGCGGCATCGCACCGCTAAGTCTTGGAAAAATATCCCCCGTTTTTACAGGGGATATTTTTTTTGGGCGTTTTTCACAAAGTTTTGCGAGATGGTACAGCAGACATGTGTTGGCTCAAGCGTTTTTGCTCAAAACCTAATCGGTCTGCGTAAATAATCGTAAAGGCCAATACGCTGGTAACGTATTCGCGAGTCTCCCGGAAGGGGATATTTTCAATCCAGCGTTCGGCATCCAATGTGGCTTCTGCGGGTAGCCAGCGCATGATACGATTTTCTCCAGCGTTGTACGCAGCAGTGGCGAGCACGGTCTGCCCACCAAAGCGTTTGAGCATTTTGCGGAGATAACGGGTGCCCAGAGATAAGTTGACGTCAGCTTGTGTGAGCTTGGAGTTGCCACGGTATTTTTTAGGTAGTGAGCGGGAAATATATTTTGCTGTGTCGGGCATGAGCTGCATGAGTCCCAATGCCCCTTTGGGTGAGCGCGCATCCTGCACAAAGGAGCTTTCCCGACGAATGACACCGTAGGTCCAGGCTGGGTTGATGTCTTCACGTTCAGAGTAATTGAGAATCTGTTCCTGGAACAGCAGGGGAAAGCGCAAGGTGAGATCGTCACGTTGATCGGTGCTGGCCATGGTGAGGATGGATTGTCCAGCCCAGCCCCAATGCTGTGCCAGCTTGGCGGCATCGACACGCTGATCATTATCCATATGCTGCATTGCCGATAGCCATTCGCGGCGAGCCTCCACTATGCGTCCCAGATGCACAAATTCACGGGCGCGCCGCACAGCCGGTCGCTGACCGATTTCAAACAAGGTACCCGCGCTGCTTTTATGAGGACGATTAGCAATGGCATATGGCAGGTTCAAACGGTCCGCGGATAAAAATCCGTAATAACTGCGTTGCCGGGCAAGGGCTGTGAACTGCGTTGTAGCGGCCACGGTTTCACCCAGTTCTTCATAGGCGCGTGCCTGCCAGTATTGCCAGCGGTCACTGGCTTGTTGTTTTGGCGTGAGTGCATCCAGCGCAGTGAGTACCCGTGGCCATTGCGCTTGACGTAGCGCGGTGCGTACCCGCCATTGGCGTGCGGTATCGCTGAGGTACTCACCAGGAATAATGGAAAACCAAGCTTCTGATCCAGCTTGTTGTTTACGCGCCAAGGCAATGGCCATTTGTTGCAGTACCTCGTACTGCTCGGTTTCTGTGGCGATGTGCTGTATTTTGGGGGTAAACCAGATTTTTGCCGCTTCCTGCGGAGCGTGGCGAGCCAAACGTTTTACCACATTGAGGAATAAACGGGGTGCCATATAGTGTGTGTTTCGGGTAACTTGTTGTTGGTAGCGGGGTAACAGTTGTGGTTTGCGATGCAGCTTGATCCATAAGCGTGCCAGTTTTTTATCTTTGGCGGGCAGGTAGCGTAGCAGGTAGCGAGCCAGTGTGCGGCTGCCTTTGTTCAGTGCCAGTTCCATGCGCTGCCATACCAGTGAGGTGGTGAGTTTGCCTGCAGCCTTCCAGCGTTTGAATGTATGGTTACAAGTGCGTGGTTGCGAGCGACCGGTGAGCCACAGTTTTTTGATCTCCGGGTATGCGATTTCAGCTTGTCCTGTGTGGATCAACGCGTAAAGATAGTGGCATTGTAAGCGGATGTTTTTTGTGGGTGTGTAAAAATCCAGGTATTGTTGCCAGTGCCCTTGGCGTGCCAGTTGTCGCAGCAGTTTGTGGCGCAGTGAACGTGATACCGGCAAGTTTTGATATTGTTTAAGAAACACTGAGACTTCTTGTTGTGTAGAGGTTTTGTGCAGGCGATGTTTGATGTCCTGATATTGCAGGTAAGGGTAGAGTGGATAATCCGTGAGTGTGGGTAATAAACGGCGAAACTCAGACATGCGCCGCAGGCGTAGTGCCTTTTCTGCAGACAAAAACCGGGTACGTTGCCCGGCAAGCGTAGTGCTGTCGAAGTTGACTACACGCTGCACAAGGTTGTCTTGCTCGGCGTTGTGCAGCGCGGCCCACACTGGCGCTGGGCATAACACAGTAATAGCAAAACTGATGCACAGCCATTTGGCGCCAAATTTACGCCGCATGATGATGGACCAGGATGAGATGGGAATATTGAGTCATGTATCACTCGTTGTTCAATGTGTCGTTTATAAAACCTTTAGCGGCTATTTCCCGAAGAGAATTGAGGCCCTTGTTACAGGTATTCAATAAAGTTGAATGATTTGCTCAAATGTTTCTACTTTTTATTTGGCAGGTATTTGATTATGCTAAATTTTCAGACAATAAACCAGGTGAGAACTTCATACATTCTTGGCGTGTTTTTTGTGCGGAGCGATGTTACAAAAACCCCAGTTGGAGGATGCAAGCATGAGTATGTATACCCGCAGTGAACCTTATGAGCACACATTAAAAAGTGGTGAAACGGCTTATATCTGCCAGTGTGGCCATAGCAACACGCCACCTTTTTGCGATGGTAGTCATGCGAAACATCCTGGTACGGAACCGCTGATTTATAGTGCCACGAAGGATGAAACCGTGTACATCTGTGGGTGTGGAAAAACCGGGAACAAACCCTGGTGTGATGGCAGTCATACAGCATCCTGATTAGTCTGCCAGTCAATGCAAGAGTTACTCATGAATCCGGCAATTCAAGCCGCTGGCGCTCCCTTTGTGGTGGCGCTGGTGTTAGCGCTGGTGTTACGTCCTTTTTTACCCGGCGGGATCGGTTTGGCGATTATCGGCGGTTTTTTTATCGCAGTGCTGCTGACCTCGGGACTGACCTTGCAGCCACTGACGGCCACGCGCAAGATTATCATCTGTAGTCTGGTCTTACCCTTTGTGGCGTTGTTGCTGGAACTCAGCGTGGTAATGCTGCACTCAGCATGGTTAAAACGCCTGATTCAGACGTTGCCCGCGTTATTACTGGCTACGGCGGCCCTGTGGATTATCTGGCCAGTAGTACAGCGCCAGGAAGGTATGGCCATCTGGTTAATGGTAACGCCGGTAATGTTATATGCTGCGGTCATCATTTATGGCACAGGCGCATTGGGACGAATGCAAAAACAGGTGTCCAATGTACAAGCTGCCAATGCTCTGGTGTTGGCAATGGGCACGGGAGTAACGACGCTGATCGCCGCATCAGCACTGTACAGTCAGTTGGCATTTGCTGTTTCAGCAGCCACTGGTGCGGTGGTTGTTGTGGGATTATTGGGATCGACGGAAAAATTCACCAAGCTGGGCATGCTTACGGTGTACGCAGCAGCAGTGCCCGTGACTCTGCTTGCAGCAGCCGCGACGGTATACGCACAGCTACCAGTGCTTGTGCTACTGTGCTTGGCGTTTGTGCCGTTGTTTGCCGGGCTGTTGTTGATTAAACCCGTCAAACTGATCAAACCACGGCAGCGTTGGCTGGAATTGATTGTATGCTCCCTATGGGTCAGTATCCCTGTGCTGCCAGCCATTTGGTTGGCTTGGCGTGAGATGGGGCCGGTGAGTTTTTAGACCATGGAAAAAACGTTACCCCGGCGATTTACGGCAATGGAAAAAAATAAAATGTAACCAGAAGTTGCATTCTCAATATTATCACTTAATATTTACAACCAAGGAGATCGAGCATGAAAAAAATAGTCATACTTGTCAGCGCATTGTTATTACCAGTGGGCAGCATGGCAGCATCGTATACCATTGATCCAACTCATACCTACCCAAACTTTACGATTGACCACCTGGGGTTTTCGACACTGCATGGGCGTTTTGGTAAAACCACTGGCAAGCTTAATCTGGATCAGGCCAAAGGTACGGGTTCGGTGGACATCGTAATTGATGTTGCCTCGATTGATACAGGCTTTAAAAAACGTGATGATCATCTGCGCTCGCCAGATTTTTTCAATGCAGTTGAATTTCCAGAAATCACCTTTAAATCCACCAAGGTGACTTTTCAGGGCAAAGGGGCCACGGTGGTGGGCGATTTGACCATTATGGGTGTAACGAAATCTGTGAGCCTTGCGGTGGCCAGTGTTAACTGCGGTGTACACCCGTTCAATAAAAAGCAGGTTTGTGGTTTCGATGCCACTGCCCAGTTGAAGCGCTCAGATTTCGGCATTAAATATGGCCTACCGGCTGTGGGTGATGTCGTCAACCTGGCTATTGAAGTGGAAGCCACCAAAGACTAATCTCTTCCCTTCGTTCCCGCTTTAATTCTACGCGGGGCGTGCAATATGTTCGCTGTGTATGGCAGATATGTCTGTCATGGTATTGTGAAACTGAGCAATGGAATGCACTGTCGATGTTGCTCATTTTTTCAGCAAAAACTCGGTTAAGTTGCAAAAAAAAGAGTCGATAGAACAATCAGATCAGCATAGTATAAGGTGGGTCTCGGGTACAATCCGGGGCTCACCAACCTCGTCTGGCGCGGGTGCCGGAGAGCATTCGCCAGTGTACAATAACGGAGAACGCGCATGCCAGTTACATCTGAAGTTTCAACAGATGGCAACACCATTAGCATAAAAATCAGTGGTCGTTTTGATTTTGCGGAACAAAATGAATTTCGGGATTGTTATTGCCGAATCAGTCCCGACGAAAACGCGCAATTTATCATTAATATGAGTGGCGCCAATTACATGGACAGTTCAGCGCTAGGTATGCTGCTGATGATGCGGGAATATCTGGGTGGTAATGCGGCGAATATTTCCATTATCAACTGTTCACCTGACATCAAAAATATTCTAACGGTGGCCAATTTCCAAAGCTTGTTTACTATGGATTAAGATACATGGCTTATGCGCCCGCACGTTATTTGCCAACAAGTATGTTATCCGTGTCATGAATCTTTCTGATAGTGCAGCTGATATGTCTGGAAATATGCCGTTGAGCAGAAAAATGCCTACGGTGCTTATCGCAGATGACGATATTCCAAACCGCTTGGTGTTGCAGGCTATTCTTGAAAAACAGGGTTACCGTGTGTTGCAGGCCGATGATGGCGTGCAGGCTGTTGATGTATTTGGCCGTGAACAGCCTGATTTGGTATTAATGGATATCAAAATGCCTAACATGGATGGTTACGAAGCCACGCGGCGCATCAAGGCGATGAGCACTGATGCCTTTGTGCCAGTAATTTTTCTGACGGCGACATCAGATAGTGAAGGTCTGGCTAGGTGTGTGGCATCTGGCGGTGATGATTTTTTTACAAAGCCTTACAATCGAATCCTGTTGCAGGCACGCATAAGGGCTTTGTTACGCATTCGTGAGCTGTACAATACGGTGCAGTACCAGCGCAATGAGCTGGATAACCATCAAAAACGCTTCGATCGTGAAAAACAACTGGCTAAACGTCTGTTTGCTAATATTATCGAAACGGGTTCGCTGAATTTGCCCTATGTGCAATCCATGTTGTCACCCATGTCACTTTTTTCGGGTGATATTTTGTTGGCTGCACCCAAGCCATCCGGTGGCTTACATGTATTATTGGGTGATTTTACCGGGCACGGTCTTGCCGCAGCGATAGGGGTTTTACCGGTTTCCAGTGTTTTTTACGGGATGACCGCAAAAGGCTATTCCATTGCTGAAATTGTCACCGAAATTAACACAAAATTAAAGATGATTTTGCCAACGGATATGTTTTTGGCTGCATGTGTTATTGATCTTAATCCTGGCAGTCACACGCTCTCTATATGGAATGGTGGTATACCGCCCGTGGTGATTTATGGAGAAAAGGAGCAACAAATTGTACGTTCCCTGCCGCCGCGCCATCTGCCGTTAGGCATTTCAAGTGATGAAAGTTTTAATCGGCGTGTTGAAATGATAGAGATACGTCAGGATGATCGCATTTATATCCATTCGGATGGAATAACCGAAGCAGCAAACCCCGATGGCCTCATGTTTGGCAGTCAGCGCCTGGAAGATATTTTTGTAAAAAATGTAACCTCCGCTGAACTGTTTAGTGACATTCGCAATGAGTTAATAAAGTTTCAGGCGGGCGGCGCACAGCAAGATGATATGACGATGATCGAATTGCGGTATAACCAACAACAATTGGAAGACACCGTTTTTCATGACAAGGCTCATATTAAACGGACGGAGCAGCCATCATCCGAGTGGGAATTTTCCATGGGGATTAGTGCAGACCTGTTAGGTTATTTTGATCCACTACCGTTATTAATCCAATCTGTTTGCGATATGCAAGGTTTCCGTGGGCAACGTCAGCAGCTATATACGGTATTTTCAGAGTTATTTACCAATGCGTTAGATCATGGCATTTTGAATCTTGATTCCACGTTAAAAGGAACCGCAGATGGTTTTGCAAAATATTACATAGAACGAGAAACGCGATTGTTAAACCTTACTGATGGCAGTATCAAAGTCTATGTGGCACATCAGCCTCATGCTGAAGGTGGGTTATTGACAATACGTGTTGAGGATACAGGGACTGGATTTGATTACCGGGAAAATCAGATTTCACTGGAAAGCAATGTAGGGCATTCTGGCCGGGGAATTCAATTGTTGAATACTGTTTGTGAAAAAATTGAATACATGGGTAACGGAAATATTGTTGAAGCTACTTATCGCTGGCATTGATATTTTTCATAGCTCAAAAGAGAAAAAAGAGGGCAATATGACATTTTATTTCAGCACAGATATTGCAGATTAACATCTTGTCCGCTCGATTGATCAACCGGCTCTTTGCAAATGATGCTTTATCCTAGAATCCGCAGTTGAACGGCTTGTAGAGTGCGTTGGATTTTGTGACTGGCAAGGCGCGATGAGAAGTAATAGCTTGCCTATTGCGACGATTCGCAACGCGGCCAGACGCAAAAGGCAACGTGCTGTACAGGTCGTAGCGACTCATCCAGCAGGTGAACTCTCCAAAACGATAAAACAGGATGTTGATCAAAATGTTAATACATCCTCTAAGCGGTCAACTGCGGAATCTAGGTTTATTGATCCTCGCCAGTTAATTGCCGAACTGATCCAACGTTCCTCCACGACGATCGCCATTCAGGTATTCGGCGTATTCGATGCGACGCTCCACTATGCAGCGCCGATCTGCTGTTACCAGGGTGCCGTGACTGTCCATATAGGGGAAGTCCAGTTGACACTCCCAGCTACGGCGATCAACCTCGCTGCGGCGCTCTTTTACCTGTCGTCTTTCAATTTGATGTTGTGGCATTGTCGCGCTCTCCGTAACGCACTTTTTATATTTGACCTCACACAGTTAAGCATAAAAAATGCCAATGTCATTAATTTTACTGCTTGCAACAGGTTTTTCTGCTGAATGAATATGGGGAAAGCGGCAAAGCTGGAAGAACGTTATTTCAATAAAATTGCGTTAATTTCGTCAAACCGGCGCAGCGAGGGTGACCATTCACGAAAAGAGGCGGGCAGAGCTCTGCGTGTTTTTTCAGCAGTCTGATAGCTGGGGAAGCTGCCATAGATCAGATTGATCCACTCTTCGCCTTTTTTATCTTTGGATTTGAATTGCACAATGACTTGCTCCAGCTCTCCGGAAGCCGCCAGTTTGAGTATCCAGGCGGCATCCTTACTGCGTGCAAGCTGAATGGTGTAGTGGTTATGTTGCTGCCCTTCTATCCATGCCAAACCTTTTGCCACGGGATTGCTGTGGTAGGGCGCGTGAGCAATGGCAGGAGTGGTTTTGGGTGTTTTCGCTTGAATAACGGGTCGGTTCTCCAATAATGCAAGTGATTCCGTAGCTTTTTCCACACCCTGACGGGATGCAATGCGCCACCAGTATTTCGCTTCTTCACGGTCCTGCTTAACACCAAAACCTTCCGCATACATTCGTCCAATATTGTATTGTGCGAAAGAATAACCGGAGCTGGCGGATTCTTTGTACCAAAAAGCGGCGGCTTTTGGGTTGATGCTCGTACCCAGGCCACTTTCGTACATTACTGCCAGATTATTTTGCGCAATGGCATGCCCCTGGTCTGCGGCCTTCCGATACCACGAAACAGCGGTTGTTGTACTACGTTTTACACCGTTGCCTGTGTGATACATCCAGGCCAGCGCTGCCTGGGCTTTGGCGTACCCTTCATCCGCCAGTGGTTCCCAAGCCTTGAAGGCCACCTCGTATTGGCCGAACATAAAAGCCATGCGTGCATTACCGTACACGATTTCCATCATATTTTCCGGTAGCGTTTCTTCATCAATATCATCGTCATTGCAAAAATCATCATCTGCATAAGGCGAGTATTCTTCTTCATATGAATTTGCGGATGGGTCAATGTCAGATGAAGGGTCTGTATTTGCCATTGTTATCTGATTAAACAGTAAACTGAACACAACGAAGGCCATGCGCCAAGTGGAGCAGTAGGTAATATTGTAAGAGGGCATCGTGGATGTAATAAGTTACAGTTATGATCAGTAGTTATTTTACATTGAAAGGCATCACGTTCATTGAAACGGCATTTCCATGCGGGTCTTTAATTTGGTATGAGCTGATGGGGCTTGGGCTTTTCCATAGCACCAAAAAACATAGCGCCTTACGACAGACATGATAGGGTACTACAGACAGCTACGAAAGACAGGTAACTATAACAATACGCCAGGAAAAATACGCAATCTGTCGGAGATTCTTACAGTTTATGCCAGTTGTGATATCTTACCAGTAGGTATAACTATATGAATCAATAAGTAACAGACTTGGCATATCCCTTGCTCTATATTTCTGGTTCGTCGGAGGGAATAAAGAACGATAACAAAAGGAGCTGGCGACCCAATACCTACCCCGTACCCATAGCGGGGTTTTTTTATGCTTGAAAAGTGTGAAAGGCCAATAAACTTCATACCTGATGGGGAGAGGCTGGAAATACTGAGGATAATATAGTGTCGAGGATGTAACGAAAAATATCCGGACTTGACCATTTTGACCGACAAAATGGCGCGCGTTTTTTGCGCCCAGCTGGGACTGGCCCTGGTGAGAGCCGATAATATTGGAAGTAGTGCGATACTGGTATGTAACGAAAAATATAAAGATGGCTCCCCAGCCCGGACTCGAACCAGGGACAGGCTGATTAACAGTCAGCTGCTCTACCAACTGAGCTACTGGGGAACAGCAAATCAAGCGGAGCGTATGTTAACCGTGAGTCTGGTGTCGGTCAATAGACGCTGCGTTTTTTTAAACAAGTTGAGCTTAAATATTAACGATGGACTCAATGCGATCCAGTGCCTGGGTGAGATTTTCCAGGCTGGTGGCAAACGATAGTCGCACATAACCCGGTGCTCCAAAGGCCGAGCCAGGGATCAGTGCCACGCCGGATTCACTGATGAGGTGTTCGGCGAAGGCCATGTCGTCAGCCAGGCCCAGAGCAGCAATGGCTTTCTGGCAATTGGGGAAGCTGTAAAACGCGCCTTGCGAAGACAGGCACTGAATGCCTTTCATGGCGTTGAGCCGACCCAGAACATAATCGTGGCGTTCGTGGAAGGCTGTGACCATGGTTTGAATGCAACTTTGATCACCATCCAATGCAGCCAGTGCTGCGGCTTGCGAAATGGACGCAGGATTGGACGTGCTTTGCGACTGGATTTTTTTCATGGCGCTAATCAGCCACTGCGGGCCACCGGCATAACCGATGCGCCAGCCCGTCATGGAATAGGCTTTGGAGACGCCGTTGAGTACCACCGAGCGTTCAAACAGCGCTGGACACAGGGTGACAATATTGGCAAAAAGTTCGCCAGTGAGGTTGATGTGTTCATAGATATCATCGGTGACGACGATGATGTTTTCATGCTGTAACAGTACCGCGCCCAATGCTTTGAGTTCGTTCTGACTGTAACTTACGCCTGTGGGGTTGGAAGGGCTGTTGATAACCACCATACGGGTTTTGGGTGTGATGGCTGCCGACAATTGCTCGGGGGTTATTTTGAAACCGGCCTCGATGCCTGCCGCAATGATCACCGGCACACCTTCGGCTAGGGTCACTATGTCTGGATACGAAACCCAGTAGGGTGCAGGGATAATCACTTCATCGCCTGCATTGAGCAGTGCCTGGGTAAGATTAAAAAAGCTGTGTTTACCTCCACAGGACACCAGGATCTGTTCCATGGAATAGGTCAATTGATTGTCGCGTGCGAATTTGCGTGCCACTGCGGCTTTCAGTTCCGGTGTGCCATCTACCGCTGTGTATTTGGTATCTCCAGCATTGATGGCCACGATGGCCGCTTGCTTGATGTGTTCCGGGGTATCGAAATCTGGCTCACCGGCACCGAGACCAATGATATCTTCTCCCGCTGCCTTGAGCGCTTTGGCGCGTGCAGTAATCGCCAGTGTCGGTGAGGGTTTGATGTTCTGCACGCGTTGGGATAGAGATTGGGACAATGACTTGCTCAAAGTGAGGCTCCTTAATGGTTGAACACATGCAAGTGATAATTGGGGTAATATACTCGATTGGACTTGGCGCACGAAAGAGTATGACAAAAAGATTTGAACTAGAGTCGGAGTTTGAGCCCGCCGGAGATCAACCTACGGCGATTAAATCGCTTATCGAAGGCATTGAGGCGGGCGAAGCGGGGCAGACCCTGTTGGGAGTCACCGGTTCCGGCAAGACCTTTACTGTTGCCAATGTGATTCAGACTGTGCAGCGTCCAGCATTGATTATGGCCCCTAACAAAACCCTGGCCGCCCAGCTCTACGGTGAAATGAAAGAATTTTTTCCACACAATGCGGTGGAATATTTTGTTTCCTATTACGATTATTACCAGCCAGAAGCCTACGTGCCGTCATCGGACACCTTTATTGAAAAAGACGCCTCAGTGAACGAACACATTGAGCAAATGCGTCTTTCTGCCACCAAAGCATTGCTGGAACGCAAAGACGTGATTATCGTTGCCACAGTATCCGCCATTTATGGTTTGGGTGACCCCGAGTCGTATATGAAAATGTTGCTGCATCTGTCTCGTGGTGAAACGGTCGATCAGCGCAACATTCTGAGACGGTTGACCGAGTTGCAATACAAGCGCAATGACATCGAGCTGCATCGCGGCACTTACCGGGTACGTGGTGACGTTATTGATATTTTTCCTGCTGATTCCGATCGCGAAGCGGTGCGTGTGGAATTGTTTGACGATGAAATTGATAATATCGCCTATTTCGACCCACTGACCGGGGAAGTGTTGCAACCTCTGCCACGGGTAACCATTCATCCCAAAACTCACTACGCCACGCCACGGGCTACAGTGTTGCGTGCGGTGGAGCAAATCAAGCTCGAACTGCCGGATCGTCTCGGCTATTTCTATGCAGAGAATAAATTGGTGGAAGCGCAACGCCTCGAACAGCGCATTAAATACGATATCGAAATGATGCTGGAACTGGGGTATTGCTCGGGGGTGGAAAACTACTCGCGCTATCTGTCGGGGCGGGAAGCGGGTGATCCTCCGCCAACGCTCATCGACTATTTGCCCAAGGAGGCGTTGCTGATTCTGGACGAATCCCACGTTACCGTGCCGCAGATCGGCGGTATGTACAAAGGTGATCGCGCGCGTAAAGAGAACCTGGTGCAGTATGGTTTTCGCTTGCCGTCTGCGTTGGATAATCGACCACTGCGCTTTGATGAATTTGAACGCATGATGCCGCAAACCATTTTTGTTTCGGCCACGCCTGCCGTTTACGAAGCCGAACACTCCGGTGCGGTTATTGAGCAGGTGGTACGCCCTACCGGCTTGCTGGACCCAGTGATTGAGGTGCGCCCAGCGACCACGCAAGTGGATGACCTGTTGTCTGAAATTCACAAACGTACCGCTGTGAACGAGCGTGTACTGGTCACCACACTCACCAAGCGCATGTCCGAGGATCTTACCGATTACCTGGGGGAGCACGATATACGAGTACGTTACATGCACTCAGATATCGAAACCGTAGAACGCATGGAAATCATTCGTGACCTGCGCCTGGGTGAGTTCGACGTGCTGGTGGGTATCAACCTGCTGCGCGAAGGGCTGGATATACCCGAAGTGTCGCTGGTGACGATTCTCGATGCCGACAAAGAAGGCTTCCTGCGTTCCGAGCGTTCGTTGATTCAGACCATTGGTCGTGCCGCCCGCAATGCCAGTGGCAAGGCGATTCTTTACGGTGACCGCATCACCCGCTCCATGCAAAAGGCCATCGACATTACCGAGACACGCCGCGCAAAACAACAGGCCTATAACGAAGAGCACGGCATCACGCCTACCACTATCCGCAAGCAGATCGCTGACATCATGGAAGGCGGTAGAAGCGGTGGCAAAGGTTACGACCGGCTCAACCCGGGCGACTTTGCCAGGGTAGCCGATGAGATTGCTGAATACGCCGCCATGTCGTCCTCACAACTGGCAAAGTGCATAGCTGAACTGGAAAAGAAAATGTACCAGCATGCACAGGACCTGGAGTTTGAAGAGGCCGCTCGGGTGCGTGATCAAATCACCCACATCCAGGAAAATGCCATGGGTATTGCAAGTTCGGCCTGATCCCGTTCGGCAGGCACTTGTCATGGCCACCTGCTTTCGGGTAAAGTGTGCGACCTTCGCAGGCGCGTAGCTCAGTTGGTTAGAGCACCACCTTGACATGGTGGGGGTCGGTGGTTCGAATCCACTCGCGCCTACCAATTATCAAAAAGTACTCTTGAGTAATCGGAGTGCTTTTTTTTTGCCGATGTTTTGTCGGTCAGGAATTTGTTGTAACTGGACAGTATTAGAAATATCTAATACTTTGGTGTTCCTTTTGTTGGTTTTAAAGTGAGAGTTTCATGTTTACTAATATCCAGGAAATTGATTCCCCCGAGCTGGCCAGTTGGATGGAGAATGAAAACCATCAGTTGCGAATTATTGATGTGCGTGAGATGCCGGAAATTGCGCAGGGCACCATGCCAAAGGCCGAGCCATTACCACTGGCAACGTTACCCGCACGGCTCAGTGATTTTGAGTCGGATGAAAAACTGGTGATTATCTGTCGCAGCGGAGCCCGTTCGGCACAAGCCTGTCTGTTTCTCCAGCAACAGGGCTTTAATAATGTCTATAATCTGCGTGGCGGTATGATTGCCTGGGCGCACAATGATTTACCCATCGTGCGTTCTTGAGCGAAAGTAGTCTGCCAGTTCCCCCGGTAATTTTTCCATTCCGGGTGGGATGGGGTTTCCTATAATATAATGAGTTACGTACGCCATACTCTGGCGATTGACGATGTATACACCACCGGTCTGTTTAGGGCCGCTAACTAACGGATGAAACCATGGCAGGAAAACGTTTTTCACTTGAGGTTCAGCCCCATGTTCCAGAGCGCCTGAGTCGCCTCAACGAATTGGCGAATGATTTGCAGTACAGTTGGGATCGTCAGGTTCGAGGGCTATTTTATCATCTGGATTCGACGCTTTGGTCGGAATGTCGGCACAGTCCCAAGGTCTTCATGCGTCGTATTTCCCAAGCGCGACTGGAACAAGTGGCCGAAGACCGTATCTTCATGGAAGATTACGAACGCGTGTTGTCCGCTTATGATATTTATCATCAGAAAAATCGCCATCCCAGTGTGTCGAATCTGTTGGATGACGAACAGGATCTGGTGGCTTATTTTTGTGCCGAATTCGGTTTGCATGAAAGTGTACCGATTTATTCGGGAGGGCTGGGCATACTGGCCGGAGACCACTGCAAGGCGGCCAGTGATCTCGGGCTACCTTTTGTTGCAGTAGGTTTGCTTTATCGCCAGGGGTATTTTAACCAGACCATTGATGGTCAGGGGAACCAGATTGCCCATTACACCCCGGCCAATTTTGATGACCTGCCCATCATGCCAGCAAAGAATCGCGAGGGCAGGGAACTACACGTAGAAGTCAAACTGCCGGGGCGGATGCTGGCACTTAAAGTCTGGGAGGCCAAGGCCGGTCATATCACTCTTTATCTGCTGGACAGCGATGTGGCAGAAAATGAAGAAGAGGATCGATTGATCACCCGCCAGCTTTATGGCGGCGATATCAATACCCGCATTCAGCAGGAGATTGTATTGGGCATCGGTGGGGTACGTGCGCTACGTGCGCTGGACCTGAAGCCGACCGTTTGGCATATCAACGAAGGACATGCCGCTTTCCAGATTCTGGAACGGTGCCGCGAACATACTCTGGACGCTATGGATTTCAGTGCCGCTTTGGAACTGGTGGCGGCGAATACAGTATTCACCACACATACACCCGTGCCAGCGGGCCATGATATTTTTGACCATTACCAGTTCAACAGTTACTTCAAAAGTTTTGTTAATGACTTGCATGAAGAGCTGGATCGTATTCTCGAACTGGGCGATAGCCCCGACAATCCCGGTAGCTTCAATATGACAGCGCTTGCCCTTCGTGGCTCACGTTTTCATAACGGAGTCAGTCGCATTCATGGCACGGTGGCTTCTCAAAACGAAGGTTACGTCTGGCCACAAATTCCGCACCCGGAAAATCCTGTTCAGTATGTCACCAACGGCGTACATCTGGCGACTTTTTTGGCGCGTGAATGGATCAATCTGTTTGATATGACCTTTGACCGCAGTTGGCGCAATGAGCAATTGAATGAAGACTACTGGCAGCGCATTGATGAGATACCGGACCAATCCTACTGGAGTATTCGTCAGACGCTGAAGTCACGCCTGTTTGCCGATGTGCGCAAGCGCGTCACCCTGCAGTTGGAGCGTAATGGCTGCGGTGAATTTCACATCCAGCGTCTGACCAGCAATATCTCTGAACATCAAACCGATATCCTGACCTTGGGTTTTGCTCGACGCTTTGCCACCTATAAACGAGCGACCCTTTTGTTTTCTGATCCGGAACGTCTGGCACGTTTGCTTAACAACCCGGATCGTCCTGTGGTGATTTTGTTTGCTGGCAAGGCTCATCCCAATGATCATCCAGGCCAGGAGCTGATTCGAGCCATCCATCATTTTTCCCGACGCCCGGAATTTGAAGGCAAGATTATTTTGTTGGAAGGTTATGATCTTGCACTGGCCCGAAAACTGGTGAGTGGAGTGGATGTCTGGGTGAACAACCCGGAATACCCTATGGAAGCCAGCGGCACCTCCGGTGAAAAAGCCGGGCTTAATGGTGTGCTTAACCTCAGTGTACTGGATGGCTGGTGGGGTGAAGGGTACAACGGCGACAACGGTTGGGGGATTGTCCCCCATGGTGCGGATTATGCTGCGGATTTCCGTGATCGCGAAGAAGGGGAAGCCCTGCTGGACATCCTGGAACGCGATGTCATCCCCACTTATTACGCACGTAATGGTTTTGGTTATTCGGAAGAGTGGGTGCGGCTGTCAAAAAATTCCATGAAATCCATTTTGCCGCATTTTAATTCGCAACGCATGGTCATGGATTATGTGGAAAAGTTTTATGCCCCAGCCAGCCAACAACATCGCAAGCTGCAAAAAGACCAAGCCAACCCGGCACGGGAACTAGCCACCTGGAAGCAAAAAATCAGCGAACGCTGGTCCAGAGTCAGCCTGCGGCGTATTGATACCGCCCCGGAACAACTCATGCACGGCGAAACCCTGAAGATTCAGGTCAGTGTTTATCTGGGTGGGCTGGAGTCCAGTGATATTGTGGTCGAGTGCCTGGTGGGTACGACCACGGTCCATAAAGAATTTGTCGTGCAAATGCGTATACCGCTACAGCCTGCTGGAGAGAAAGCCGACGATAAACAACAGACCTTTACTTTGGATCTCGCGCCTGTGTTATCTGGTTTGCAGCACTATAAAATTCGCGCTTACCCATATCATGCCTTGCAGACACACCCTTTTGAAACAGGATATATGATCTGGCTTTAACGTGATTTAGCGCTTTTTACTGACATGTAAAGGTATGTGTAATTATATCACCTGTAGAATGGAAAAATGGGAAATATGATGAAAACCCCTGGGTGGGGTTACTGTTTAAACTCCTGGTAACCCCTCATCAATCATCTAATAATCACCTAATTATCTAAACTAACTGCACTTGCTATAGTCATATAGCATGGTGATATCTTACGTTTAATACTTAAAATAAATAACAAGAAGGAGTTTTACATTGAAAAAAAATATAAAGCCAATTATGTTTTTGGCGTTGGCATCTTTATCGACGATGGCATTTTCGGGTGATATACAATCCCCATCCCCTGAGGGTGCGAAGGCCTATATTATTTCTCCCGCAGATGGTGCAACAGTAGGCACCAAAGTAAAAGTCGTATTTGGTTTGCAAGGTATGGGTGTGTCACCTGCGGGGGTGGATAAAAAATCAACAGGACATCATCACCTTATAATAGATGGCGACAAATTGCCCGCGCTTGATAAACCAATGGGAGGCGACGTAAAACATTTTGGCGGTGGTCAAACAGAAACAACCATTGAACTATCTCCTGGGCAACACACACTTCAACTTATATTAGGGGATCATCGTCATGTTCCTCATAAACCCGCAATAATTTCGGAAAAAATTACGATAACTGTTAAATAGTTCGACTAAAAATATACCCGTAGCGTTTGAGATTTAGGCTTTATTGCGCGCCCTCTCCATTCCATGGCTGCGTTAAAAATCCTCGCAATCGTCCAGCTATTACTCGACAACGGCTCCTGCGTCGCCTAAAGGGCCTACTGTTGGTGTTCTACCTGCGGCCATCCCTGGCCTAGTCGTCATTTCGCCTCACCATGAAATGAATATGACACACACTAAAAGCCTGAATCTCAAGCGCCGCGGGTATATGCCAGTGATTTACGGCATTGTCCGTATAAAGAGCTTGAATATCCGATTGTTGAGGTAAATATTTATGCATATACAAATGAAGGATGAAATTACAATTAAAGCGCCAATAGATAAGGTATGGAAAGTACTTGGAGAAAAATTTGGTGACATAGATCAATGGGCAACAATTATTGTTAACTCAAGCGCAATTAAAAATATAGAGAATGAAGAAGTGATCGGTAGAGTGTGTTCTGCAAAAGGATTCGGCGATACTGAGGAAGAGCTCATTCACTATGACGATAGTTCTATGTCTTTTGCATATAAAGCCATAAAGGGACTCCCGTTTTTTATCAAAACGGCTGAAAATAATTGGTCAGTACATTCAGTATCGGAATTTGAAACTATCGTTAAATCCAGGGCGGAAATCGCAATGAGTTTTTTCCCTGGTTTTATCTTAGCACCATTGTTTAAGTTGATGATGGGAGGAAAAGGAAAGGAGATGTTCGAGGAATTAAAGTTTTATATTGAGAATGATCGGCCTCACCCTCGAAAGAGAAAACAATTATTACATGCGCCTAAGGACGTATAACAAAATACTTCGCCACGGGTATAGAAAAAGCTGAACTTGTTTTACTGTCATAAAAATGCGCTTTTCCCCGGAGAAAATGAAATGAATAAAGTCGGAAGCTTACTAATTATATTGTCGGTTGTTTATATGCAAGCCTGTAGTTCCAGACAGGTGTATGACTCAATACAGTATAATCAAAGATTAAAATGTCAAGAAGTTCCTCATTCTGAATATGATGATTGCATGGAACGTTCCCGTGAAAGCTATGATAAATATAAAGAGAAGCGAGATGAGGTTATTGGCGAGAAATAATATGTTATGGTCAATCCATAAAACCAAATCTCAAATGCCACGGGTAAGAATTAGTCGAATTGATGGATGCTACAAAACCTGATATCGACTATAAAGCACATTCAAGTGGCGTAGTTGTGCGGACAGTGTTGTTGGTAACTGCGCCCACTGAAAACGCCAGCACCAATTATTATCGATAGTGCCGGGCAGGTTCATGCGGTTTCCCTTACCCAATCCCAGCACATCTTGCATCGGTAGGATTGCCATGTCGGCTACTGAGGCGAGGGCACAGCGTATCAATGGCCAGGGCATATTGGCTTCTACATCAAAACCCAGATAATCTCTCAGTCGTTGGCGTTCATTCAATGATAACCCTTGGTACCAGGACAGACTTGTGTCGTTATCATGAGTGCCGGTGTAAACTACGCTGTGAGTTTCGTGATTGTGTGGGAGATAAGGATTATCGGAATTGCCATCGAACGCAAATTGCAGAATTTTCATGCCGGGCAGTTTAAATGCCTGCCGTAATTGTTCTACCTCGGGAGTGATGATGCCAAGATCTTCGGCGACCAGAGGCAGTCGATGAAAAGCAGCATGTAATGCCTGTAACAATGCTTCGCCCGGTGCCTTAACCCAGTGGCCATCAATGGCGGTTTTTGCATCGGCGGGTATTTCCCAAAAGGCTTCGAAGCCACGGAAGTGATCAATCCGCAGCAGATCGAACATTGCAAGCTGGGTACGTAGACGTTCAATCCACCAGCTAAAACCATCCTCTTGTAACCGGTCCCATCGATACTGAGGGTTTCCCCAGTACTGCCCTGTTTCGGAGAAATAATCCGGCGGTACCCCGGCCACTGTTTCGGCTTTGCCGTGAGCATCAACCGAAAAGTATTCGCGTTGTGCCCACACCTCAGCGCTGTCATGGGCTACGAAGATGGGCACATCACCAAATAGTGCTATCCCATGTTGATGCGCATAGTCTTTGAGTTCGTGCCACTGGCTGAAAAATACGAATTGTTCGAACACTACCTGAGCAATGTCTTGTGCCAGACGTTGTTTTGCCTTTTCCATCGCTGCTGGTTTGCGGTCCCGTTCTTCTTCTGGCCAGTCCCACCAGGCCTGTTGGTTTTGTTCCCGACGCAAGGCGATGTACAGGGCATAGTCTTCCAGCCAATGAGCATGTTCGGTTTGAAATGCTGCATAGGCTTGTTGTGTTGTTGTGTTGGAGGTGGCCTCAAAACCGGCGCGGGCCAGACGTAGGCAATCGAGTCGCCATGCTTTGCTGGCGTTGATATTCGTCGGGTACCGGGGTTTGCGAAGCCAGCCATAATCCGCTAGCCAGTCCAGGCTGATCAGCAGAGGATTACCCGCATGTACTGATAGGCATTGATAGGGGGAATTGTCTTCGTGAGTCGGTCCCAGAGGCAGCATTTGCCACACCCGCATGCCACTGGCGGCCAGAAATTCGATAAAGCGATAGGCGTTATGACCCAGGTCGCCTGCACTCAGTTCACCGGGGAGAGAAGTGGGATGTAATAACACGCCGCTGCATCGACGGTGTTGAAATGGCCAACTACCTGATGCTGTTCTCTTCTCTAACATAGAGTGTTTCCTTGAAATGTTCAGTCCGATGCCTGGCCGGGGCGCATGGTGCCACCCATGGCGGGTTGGCCACTGCCGTGGGAAAATACCTGCGACAGGTAGGAGGGCGGCGTCTCACCTAACAGGTGATAGAGGTTGGCCAGATGACTGCGGTACAGGTATTCAAAACATTCGACCGATTCCGCCGAATTGTAATCACCAAACCACCAAAACCAGTCTGAGCCTTCGCAAATAGCCAATTGATGCTCGGCTTGGGCTCGTCGTTCTGCATCCAGCTTGTTGCTCGCCAGCACCCGGTCGAAGGCCTGCTTGGCATCTCCCAACATGTTCCAGCCGGTATTTTTGTCAGTATCACCAATCCAGGTGGAAAGGGTACCGTAAACCCAGCTGCCGGCTACCAGATGTGGTAATTCGGTGGGAGTGATTTTGGCATCGAGACAGTCTGAAAAAGTGGTCAGCTCCAGGTCGGGATGCTCAGCCAGTCTTTCATATAAGGTGCGCAAAAAATAGTAACCATTTTCGGGATAGTATTCCCAGGCATTTTCGCCATCGAGGATGATTGACGCTACGCTGTCTGGTTGATCTTTGCAGGCGGCTGCAATGTTTTCGAGATGGTGTAGCAGATTGGCCACAGCATCATCGGCCTTCCAATCGGCGTAGGTAAACCCGATCAGGTCAGACAGGCCGTCGTCGCGAAAAAAGAGAGTCGTTTTTGTATCCTGTAACCGGTATGCGTGATGGACGCTTTCGTTGCCACAGAGATCATTGTCCTCGATGGGTTTATGCAGGCTGTTGCGTAACACGGCTTCGCCGCTGGCGGTCCAGTCAAACGAGTATTCACTCAACAGCTGTAGCGTGGCTTCACTCAGACTGCCTTCCGAGGGCCAGCAGCCGCGTGGGGTATAACCAAAATAATGTTTGAATACCTCCAGTCCGCGCGTCAGGTGCCAGCGTACCCGTTCATCACCACCGGGGTAGGTTTGCAAAGAGGGCAGGATAACATCCGGTATGGCTTCGCGGGCCGATTCGATGTCCAGCAAAAGTGGCATGATGGGGTGAGCGTAAGGTGTTACCGATAACTCCACCTGGCCGCGTTCCGCCAGTGTGCGATAGCGACCAATGAGGGAAGATAACAGTTCGCCGATAATGCTCAGTAGTTCATGACGGTGACGCAGACTGTAGGCCGATTTTTGTTCCAGTAGTTGTTTGACGCGCGGGTCATCACGGCGCACGGTCTCGCCCAGCCAAGCAAGGTGATACCACATCAACAAGTCAATGAAGAATTGCTCGCTGGTGTAAACCATCGTCTCCGGGTGTTTGAGTAACCAGTCGGCAATTGTGGCAAGTTGCGCATAGGCCGGAAAGCGGTCGATCATGTGCTGGCGATTGGCGCGCAGGCATTCCTTGATCAGACGCAGGCGATGATCGGTAGCG
>Ga0316204_10002277_pt1 | contig 44427 bp, 31 predicted proteins | sample 6monrhotite_MG_2_FD_205661 | JGI IMG/M metagenome (GOLD analysis project Ga0316204, IMG submission 205661) | Microbial mat bacterial communities from mineral coupon in-situ incubated in ocean water Damariscotta River, Maine, United States -... | ecosystem: Environmental > Aquatic > Marine >... | reverse complement strand
ACATCCCATGAGACCGGGGTAAATTCACCCTCTTTATGGTAGTGCCCGCCTTTCATACGCAGCATGGGTGAAGTCAGACGATCTTTGCCGTACATGATTTTAGAAAGGAAATACCCTTTGATACAGTTAATGCCCTTGTTCACTTCAGACTTGGGATCAGCCTGAGTCGCAACCACACGACCTTCTTTTGTACCCACCAGCACAGAGCAGCCTACACCACAAAAACGGCATGGTGCTTTATCCCAGCGAATTTTGTTTTTCTCAGCATCAAAGTCCATCGCATGCACAACAGCGGGCAGGCTAACACCAATAGATGCCGCTGCTGCCGCTGCCGCACTTGATTTAATAAACCCTCTACGACTTACCGCCATTTCCAGCCTCCTTGCTGATCCTGCTGCTGATTCTCTTCACAATGCTGATAGACTGGTGTCACACTCAATACCCCTTTCAGGTTCTGAATGTGTTCGGTCAGTTTCAACGCTGCTTTACTTGTTACTGCTTCCATGGTGATCACCAGGCGTGACTGTTCATCTTCGTTATGAATCTCAACACCATCAAGCTCTGCGAGTTGCTGACGAATCGCTGTTCCAGCATCTGGCTGCAACTGCACGATTGCACCGACAATGCAGCCGATATATTCCTCTTTCCCCAGCTGTTCATCACTCATACACACACCTCAATCGCCTGCGTTGGGCAGGGCGCTACGCAGGCACCACAACCTGTGCAGGAGTCTAAATCTATCGATGGTAAGGAAACGCCCCCGAGTACCGGGGTAAACTTGATAGCCTCAGCCTCACACTGCTCACCACAGGTGCGGCAAACCACATACTGCTGCACCAGACATGTTGCACCAATATGTGCTTTCGCTAGCCAGGGCTGTACCAACTCGCCATTGAGTGCATGGGTTGGACAGGCATCCACGCAAGCACTGCAGAATGTACATTCGCCACGACTGAAATCTACACGCGGATAACCATCTGTAGATTCCGGAATTAAAATTTGTTCAGGGCATGCTCGAAGACAATCTCCACAACGGCTACAAGCATCAATAAACAGGGCATCATCAATCGCCCATGGCGGGCGAAGTGGAGCAGACCGATTTTTCTGGCCCAGTCTTAAAAATTGACGGCGCGTTTGTGCAACGGAAGACATAGTTAGCCTTTATGGGACAGCATATTTAATATTGGAAATACATACTATGATATTGCACCTGAGATACAACAATAACATCTATAAAGCAATTTCCATCGCAGATTTCACTGGTCACATTCACCCCGACAAGCACATGAAAATCTCGGCAAGTGATCAGATCCAGACAACCTTTTCCGCCGTTAAGTCAGGAGCCTTTTCAGTTCCGGAACGCATGACCCGCAACCTGTCCCGGCCATGGTACAAGCCTTGATTGCATCAATAGAGTCGGCTCCATTTTCTATAGCATGCTTCAATTCCAGTTCACCAACATTCTGACAAGCACAGATAATTCTGCCTTTGGTATCTTCTTTGGTGACAGGGCCACCCGGTGCCAACAGATACGGGCGTAACTCTCCAACATCACGACCTTCCAGCATCAGCTTACGCAACCACTGTGCCTCAGCGATATCACCACCAACCCAACGCACGGCAATCAGATGACCATCCTGAAGCCATGCCTTGCGATTAATACCATGCTTACGGTCTGAATAGGTCAGTGTTTCAAAGCTCTGCCCCTGCTCCAGCAGCTGATCCAGCCGTTTGTATTGCTCAGGTTTCAGAGCCTTGCTACAGGCCAGCTCAACAGCGGTAACAGGATGATCACTGCCCGCGCAGGAGCTCACGCCATAGGTGTAGCCTTCAATCATGGTGCGACCTAGCTTCATCTTTTCACCGGCAATCAACATCATACCCCGCCATACAGGCTTAAACGATGCAAGCTGGACCGCTGCATGTTTGAATTCAGGCTGTTTGGAGACCGGATCGATTGCTGTTTTCGTCAGGTTATTTGCCCGCCCGCCCTTGGCCGTCATTTCTCCCCAGTGCATGGGCAGGAAAACCAGACCTTTACGAATATCCGTAGAAATTCGGGCAGGAGCGATGACTTCACCGCGGCGGGACGAGATACGAACAAGATCATCCTCTTCAAGCTGATACAGCGCTGCATCATCCGGATGAATCTGTAGCTGAGGAATAGCATAATGCTGCATCAGTGTCGGCACGTTGCCTGTTTTGGTCATCGTATGCCACTGGTCGCGAATACGTCCTGTGGTCAGTGATAATGGGTATGTATCATCAACAGGTTCAGCAACAGGCCGGTATGTCATATCAACAAAGCGGGCCTTGTTATCCGGGGTTTCAAACAGGCCATTTTCGTACAGCCGTCTGGCTTCACCCGGCTTTGCTCCTTCCGGATAAGGCCACTGCTGTGGCCCATGCTCATCAAGTATGGCGTAGGAGAGCCCCGTAATATCCAGATCCATGCCACGCGTAAGACCACGGTGCTCGTTAAACACATCTTCAGCCTTTTCCCAGGCAAAAGAGGAGTGCCACTCCTTGCCCAGTTTCTGACCCAGAGCAGTGGCAAAGTCCGCTGTAATTTTCCAATCGGGACGAGTCATACCCGGTGCAGGCAGTGCCTGCTCAAGATGGCTAATACAACGCTCTGAATTGGTAGCAGTTCCCTCTTTCTCCGCCCAGCCTGAAGCCGGGAACAAAACATGGGCAAAACGAGTGGTATCGGTGGGATGATATGCATCAGACACCATCACCAACTCAGCATTTTTCAAGGCGGATTCAATGCGTTTTGCATCAGGCATCGATACAACAGGGTTGGTACAGGCAATCCAGACAGCCTTCACGCGTCCTGATTCAAGGGAATCAAACAACTCTGTAGCGGTGAGGCCCGGCTTATCGGATACCTGATCCACCCCCCAGTATGTTGCTACTTCCTCTCTGTGAGTGAGATTCGCATAATCCCTGTGTGCAGCAAGCATATTGGCCATACCACCAACTTCCCTGCCCCCCATGGCATTGGATTGCCCGGTCAATGAGAATGGGCCACAGCCCGGTTTACCGATCTGGCCTGTTGCCAGATGAAGATTGGTCAGCGCATTGCCATTATCAGTACCAGAGGTGGATTGATTCATACCCTGACACCAGAAAGAGAGTGTCCTGTTTTCTGCAAACCAGAGTGCTGCCTGTACAATATCTGCTGCATTCAGACCACAGATATCTGCTGCTTTACGTGGCGTCATACTGCGCACGGATTCGGTCAGGGTTTCATAACCCTGTGTGCTTTGGGCGATATAATCCCGATCTATCACATCTTCCCATGTCAACACATTAAGCATGGCCTGCATCAGTGCCACATCAGTGCCCGGACGCAGCGGCAGATGAAGATCAGCGATTGAACAGGTATCGGTTCGTCGTGGGTCTGCGACCACTACCTTGATATCCGGATTGGCCTCTTTGGCAGCTTCCAGACGGCGAAATACGATAGGGTGCGCATAAGCGGGATTTCCGCCGATAATAAAGAAGTGTTCAGCAAGCTCGATATCCGCATAACAGGTTGGAGGGCCATCTGCACCGAAAGCACGCTTATAACCGGCCACAGCCGATGACATGCACAGGCGTGAATTGGTATCGATGTTATTGGTGCCGATAAAACCCTTCATCAGCTTGTTAAAAGCATAATAGTCTTCGGTGAGTAGCTGGCCCGACACATAAAAAGCCACCGCTTCCGGTCCATGCTCACGAATAATATCAGCAAACCGTTGCGCTCCGTAATCCAGCGCGGTATCCCAGTCCACCGGTGCGAATGGAGCATCAAGAGAGGTACGCAGTTGCGGCCGCAGCAAACGGTCATCGGTGCGTACAGTATGATGCAGCTCCCTGCCCTTGGAGCAGAGTTTGCCCTGATTGGTCGGATGCCGTGTATCACCAATCAGCGAGATAATGCGCTTGTCATCACTTTCCAGCTTAATACCGCATCCAGTTCCGCAATAAGAGCAAACACTGTTCACTGTTCGGGTCATTCCAACTCCTTCATCACAACAATGACGATTTCACCATGAAGCTCACAAAGAACATGAAGACTTACAGAGGTAAGCATGAATAAATCATCTTTCTTCGTGTCCTCTGTGCTCTTCGTGGTAAAAAAATTATAAGCTTAAAAACACCTGACCATCTTCAATCTTAACAGGGAACCGGGTTACACAGCCAGATTCAGGTGCAGCAACTTCGCCGGAATCCAGATTAACACGCCAGTTATGCAGAGGGCACAACACATCACCACCGGAGATTACACCTTCAACCAGCGGGCCATTTTTATGCGGGCAACGATTTTCAATAGCTTTCACACTGTCATCAGTCAAACGAAACAGTGCGATACTCAGCGCACCGGCATTCACAGTCCTGCCGCCTGAGCGAGGGATTTCATCAAGCTTACAGATAGAGTGCCATGTTGGTGTCTGGATGGATTCATGGGCGCTGCTCATCAGTTGATCTCCTTGATTTCAATAGTTCTATATTCATTAAAGATTTTCTTTTCAGGCAATGCGGCTTCATCAGCAATACGCTCAAGCCATGGATCACGGGCCTGACCATCAAGATAGACCTGCAGACGATCAGCCAGGGCCTTGCGGCTCTCCAGATCATCCACAACCAACGCTTTGATACTATCCAGCCCCACACGCTGCTGCCACGGCGCACAACGCTCATTATGGCGACCTGTTTCACGGTAATGCTGCAGATAAGCCTTGGCGATCTGTTCAACCTCTTCAGCCGTCTCAACCAGACAAAGCAGTTCTGTCGCAACCACGTGCACACCGCCGTTACCACCGGTCTGAATTTCCCAGCCACCATCGACACCGATAATACCAAAATCCTTGATCGTTGCTTCCGCACAGTTTCGCGGACAACCAGACACCGCCAGCTTCACCTTGGCAGGGAACCAGATGCGATCGAGTTCTTTTTCCAAATGGATACCCAGAGAGGTGGAATCCTGTGTACCAAAACGGCACCACTCGGAACCCACACAGGTTTTCACTGTGCGCAGCGCTTTACCGTATGCATAACCACATGGCATATCCAGATCACTCCAGACTGCTGCAAGATCATCTTTCTTGACGCCATACAGGCCAATGCGCTGACCACCGGTAATCTTGATCGTTTTAATATCATATTTTTTTGCCACTTCACCCATGCGAATCAGGGTATCAGCATCGGTATCTCCACCATACACACGTGGAATCACCGAATAGGTACCATCCTTCTGGATGTTCGCATGCATCTTCTCATTGGCGATACGGGAGGTGCGGTCGTCTTCAGAATCTGCCGGCCAGATCATGCCGATATAATAGTTAAGCGCAGGACGACAGACCTGACAGCCCTCTTCCTTCCAATCCAGCACGTTCATCACTTCCCGTACCATGGTCAGTTTTTTGGTCTTGATCTGCTCTTTCACCTGTTCGTGGTTCAAGTCGGTACAACCACAGATCGGTTCATGCTCGGATTCAACAAAAGCAGTACCCAGTGTGGAGACGAGAATCTGATCAATCAGACCAGCACAGCCACCACAAGAACCGGCGGCCTTGGTACAGGCAGTCACCTCTTTACGCGTGGTCAGCCCCTCTTTAACAATGGCATCCACGACATCTTTCTTGGTAACACCGTTACAACCACAAACAATTGTATCATCAGCCATGGCAGATGCCTGATCAATACCGGAATGACCGGAATCACCCAGACCGGATGCAGAGAACAGCAGCGTAGAGCGCAGTTCGGAAACATCTTTAGCATCCTGCATCCACTGGAAGAAGGTCGGGCCATCGGCTGTATCACCGAACATAACCACGCCTTTGATACGGTCATCTTCGAGTACAATTTTCTTGTACACACCGCCAACCTTGTCCATTAATTCAATGATGTCGGCACCGGGCGTACCCATGAAATCACCGGCAGAGAACACATCAACACCGGCAATCTTCAGCTTGGTAGAGACAACCGATCCTTCATAGGATTTCAGACCCTGACCTGTAATCATGTAAGCCAGAGTCTTCGCCTGCTCAAACAGTGGAGCAACCAGACCATAAGCTACGCCGCGATGCTCAGCACACTCACCCACGGAATAGATAGCCGGATCTGTAATCGTTTGCATATAATCATTGACAACAATCCCGCGATTGCAATAGATGCCGCACTCTTCAGCCAGAGCCATGTTCGGACGGATACCAACGGCCATAATCAGCAGATCACAATCCAGTGTTGAGCCATCTTTAAACTTCAACCCTTCAACACGGTCACCACCGGTCACCTCGGTCGTCAGGGTTGAAACCTTGAATTGCATGCCCTGGCCTTCCAGATCAGCACGCAGCATCTCACCGGCTGGCGTATCCAACTGCATATTCATCAGTGTCGCCTGATCATGAATGACAGTCGCTTCCATACCAAGGTGTAACAAGCCCTTGGCTGCTTCCAGACCCAACAGGCCACCACCAATCACAGCTGCTTTCTTGTATTTTTTGGCTGCGGCAAACATTGCATCGCAATCATCGATATCGCGAAACGCCATGACACCTTCTTTATCGTGGCCGGGAACAGGAATAATAAACGGATTCGAACCGGTTGCGATAATCAGATTGTCATATTCAGCTTCTGTACCATCATCAGCGATGATCTTTTTATGACCACGCTGTATTTCTGTAATGCGTTTACCCATATGCAGGGTGATATTGTTATCAGCATACCACTGCTCTTCATTGAGGATAATATCTTCAATGGTTGTATCACCGGCTAGTACTGGTGAGAGCATGATACGGTTATAATTGGGGTATTTTTCGGCACCGAAGATCGTGATATCAAACATATCCGGATTGGCCTTGAGGATTTCCTCGATGGCACGTACGCCCGCCATGCCGTTTCCGATCATTACCAATTTCTTCTTCATATAAAGACATCTCCAATTAAACTGATTAGCACCGCTATAGCAAGATTCATTCCAATGAAAAGCCTCTCAAAAACAGGGGTTCATACAACCATACAGTACACCTGTGCATAAATAACAGTCACTGAATGAACGACAAATAGGCACATCACCCCGACCGACCAAAGGAGGTGCCGTAAGAGGTGACGCGCCATACTTATCTTCAACAGCAGTACATACCTACTGCGGATCAGACCATTTTAGAATTTGTAGTTAGCCAGCACATATCCGAACTTAGCAGAATCTGACTTACCGCCATTACGCTCAGCAACAGCCGCACCCGGGTTGAAGATGCCATACAGAGCAACAAGCTTCAGACCTTTAACAGCCTCAACCTTATAAACCACTTTCACATCAATCTCGGTACCGGCTTCGGTTTGAGTATAAGCCGGATTACCAGCAAAGACATTTCCTGCACCCACAACATTCAACCAGTTACCTTTCGCTTCAGCCAATGAGAGGAAATGCACATTACCCATCAAGGTCAGACCTTTGGCTGGAGAGGTTTTCAAAGAGAGATGAATATCTTTCATGTTTGCCCATGAGAAGAAGTCCATTTCGCCGTAATGCGCATGATTGGTATGGAACGGGAAAACGAAGTCCTGATGATCACCAGCTCCAGGAGTCGCATCACCCGGGCTGTAGTTATACTCAGCACCGAAACGTGTTTTCCAGAAATCAAAGGTATAACCCGCTTTCACAGCGTAAGCTGATGCCTTCTGAGACACCTTGGCTCCCCCAGTTGCGTGAGCCCATGTACCCGTCTGAAATACAGCTTCAGCCGTTGCATCAAAACCGTTCATTTTGGTAAACAGACGCGTGCCGAAAGTATTCATATTACGACCCTTACCAATAGCAGCCTGCTGATTATGGCTCCAGTTGATGAAGTAAGCATCAATTCCACTCTTTGGAGCAATCGTGTATGTACCATAAACACCGATCAGACGACGATCTTCCCAGGTTACCAACGACTTACCCTGTGGTGCAGCCACACTCGGTGTCATTGCACCGATATCCGATGGATGGACTGCAAACACATCAAGTGAAACAGTGTCATTTTTATACATGGCTTTTACACCATCAAAAGTACGCGCCACATCCTTCCAGCCCAGATGACCCAACAGTCTCTGGTCACCATAGACCAACTGCTGACGACCAAGACGAAGGCCAAAATCACCGGCATTATACTGTAGATAGGCCTGCAAAAGATCTGCCTGTGTGAACTCCTGGGTATTACCTACTGTGTAATTTTTGATATAAACAGCTTGCGATTGCAGAAAAACACTCAAGCCGTTACCAAAGTCACCCTTGGCTTTGATATACAACCTTGTATCCAACTCCTGCCTGTCATTATCAACAGCGGAGTTAAAATTAAAGTTACTGAAGCTCTGATAGCGCTCACGAACATCGGCTGAAGTCGTCCATGTCGCAGCCTGCGCCTGAAAGCCTACCATCATTGCAGCCACCGATAGACAGGTGTATTTTAATATTCTGGTTCTCATCTTGATCTCCTTAAAAAAAGCTATTGCCATCACGGCGTTTAATCACCATAGAGCAAGCGCTGTTCCATACTCATAACTACATATATATCAATACTTTACGGAATTCACCGACCCGCCCTGAACATCCACACCTGAATACATGCATAAAAAAAACGCAAGAATGATTCTTTTTTAGACACCAGTACGCGATAGACAACAACCAAGCAACGCTCTTATCGTTATCATACAACAGTTTTCCTCATCTATAATATAAGGCACGATGGTTGCTTGGCTGACTCCATGAAAGAACCCATTCTTATTATACAGCAAACAGAGCATGAACCTCCCGGCATGATTGCAGAGATCATTCACGACAATGGCTGGCAATATGAAGTACTTATGGCTCAGAAAACAGCCATTCCACAGGCCATGCGTAACTACTCAGGACTGATTGTCCTAGGCGGTCACATATCAGCCAACGACACCCACCTCGAATTCATTGATCGCCAGATACGTCTGTTACGATGGTGCTTGCATTTCAACTTCCCGGTTCTCGGTATCTGCCTGGGCGCACACCTGCTGGCCAAATCAACAGGATCAGAAATTATTCCATCACCGGTTCGCGAACTCGGCTGGTGCCCATTGCACCCAACATTTCTCGCTGAAGGTGATCCCCTTTTTGGTGAACTGCTGGCAAGCGGCTTAGATGTATTCCAGTGGCACGGCGAAAGCTTCACCCTGCCTGAACAGGCAACACTACTGGCTACAAGCCCTGAGGTCATCAACCAGGCCTTTAAACTACCCGGCAGACAATATGGCCTACAGTTTCACACTCAGGTCACTGAAACCATCATCCAGAACTGGATCAGGCACGGAACAAGTGAAAGCGCCTATCTTGGTGAAGATGGTGTTGCGGAATTACTGGATAATATCCCCCGCCATTTGCCTGTAGCCAGAGACTTTTGCCGCGACATGGTTTCAGCCTGGCTTAAGCTGCTTTAAAATTAGCACGGTATGCATAAAATTTATGCAAAAATAGAAGAAAACAGATAAAATCACCTAATATGAAATAAGGACAAAAAGCATAAAATAATATAAGTAACTAATATATATAGCATTAATCCCAATGGAACAGCGCTTGCTCTAGTTGAGTAAAACCAAACCAGGAGGACTAAATGCGATCATCGATACATCGTAATTGGAAAAAAACCATCACCACATTTGCAGCTGTCGGAGTGCTCATGTTCGGCAGTGTCACCTCAGCATCCGCTGTTGGTGCACCGGAAAAAGAAGACCTGAAATTCGGCTTCATCAAACTTACTGATATGGCCCCATTGGCCATCGCCTATGAAAAAGGCTATTTCGAAGATGAAGGGCTCTATGTCACACTCGAAGCTCAGGCCAACTGGAAAGTACTGCTTGATGGCGTGATAGACGGCCAACTCGATGGTGCTCACATGCTGGCTGGTCAACCGCTGGCTGCGACAATCGGCTACGGCACCAAACACACGATCATCACCCCTTTCAGCATGGATTTAAACGGCAATGCAATCACCGTATCCAACTCTGTATGGGCAGAAATGAAAAAACACGTACCTGTTAAAGATGGTAAACCAGTCCACCCTATCAAAGCCGACTACCTTAAACCTGTCGTTGAACAGTATAAGGATGCAGGAAAACCGTTCAAAATGGGTATGGTGTTCCCTGTTTCCACACATAACTACGAACTGCGCTACTGGCTTGCTGCCGGCGGCCTGAAACCCGGTTACTACGCACCACTAAAAGGTGAAACCTCAGGAACGATCGATGCAGATGTACTGCTTTCGGTTACCCCTCCACCACAGATGCCATCAACTATGGAAGCCGGTACCATCTTCGGCTACTGCGTGGGTGAACCATGGAATCAGCAGGCTGTATTCAAAGGAATCGGCGTTCCTGTTATTACCGACTACGAAATCTGGAAGAACAATCCGGAAAAAGTTTTCGGCATCACTGAAGAATTCGCCAAGAAGTACCCGAATACAACTACTCGCCTTGTTAAAGCTCTGATCCGTGCTGCCAAATGGCTGGATGACAACAACAATGCCAACCGCATGGAAGCCGTGAAGATCCTGGCAAAACCGAACTATGTTGGTGCTGATATTGATGTCATCGCAAACTCCATGACCGGTACATTTGAATACGAAAAGGGTGACAAACGTGCAGTTCCCGATTTCAACGTATTCTTCCGTTATAACGCAACTTACCCTTACTACTCTGATGCAATCTGGTATCTGACTCAGATGCGTCGCTGGGGCCAGATTGGCGAATACAAACCTGACTCATGGTATATTGATATTGCCAAGAAAGTTTATCGCCCGGATCTGTATAAAATCGCAGCTGATGCTCTGATTGCTGAAAGCAAAGTCAGTGCAGCCGAATTCCCTGATTTCGCAACCGAAACAGGATTCCGCGCTCCACTCTCTGATTTCATCGACAATGTTACATACGATGGAACAAAACCTAATGCCTACATCGATAGTTTCCCTATCGGCCTGAAAGGAAAAGAAACCGTTAAATAATTCACAGGGGGTTCCCGGCTTCTGGCCGGGAGCCTTTTTTCTATAAATCATGGAGAGATAATGAAAGAAGCGACATTGAAAACCCTGGAGAAAATTGGATTCAGCGCTTTGATTCCGCTGATCAAACTGCTGATGTGGGAAGAGCCTCGAAAGCAACTGCAGGTTATAAGTAATAACGTCTTACTGCCTGCTGTAGCCATCGTCCTGTTTCTGGGACTCTGGGCAGGCATTTCAAGCCAGATCAACACTAGTCTGGGACAGCTCCCCGGCCCCGTTCAGGTATGGCAGCAGGCAGGCGTACTGATTGATGAACATGACCAGGAACAAGAGAAAAAAGTAGCCTTTTACGAACGTCAGGAAACCCGCAATGCAGCAAAACTGGCCCTTGATCCTGATGCGAAAGTCAAAATCCGTACTTATACCGGTGCCCCCACCTTTATTGATCAGATTTTCACCAGCATCATCACAGTGGTTATCGGCTTTTTGATTGCCAGCCTGATTGCCATTCCACTAGGCATATTCTGCGGTCTGAGCGAGAAACTGAATAACGCCCTGAATCCGATATTTCAGGTTTTTAAACCTGTATCCCCACTGGCCTGGCTGCCTATCGTTACCATGGTGGTCAGTGCCGTATATGTCACTGATGACCCGATGTTTGCCAAGTCCTTTGTCATCTCAGCTATCACCGTATCACTCTGCTGCCTGTGGCCAACACTGTTGAATACCACAGTGGGCGTGGCTTCAGTTGAAAGTGATCTGATTAATGTGAGCAAGGTACTTCGACTGCACTGGTTTACTCATATTCGCAAAATTGTCGTGCCCTCTTCCATACCAATGATGTTCACAGGCCTTCGCCTTTCCATGGGCACAGGCTGGATGGTTCTGATCGCCACAGAGATGCTGGCTCAGAACCCGGGGCTGGGAAAATTTGTATGGGATGAGTTCCAGAATGGCAGCTCCAACTCACTTGGACGCATCATGGTAGCTGTTCTGGCAATCGGCCTGATCGGTTTCATGCTCGACCGCCTGCTGATGACCGCCCAGCGTTTTGTCTCTTGGGACAAAAACGCAGAAATTCGCTAATAGGAGACATAGGATGTCATCAAAAAGGTTTCTGGAACTTTCAAAAGTTTCTATTGAGTTCCCAACAGATCATGGCCCTTTCAAAGCACTGGATGAAATTGATCTGATTCTTGAACAGGGTGAATTTGTTTCCCTGATCGGCCACTCCGGCTGTGGTAAATCCACCGTGTTAAATATTGTAGCAGGCCTGTATCAGGCCACGACAGGTGGTGTGATCCTCGAAAACAGAGAGGTTATAGCACCGAGTCCTGATCGTGCAGTAGTGTTTCAGAATCACTCCCTGCTTCCATGGCTAACGGCATATGAGAACGTTGAGCTGGCGGTAAAACAGGTATTCAAGAAAACAAAAACTGCTGCTGAGATGAAAGAGTGGATTGAACATAATCTCACTCTGGTACATATGGATCATGCCATGCACAAACGCCCGTCAGAGATCTCAGGCGGCATGAAACAGCGTGTAGGCATTGCCAGAGCACTGGCAATGCAGCCCAAGGTACTACTGATGGATGAACCATTCGGAGCCCTGGATGCACTCACCCGAGCACACCTGCAGGATTCGTTAATGGAGATTCAGGCTGACCTGAACAGCACTGTCATTATGATTACCCATGATGTGGATGAAGCAGTACTGCTCTCAGATCGCATCGTCATGATGACAAACGGCCCTGCTGCCAAGATCGGGGAGATTCTTGAAATTGATCTGCCTCGTCCACGCAACCGGGTAGAAATGTCTGATAATGCGGAATACAATCATTATCGACATGAAGTATTGGCATTCCTTTACGAAAAACAGCGTAACCCTGCTGATCACTAAGACCATACCACAAGAACGAGAAAACTTTCGTCAGGTGCTGCCTCCATTATTTGCATAACTGCACATTTATCGTGCAAATAATGGAGGGTTAAGCCCTGCATATACCTCGAATATGTAGGTATATTTTATTTCCCTTTTTAAATCAGTAACTTATACATTTGGAACAGCACTTGCTCTAGCGAACTCATCAATAAGTTTTCCGGAGGGATACGTGGCTACAGGTGTAGATCAAGGTAGAATCAATTTATTATCATTTACAGGCAAGATGCGCACATTGCACATCACCTGGTTCGCATTTTTCATCAGTTTTGTTGTCTGGTTCAACATGGCACCACTCATGGGTTATATCCGTGAGACACTGGAACTCACCAATCAGGAAGTAAAACTACTACTGATCCTTAACGTCGCACTGACCATTCCAGCACGCATTATCATCGGCATGCTCGTTGATAAATATGGCCCGCGTATTATGTACTCCATGCTGCTGGCCATCTCCAGCATCCTCTGTCTGTTATTCGCATTCGCAGAGAGCTTTGAAGCCATGTCAATCCTGCGTTTCATGCTCGGCTTTGTTGGTGCAGGTTTTGTAATCGGTATTCGTCTGGTTGCTGAATGGTTTCCTGCCAAACAGGTTGGTACTGCAGAAGGCATCTATGGTGGCTGGGGGAACTTCGGTTCCGCTGCGGCAGCCATGTCACTTCCTGTTATCGCACTCTGGTTTGGCGGTGATGATGGCTGGAGATGGGCTATCGCTTCCACTGGTATTATCGCACTGGTTTACTCCTTCATTTTCTACTTCTCGGTAAGTAACAATCCGAAGGGCACTACCTATTTCAAACCAAAACAGATGGGTGCCATGGAAGTCACCAGTAAAGGAGATTTCTACCTCTACTGTATTATGAGCGCACCGCTTTACATGACGCTGGCACTGTTGGCCTGGAAAATGTCACCGACCAATCTGGGTCTGTTCAATAGCATGGAGACCGGCATCATCTATCTGGGACTGGCAACCATCTATGCCTATCAGGTGTTCCAGATTTTCCGCATCAACAGAGGACTGTTTGCAGCAAACGCTAAACCGGTTGCAGAAATTCACCGCTACAAGTTCAAACAGGTCGCAGTACTCGATCTCGCCTATCTGGTGACTTTCGGTTCCGAGTTGGCCGTTGTCTCCATGCTACCCCTCTTCTTCTTTGATACATTCAAGGAAACACAAGGACTCACCATCGCCATGGCCAGTCTGCTGGCTTCAGGTTATGCCTTTATGAATCTGGTTTCACGCGCCAGTGGCGGCATGATCTCGGATAAATATGGGCGCAGAAAAACCATGCTGGTACTACTCGCAGGTCTTGCTATCGGTTACTTCCTTATGGGTCAGATTGATTCCACATGGTCACTGATTCTGGCTGTTGCAGTATGTATGGGCTGTTCATTCTTCGTACAGGCCGGAGAAGGTGCGGTCTTTGCCATGGTACCACTGGTTAAACGTCGCATGACAGGTCAGATCGCAGGCATGGCCGGTGCTTACGGTAATGTCGGTGCGGTATGCTTCCTGACTGTGCTTTCATTCGTATCCCCGCAGATCTTCTTCATGACTATCGGTGCAGCGGCTCTGGCTACTCTGGTCATCGTATTCTTCTTCCTGGATGAACCGAAGGGTTATATGTATGAAGAGCAGGAAGACGGAAGCATCGAAAAAATCGAACTGCATTAATAGCTAATCAAGCAGTCAAACAAAGGCATGGAGACTCTTGTAAAAGATGTCTCTGTGCCTTTGTCTTTTTATGGTTTATTGTGAGGCATGGACATGAGCAACAAGCTGATCGTTGACGTCGGACAAAACTCTCAGCCCGGCATCAAAGAGCAAAATGAGGACTGCTGCGGCATCCGCATTCCCGATGATATGGAACTCACCCACAAGGGCCTTGTTGCAGTTACAGCTGATGGGGTCGGATCCAGTGAAGCAGGTAAGGAAGCCAGTGAATACTGTGTGCAGGGCTTTATATCCGACTACTACAGCACACCCATGTCATGGAGTGTAAAAACAGCTGGCGAACGTATTATCTATTCGTTGAACTCATGGCTGTACAGTCAGGGACAGCGCCGCTACGCCTCCGAGCTAAGTCTGGCATCAACCTTTGCGGCACTCATTATCAAATCAACCACGGCTTATCTGTTTCATGTCGGTGATTCCCGTATTTATCTGATCAGAAACGGTAAGATAGAATGTCTTACCAAAGATCACCGGCTGGTGGTTGATCGCAACAAAAGCTATCTGGCCCGTGCCATGGGTGGAGAGGCCGAAGTCCACTTTGATTATAACTGTATTGCCGTTGAAGTGGATGATCGCTTTATACTGACCACCGATGGCATACATGAGTTCATCGACGACAAACAGATTCAAGAACTGGCACTGACAAACGCTTCTGAAACAGCGGCCACATCAATCGTTGATGCAGCTCTTCTTGCGGGCAGCAATGACAATGTCACCTCTCAGGTCATCCACATTCAGCAACTGCCTAATCAGGATGAAAATGAATACTACCGGGCACTGACCGCCCTTCCCTTTCCACCGCCGCTTGACCCGGGCATGGAACTCGATGGCTACCGGATCATAAAAGAGCTGCATGCCAGCACCACAATCCAGGTGTATCTGGCTGAAGACCTCGAAAGTACTGAACCAGTAGTCATCAAAACTCCTTCAGTGAACTTTGAAGATGACCCGGCCTATATCGACCGCTTTCTTCATGAAGTATGGGTTGGAAGGCGCATCAACAACCCTCATGTCTTTAAAGTACATCAGCTCAAACGCAAACGCAGCTGCATCTATTATGTGACCGAATTTTTGGAAGGTCAGTCTCTGGCCCAATGGATACTCGATAATCCGAATCCTGATCTGGGTCAGGTGCGAGATATTGTTGATCAGATCATCAAGGGACTCAGGGCCTTTCACCGCCGTGAGATGGTTCATCAGGACATCAAGCCTGAAAATGTCATGATTGATAAACACGGTGTGATTAAAGTCATCGACTTCGGTTCAACGCAGGTCGCAGGCCTGAAAGAGGTGTATACCCCCATAGAGCAGCATCATCTGGAAGGCACTGCCAATTATATTGCACCGGAACTGTTCGATGGTTTTGAAGGCACACCGCGAAGCGATATGTACTCTCTGGGTGTGACCATTTATGAAATGCTCAGTGGCGGTGGCCATTTCCCTTATGGCGAAACGGAAGAGGCAAAAGCACATAAGTTTTACGATTACACGTCAGTACGCAAATATAATGCAGATGTACCGATCTGGATGGATCGGGCTATTCAAAAGTCCGTATCCAGAAATCCTGAGCATCGCTATGACTCTTTCTCCGAATTCCAGTTTGATCTATCCAACCCGAATCAGGAGTTCATGAAAAGCTCGGCTCCACTGATTGAACGCAACCCAATAGGTTTCTGGCGCGGACTCTCTATCTTACTACTACTGCTTAACCTGACACTGCTCTTCTTTCTCACGCGTTAACATAAACGCGCAATTTCTCAGTCCCGCCAATACCAGATACTGTTTGTTATAGTTATGCGATAAAAAATAAACCCACTACATACAATAGATTCAGGGAGATGAGCAAAAAAAAAGGCGACCCGTCAGGGCCGCCCATTTCAAACAGTATAAAACTGAATTACAGTGCTTTCAGCTCTGCAACTGCAGCTTTAGCTTTAGCGCCACAAACTTTCTGGTTTGGCATTTTAGACTTGCCACCAGCGGCTTTTGCAACCTTTTTAGAGCTACACAGCCAAGCTTCCAGAGATGCGTCATCCCATACTGCGCCAGCTTCATGCTGAGCTTTCAGGTATGAACCGTATTTGAAACCAGCAACAGAACCCTGTTTAGCGCCAGCGATGCCTTTCAGGCCCGGGCCAACTTTTTTCTTGGCAGAATCCAGCTTATGACAAGCTTTACATTTACCCAGAGCTGAAGCATCAGCAGTAACTGCCAGGCCGCCCATTGCGAATGCTGCTGCTGCTGCGATCATTAGTACCTTTTTCATAATAAAATCCTCCTCTCGAATTCGGAAACGACTTGCTACGTAAGACGCCTCATGGTGTCAACCCTAAGCAGAGGCAAAATCAGGGGTAGTGGAAAAGAGTGCACCTATGGGGGGAAACCAGTTCCCCCCGACCACTTATTTCCCGCTCCTCAGTACCAGTTCATCATCCTTCACACCCACCTGAATGGTCTGCTCAGGCAAGATATCACTGGCTATCAGCATGCGCGCTATAGGTGTCTCCAGATGCTGCTGGATAAAACGCTTTAATGGTCTTGCTCCATATACCGGATCGTAGCCCGAAACAGCCAGCCACTCACGAGCTTCCTGACTCAGCACCAGTCCAACCTGCTGGTCAGCCAGTCGCTGGCGCAATTCAGTAAGGAACAATTCTACCACCTCGATGAAGTCGGACTGACTCAAAGGTTTAAATAGTACGGTATCATCCACCCGGTTAAGAAACTCCGGTCTGAAATGCTCACGCAAAGCCATCAATACCTGCTGACGTGCAAACTCATCGATCACGCCAACCTCATTAATGCCATCGAGAAGAAACTCGGAACCGATATTACTGGTCATAATAATAATCGTATTGCGGAAGCTCACTGTGCGGCCATGACTATCGGTCAGGCGTCCGTCATCAAGCAGCTGCAGCAGTATATTAAACACATCCGGGTGCGCCTTCTCCACTTCATCCAGTAGCAATACGCAATAAGGCTTGCGACGCACCGCCTCAGTAAGTTGACCGCCTTCCTCGAAACCGACATATCCGGGGGGCGCTCCAACCAGACGGGAAACGGTATGTTTCTCCATATATTCGGACATATCGATACGCACCATATTCTGCTCACTGTCAAACAGGCTACGGGCAAGTGTGCGGGCAAGCTCAGTTTTCCCGACACCTGTCGGTCCGAGAAACAGAAACGAGCCAATCGGGCGATTCTGATCACGAATGCCCGCACGAGCGCGCAGTACGGCATCAGAAACCGCTTTCACTGCCTCATTCTGGCCGATCACTCTTTCATGTAATACCGATTCAAGCTTCAGCAGCTTGTTGCGCTCACCTTCCATCAGCCGCGTTACAGGAATACCGGTCCAGCGAGCAACCACTTCGGCAATCTCTTCCTCACTCACCTCTTCACTGAGCATGCTCTTCTGCTCACTGGCCGTTGATTCAAGCTCAGCCAACTGCTTTTCCAGTTCCGGAAGTTTGCCATAACGCAGTGAAGCCACCGTCTCAAGTTCATAATTGCGCTCTGCTGCTTCAATCTGCAAGCGTGTCTGATCAAGTTCTTCCCGCAGTGCCTGCACCAGACCAATCGCCCCCTTTTCAGCATCCCACTGGGCACGCATCACATCACGGTCCGCTGTGAGATCGGCTAATTCCTTACGCAACACTTTCAAGCGTTCCTGACTGGAGAGATCCTTCTCCTTTTTCAACGCAGTCTCTTCAATCTCCAGACGCATGGTCTTGCGAGTAATCTCATCCAGCTCTGCAGGCATCGAATCCATCTCGGTACGAATCGATGCGCAGGCCTCATCCACCAGATCAATGGCCTTGTCCGGCAGGAAGCGATCAGAGATATATCGATCAGAAAGGGTCGCTGCTGCAACCAGAGAGGCATCGGAGATACGTACCCCGTGATGCAACTCAAAACGTTCGCGCAATCCACGCAGGATAGAGATCGTATCCTCCACATCAGGGGCATCCACCTGTACAGGCTGAAAACGACGCTCCAGTGCAGCATCCTTCTCAATATAACGTCGATATTCATCCAGTGTCGTAGCACCTATGCAGTGCAACTCACCACGGGCCAACATCGGCTTGAGCATATTACCGGCATCACTGCTACCTTCTGTTTTCCCGGCACCGACAATCGTATGTAACTCATCAATAAACAGCAGCGTGCGCCCTTCCGATGCCTTGATCTCATTCAGTACAGCTTTCAGCCGCTCTTCAAACTCACCCCGGTATTTAGCTCCTGCCATCAGTGAGGTCATATCCAGCGCAAAGAGTGTACGGTCTTTCAAGCCTTCCGGCACATCACCGGAAACGATGCGCTGCGCCAGCCCTTCAGCAATAGCTGTTTTACCCACTCCGGGCTCACCAATCAGTACCGGATTATTTTTGGTTTTTCGCGAAAGGATGCGTATCAGAGAACGGATCTCTGTATCACGACCAATCACCGGATCCAGCTTGCCGCTTTTGGCCATCTCAACCAGGTCTGTACCGTATTTTTTCAAGGCTTCATACTGCGATTCAGGTGAGTCGCTGGTTACCCGCTGATTTCCACGCACGGCCTCCAGTGCTGCCAGAAATATTTCCCGGCTTATGCCCTGTTTGCTAAAAAACTTGCCTGCATCACTGGATTCACCCTCAGCAATAAATGCCAACAGCAGGTGTTCCACCGATACATACTCATCCTTCAGCCCTTTCGCCTCATCTTCTGCCACCACAAAAAGCTTCTGCAGACGCTGGGTGATATAAACCTTGTCCGCTTCAGTGGAACTGACACTGACGCGTGGCCTGCGCGACAAGGAGTGCTGTATCTGTTCCCGACAGAGTTCGACAGAGGCACCGGACTGCTCAATAAGGCGTGAAGTCAGCCCGTGTTCCTGGGCCAGGAGTTCAGCCAACAGATGCTCACCATCTACCTCCTGATGCGACAGACGCACAGCCAACTGCTGAGCCGCTGCTATTGCTTCACCCACCTTCTGCGTCACACGATTCAAGTCCATTACCATCTCCTTGCCATCATCCTGTAGCCAAAAATGACTACTATATTTCTATAGGGACTTGAGATGGGGAATCCAAGCCTTGGAAAATTCTGGTCTGTTCAACCTTCTCTCATAGCGCAATCTATCCAAGGGAAACAATGTCTCTATATGGCAGGGTTTCCTGCCATAGCAATATGGGCCACCTCTTCAAGCAGTGCTTTTCTTGTGTACGGCTTCCTCACAAATCCGGCCAGGCCAAATTTCTGTAGCCGCTCAACCGTCTCGACAGCAGGAAAACCACTACTGAGCAGCACAGGAATATCCGCTCGTATCGCCTGCATCGCATAAAACAGCTCTTCACCATCCATTTTCGGCATGGTTAAATCCAGCAGTACAAAAGCCAGCTCATCCGCATGCTGGCGAAATAGTGTCATGGCTTTGTCACCACCATTGGCTGTGATTACCTGTATCCCTTCATGTTCTAACAGGCGTTTTGCAACATCCCTGACTGCCTTCTCATCATCAACCACCAGTACGATACCGCGCAATGAAAAAGGCGTAACAAACTCACCAGTCTGTTCATGCTCATCGACGATCTCTTTGGCAGTCGTCAACATAGGTAGATAGATAGTAAAGCAGGATCCCCTATCCGGCTGACTCTGCAAAGCCAACGTACCTCTATGGCTGCGCACTATACCGAGCAGAGCTGCAAGCCCCAAGCCGCTGCCGGTTTCTTTAGTGGAAAAAAACGGATCAAAGATACGGGCTCGGGTTGCCTGATCCATACCACAACCGTTATCCTCAACTTCGATAAATACATACTCACCGGCCAACTGCTCTGTGCTCATATACATGCCGATAAAGTCTGTTTTGGTGAGGCTTCGCACACCTGTACGCAGTGTAATTTCACCCGGTTTTCCGCTCAAGGCTTCAGATGCATTGGTGATCAAATTCATAATCAATTGCGTTAGCTGGTTTTTATCACCATAAACATTGGCAAGATCAGGCATCAACTCCTGCTTAAGTAAGGCATTTTTTCCTATCACCGTAACAAGAAGATCGGATACATCCCTAACCAGAATATTCAGGTTCTGGTCTCCCATAGCGAAACGCCCCTGCCCCGAATAGGCAAGCATCTGACGTACCAGATCTGCCCCCTGACGCGAGGCTTTAAATATTTGCTGTAGATAATAACGCATTTCGCTCTGCTCAGGAGCATCAAGCAGAGCCAATTCAGCATTTCCCATCATACTTACCAGAAGATTATTGAAATCATGGGCGATACCACCGGCAAGCACACCGATACTTTCCATTTTCTGTGCCTGCTGCAATTGCCCGGTCAACTCCAGACTCTCCCGCTCAGCCTGTTTACGCTCAGTAATGTTACGGACATTACCCTCGATACCAAGTAACTCGGACTCTTTTCCATAACAGTACTGCGCATTCACCTCAACCCAGACAGGAGCGTCATTGAGATGTTTCAAACAGATTTCAAAATGCTGTAGATGCCCCCCGGATTCATCCAACGCTTTGGTAAAAGTGCTGTATTCATCCATCTGATAAAAAAGCCTGCGCATAGGCCTGCCAATGAGCTGACTGCGTGTATAACCAAGGTGTCGCTGACAGGCCAGAGAGACCCAGACGATATTACCTTTCATATCGGCCCGGTAATAGGCATCCTGCATATGATCGAGAATATCCTTATATTCAGAGCTAATCTGTTCAAGTGCAGCAGTTCGCTTTCGAATGCCTGTACGCAACTGCACGGTATACAGGAAGAGTAACAGCACCAATCCACCCAATAAAACGAACAAGATCCAGTATCGATAGAACCAGAGCACCTTGACGATATCCGGCTCATCCCGATAGATGAAAACATCCCAATCTATATCGCCTGTTTTATAACCCAATTCATCAAACACATCTTGAATATAGTGCCAGCGTTTGAGCTCGGATTGACCGATAGGCACGACATCATGAAATACCAGATCACGAATGCCTAAGCCTTCAAAATGCAGATGCTCTCTGGATTTATACTGGCTGTTATATTTCCCATAAATCAGATCTACTGTTTCATCAAGATGCTCAAGAGCATATTTCCAACCCTTGATACTTGCCCTGCGAAAAGCCGCCGCACGCTTTGGGTGATTCTGCATCTCATACTCTGTTGTTACCAGCGTATCACCGTAGAAATCTATGCCATAATCGTGCGGTTCAAATTTACTGAATGGAACACCTTCCTGCCGCATCAAATAGGGTTCGTTCGTACTATAGGCAGGAAAGGCATCGGTCTTACCTGCCATAAGATCGTGAACATCAAAACTGCTGGGCTGACGAATATAATCAGATTCACTCAGACCAAACTTTTTCAGCAGAGCCAGCACCTCCACAGTAAGATAACCACTCTGCAACATAATCCGCTTACCACGTAGATCAGCAGGTGTTTTGTATACATGCCCTGGCTCTGAGCGAAGCATCAAAATCTGCGGACTGTGCTGAAAAACATTCGCAAGCACGACAACCGGCTTTCCATCCGCCCGTTCAAGCAGTACACCGGCATCACTGATAGCGTATTCTACATCTCCTGCCAGCAATTTCTCTACCGGATCATACTTTGGCCCTCCCTCAATCAAGCTTACATTCAGCCCTTCAGCTGCATAATAACCTTTTTCAAGAGCAATATAGTAACCAGCAAACTGAAATTGGTGTTTCCACTTCAGATGCAGCCGCAGCTCTTTATCAGAAGTCATGCCCGGATCGGGAGATGCATAAGATGGTATGGCCCAACAGGTCAGACCAATCACCATACAGACACCTGCAAGCCACCTCATCATTTACCCCTGAAGATAGCTAACAGGAAACCCTGGCAATTCCAAAAGAGCCTGCTCGCCCTTGCTTGTCGCTTAGCCACCAACTGCACTCCTGATTAATGCCCTGTAAGTTCCACTACAAATACGGATACCTTGGCCACTGTAGCAGGATTGGAGTTGGCAATCTCTACAATCAGATCATCACTACCGGATGCATTATCAAAACGCGCCTGAAACTCATGATTTCCGACACTATAGCTGCGCTGCTGGGTCAATGTTTTTTCCACTTCATCCCTGACCCCGACTATACGAAAGGTCAGCGGCCCGACCGTGTCGGAAACCATAGTCACCTCAAAAAAACCGGGACGATTGGGCATGTCAAAAAACTCACGGGATTTCTGAAATGGAGGCACATTGGCATCACGGTAGTAGAGGTAGTTTTTACCCATTTCAAAAGCAGACACAGCACCTGGCCCTGCAGAGAAAAACAGTGCGAACAAGAGCAGAGGAATCACTCTACTCATGGGTTTTCCTGCGTTTCAATATCATACTTATCACATAGATAACGCATTTTGTCCTTGGCACGGTCCCCAAAACCAAGCCAGCGACCTGCTCGCGCCTTGATATGATGATTGCGTTTCAGCGCAGCCTCTACCAGCTGTTGTTCAAAATGAGCAACAGCTTTTTCAGCCCGAATCCCTGTTTCCGGCAACTGCTCCAGCCATAGCTGAAGAGGATCCATATCATCGGCAACCAACTGAGGACCGGTCAATGAGGGGATCGATTCCACCACCATACCCGGAGCAAGCACGACCGAGCGTTCGATCACATTCTCCAGTTCACGCACATTGCCCGGCCAGCTGTATCTGGAGAGCTGGTCAAGTAGCTCATCCGAAAGTGGTTCCATACGTTTACCACACAGTGCCCCTTTCCTGATCAGAATGGACTCCACCAGTAGTGGTAGATCTTCGATATGCTCTCTCAACGGCGGTACTGCAATCTCCACCACATGAATACGATAATAGAGATCATCACGAAATGTTCCCTCGGCAACATTGGCTTCCAGATCTTCACGAGTAGAACAGATCAAACGCACGTCCGAAGTCAGAATCGCATCACCGCCAAGGCGCGAAAATTCGCCCGACTCAAGCACGCGAAGCAATTTTGCCTGTACTGCCAATGGAAGTCCTGCCACCTCATCCAGAAACAGTGTGCCACCTGTTGCGCGTTCAAACCAACCCAGTTTGCGTCCCATCGCACCTGCAAATGCGCCCTTCTCATAACCGAAGAGTTCAGACTCCAGCATCTCGGCACTCATCGCAGCGCAGTTAATGGCGATAAAAGGCTGTTCTTCTCGACTACCGGCAGCATGCAGGCGGCGTGCTACCAATTCCTTGCCTGTACCTGTTTCACCACGTATCAACACTGTTGAAGGAGCACCTGCTACTTGTTCCACCATCGTCTTTAACTGCTGCAATGGTTCCGATTCACCCAGCAGTTCCTTGTTAACTTGAGTTTCCAGCGCTCGCTGCATTTCCTGTTCACGCACCATCTTCCAGCGCGCTTCCATGCTACGGTCTATCTTCGATTTTACTTCATCAGGATCAAATGGTTTGCCAAAAAAGTCCTGTGCGCCAAGTTTTTGCGCCCGCAGGGCCATAGCGCGTTCATCATGACCTGTGATCACAACGACAGGTGTATCAGGACTATCTTCGCGTAATTTTGCAAGATACCCCATACCGATCTCTGGATTATCAGGTTCAGGTGGCAAGGCCAGATCCAGCACGACAAGATCAACCCTGTGACCGGCGAGCATTTCATCCGCACCATCAAGATCACCGGACTCAAGTATCTGATAGTTATCCTTTAACAATAACTTCAGATTCAAACGGTTAATATCATTATCATCAACAACCAGTACAGTCTGTTTCATCGCTAACTCTCCTCGGCATTCTGATGCTGCCACAACGGCAAAGTGACAATAAAGGTGGAACCTTTCCCATCCCCCTCACTTTCTGCAGTAATCATTCCACCATGTGCCTGTACGATCCTGCGGCTTAAATAGAGCCCAACCCCCAGCCCGCTACTTTTACTGGTGGAAAACAGTCTGAACAAGCGGTAGCGAATAAAGTCTTCAGAAATACCGCAGCCCTGATCAACGACCCGAATCTCAGCCATCTGCTGCCCCTCATCATTTTCAATCAGGTGCGTCTCAAGTTTCAATTCACCCTGCCGTTGCATAGCCTGTACGGCATTATCGTAAAGATTCTCGAACACACCCTGCAAAAGATCGGCATCACCAGCCACCGCCGGGAGAGAATCATAACATTCTGACAAAGTGAGCGATTCAGGCCATAATCGCTCTTTAACACTGGATTTAAGCAGCTGAACCAGATCTAACGGTGCCAGCACAGGATCAACAGGCGCATTGGGATCCGATACCCGCTGCATCAGAGTCTGCATGCGACCGGAAACCTTACGTATTGCCACAAGCATGCGCTGTGTATCTTCTTCATCGAGTTTTCCCGATCCAAGATGATGAGCCAGGAAGGAGAGATCATGCAGACGGTTTTTCAAATCATGTGAATGCAGCTGTTTGGTAACGCGCGAGAATGAATCCAGACGAGCATCCTGAGACTGTTGATGCGTCAAACGCGCATGCTCAAGACTCATGGCTGAGAATTTGGACAGGCTTTCCAGGCTTTCACGCTCCTCTGCATCCATAGGCCAACCATCCAGGCGTGGCCCCAGCCATAGATAGGAGTCGCCACTTGCTCCCGGCAGTTTAAGGCATAGCTCATAAGCCTCATGATTCTGGATGTGATTTGCAGCAGGAATCTTCGGCATACCGGCCGGGAATGCATACCAGTCACCATCAGGAATATTTCGCTCATCGAGTGCAGCATAAGCACGGTAACTTACCTTGCAGATCCGTTCCAGCAGTGCCGTTTCAACATCTTGTAGCGGAAGCTGAGCAAGATCCCCTGCTCCTAACTGGCGGATAGCAGCCAACGTATCGAGCTGGTGCCGGAAAAACAGACGATCAAGTGCCCGTTGCATCGACTGAACCAGCGGTGCAAACCCGAATGCAGCCGAGATCGCTGCAATCACCATCGCCCAAACCGAAACCGGCTGGTGGGTTACGACATACACGGCCGACTCGGCCAACATCAATACAAGTACAAACACCGCAATGGCAACCAGCGTGGCACCAAAGTAGGCAAAGGAGTGCACCAGGCGTCTGAAGCTGAACATCAGGCGCAGTGATGGAGGCAGGATATCAGCTATCAGCTAACTCCAGAGATTCACTGCCGGACTGCAGCTGCGCCTTAAATGCAAGCATGGCGTCGCGCAGAGACATAGCATCCTCGCCCGTCATTGGCAACAACGGCAGACGCAGCTCATTATTCATCCAGCCCAGAGCAGCGCATGCTGCTTTCACCGGAATCGGATTGGACTGCACAAACATCGCCTGATTAAGCCCGGACATGGCAAACTGGGCTTTGCGAGCCATTACAATATCACCTTTAGCCATAGCTGTGGTCAAAGCCGTCATGGTTTTCGGTACGACATTGGAAACCACCGAGATGACACCGTGACCACCCATCACCATAAATGGCATGACTGTGGCATCATCACCGGAATAGAACTCCATACGATCACCACAGACATTCAGTGTATGAACCAACTGCTCCATGTCTGCTGTCGCATCCTTGATGGCAACAATATTGGCCACATGTGACAGACGTCCCACCGTCTCAGGCAGGATATTTGAATTGGTTCTGCCAGGTACATTATAAACCACCTGAGGCAGGTGTACTGCATCAGCCACGGCTTTATAGTGCTGGTAAATGCCTTCCTGGGTCGGTTTATTGTAATAAGGAGAAATCAGCAGTGCGGCATCGGCTCCCAAAGATTTGGCAGCAGCAGTTAATTCAATCGATTCTGCAGTATTGTTACTACCGGTTCCGGCAATCACCGGCACACGGCCTGCGACCTGCTCTACTGCGATGCGGATGACCTGCTTATGTTCATCAAATGACAGCGTTGCTGCCTCACCGGTCGTACCTGCCGGTACTACACCGTCGACACCTGCTGCTATCTGGCGTTCCAGGTGGGCACGAAATGCCTCTTCATCAATATTACCATTCGAAAATGGTGTGACCAGAGCGGTCATCGTGCCATGAAACATGCCAGCCTCCATCATTACTCTGGCTGAACTATAACTACTTCGCTTGCAGGAGAAAGGGAATATATTACAATATCCACCAGGCAGAAGGGTGTAATGAAATAAGTCGGCCATACATGGCTGCTTCCCCTCACTATTTCACCACAAATACCGCACCCTACTTCTCTTCTCCAGTTGAATCTGATCGGGATATTTTGACCTGCATATCTAAATTCAGCATGAAACTATTCTGCATGATTCATTGCCATTTAGATTGGTCCCAAGTTGACTTCTCATGCCTGTGAACTATGCTAAATATAGCCTTGAGCACACAAATCTCGGGGCAAGGATGTGAGGCAAACTATGATGTCTGTATCCAGATACGTTTTCTTTTCCCTGACAAGCATCATGCTATCCCTAGTCTCCATCGTTTTTTCTATTGCCCGGCCAGCAGTACACATTTATTACTGCAACTATCATTTGCTCAAGTTTCACAGGATCAATCCCGTTTTCCCCAACAGCCATAATCGTTTTAACTTAAGGTTGACTCAATAAATAGAAGATACGGAGGGAGACTATGGCAACGCATCAACACTTATCCATAAGCTGGCTGACCACATTCACCCTCTTTTTTCTCTCTCTTTTCTCAATCACTCTTTCTGCAGAGGCTATGGATATTCAGGCCATGAAAGGAAACCCGAAGATCATGATCATGATGCATGAAAAGGTGATGGGCGTGTTCGGGACCACCGGCTTTGAGCAACCCAGTCAGGCAGATACCACCATGATGCAGGCATTTCAGGACGAAGGTTTTATGGTCGTAGACCCTGCAACGGTACGACGCAACATCAGCCGTTCAAGAGGTATGCGTCTTCTCGAAGGTGATAACAAGGGTGCTGCTGCAGTCGGCCTGCAGCATGGTGCCCAGTTCTCTATTATCGGCACGGCAATCAGCAAGCAGGCCGGATCCAAACTGTACGGAACCCAGATGCAAAGCATCCATGCCACCTTAACCGCCCGCGTAGTTCGAAATGATGATGCCAGGGTCATTGCCACCGGCTCAGCAAGGGCATCACAAGCCCACATTGATGAGGTTCAGGGGGGGGTGATGGCCATCGAAAAAGCTGCAACCACACTTGCGAATAATCTCATTGATCAAATCATGGTAAAATGGGAATCCGAGGCGGTTGGCATAGCAAAAAGTCAGTCCGTTTCACTCAATATTACAGGGCTGCATTCCTACAGGCATCTGGATTACATCATGAATTTTCTGGAAACCAAGGTAAAGGGAGTCAAAGCGGTGCATATGAGAAGCTTTTCTCAGGGCATTGCTGAACTGGGCGTTGAGTATCAGGGCAATATGCGTGAACTCGCCAGATATTTGTCCAGGCAACGTTTTTCCGGCTTCCGTCTGGAACCAACCAATGTGACGCAGAATCAAATGGATCTCAAAGCAATACTGCAGAGACGGTAAATTATTAAGCACTCATCCATCTGCCCCTGTTTTGAGCTATAATCAACGTACTGCGCTTATCTAACCGGAGCAATTATGCAGAGATTAGAATTCAGGATATGTTCAAATGGCTGACTTACGAGAAGTCACCCGAAAAACCTGTACTACGCTAGTGGCCAGCTTTCTCTTTCTGCTAACCGCTTACCCTTCCCTGGTCATAGCCTCCAACAACAGCTTATCAGCTAATCAACTGTGGCAGAAAAACCCCACATTTTCTTCACCGCCTGTCGGGATTCAAAATGAAACAGGTATCAGTAACCCGTTGTATTATGTACATCACTTCCCTGACCCGGTAAATGCCTGGAATGGTAATCTTTTTCTGGCTTACCAGGATATTTTCATACCTGCCAGAGGTTTCCCGCTGGAACTAAGCCGTGCATACAACAGCCATGGTTCAGAAAAGGGATTATTTGGCATTGGTTGGTCATCCTCATTTGATGTACATATCAAAGATCCAACTGCGGAAACTCTGCGAATCAGAAACTGGGATGGCTCAACAACCAGATACCGAATAAACAGAAGTAAGAACCCTTCGAAAGAAAAGCGCTTCGAAGCAGAATTCACATCTACCCGGTTCGTGATTAAAAAAACTAATGGGACTTATATTCTTGATCTGGGCAATGGAGATAAAAACTTTTTCTCCCGGAAAGGAAGGCTGCTTAAAAAGTTAGATGCTTACGGAAACAGGACACACTTCCTCTATAACTCACAAGGCAACCGACTGCTTGCGGTAGCAGATGATGCTGGTCGTAAATTACAATTCTCTTATACAGCCGCGGGACTAATCAGCTCACTCAAAGACCCGACAGGAAGAGTTCTGAAATATCGGTATGATAGAAAGGCCAACCTGATAGAGATGATTAATGCTTCGGGCGAGTCCACCCGCTACAGCTACGATAAAAACCATAATTTATCAAAAATCATTCAGGCAGATGGGGCTATCATTCGCAACGCCTATGATAAAACCTCAGACCGAATAGTGCGCCAACAGGGGCCTGGAAAAAAAGCTACGACTTATACCTACACCGGCTCCCAATCCAGAGGTATGACAAGAAAGACAGTGGTAACTGACAATGCAGGGCATCAAACGACTTATACTTATTTTACGGACAATGGCAAAATCAAACGACTGATAGTTACCAATGCTAATAATCATAAGACATCTTATCAGTATGATCGCCACGGGAACCTAATCAAATTAACCAACCCAACTGGGGCCTCCACGTTATATAAATATGATGGCCACAACCGATTAATCACCCGCATTGATGCTTCCGGATCCCGTTGGAAATATAGCTATATACAAAGCTGCGGCTGCAGCAAAGCTGCGACAACAACGAACCCTCTTGGAAAGACAACAACCATACGCTACAACAAGCAATTATCAGCAACGACAATCATCAATGCCCGGGGCCAAGTGACCAGAATCACATACGACCCCAAGGGTGACCTGATCAAAATGATGACCAGAGATGGGGTACAAACCCGATATGCATACGATGCATACGGTAACCTCACCAAAATGACAGACCCGACAGGTGAGACTAGATATGTGCGGGATATACTGGGCAGAACTACCAAAGTAAGTTTACCTGATAGCACGATATACCGATACAAATTTGATACTGAAAATCGACTGGCAGAAGTCACCAAACCTACAGGCTTTCGTACCACGTATCATTACGATGCCATGGGGAGAATGATCAATAGCAAGAATCCTAAAGGGCAATCCACTTTCACATACAATAAGGCCGGTCTATTAACGCAGCTACAGGATAGAGAAAATAATCCGGTTTATTTTACCTATAACCAGACAGGTGACCTAATCAGCATTACCGATGCAAATGGAGGAATATCGCGTTTTAAAGTTGATGCTCTGGGCAACATGCTTGAACACATCGACCCATTGAACAGAAAGATCAGATATCACAGGGACGCACTTGGTCGAGCAGTCATAATCACTGATGCCATGGGTAATAGAACAAAACACGTTTATGACCCTGCAGGCAACATGATCAAAGAGAGCCATGGCGATGGAATGTTAAGGAAGAGTTATGCCTATGATGCCGCCAACCGTCTGGTTGGTATAAAGATTCAACCCGCAGGCATCAAAACAGAGATCCAATACGATGCACTTAACAACCTTGTCTCTACAACGACAGGTGGAGTCAGCATCTCATATGACTATGACAAGGCAGGCAGGTTGAACAAGGTTTTTGAAAACGGAAAACTGATCAACAGTTATAGCTACACCCCAACAGGAAAACTAAGTCGCGCAAAGACAAAACATAGTAGCATAAACTTGCGTTATAATGACCGGGGGTTACCAGCTTCGGTCTCACAAGATGGTATGAGCATACATTATACTTATGATAAATATGGCAGGAAAAATAGTCGGATTGATTCTGAAGGCAGCAAGACCCGTTATTTCTACGATAAAGCAGGACGCCTTGCTAAATCCCGCACAAACAATGGTAATATATTTACGTATCACTATGACCGATTGAGCCGATTAACCGGTATAGATTACCCCAATGGTATTCAGCTAACACGTCAGTTCGACTCTGTTGGAAATATTACCCTTGAGAGAGCAGTGAACCGCAAAAGCGAGACCGTTTACCGGAAAGAAACCAGTTATAATTCAACTGGAAACCCTATTCTGGAAAAAAACCTGAATGGTCAGACATGGGAATATCTTTATGACCCACTGAATAGGCTTAAAAAAGCAACAACGCCATGGAACAGCTGGGCTTACAGCTATGATGCCCTGGGAAACCGTACCAAAATGACAAAAAATGGGAGCACCACCACCTATAAATACTCCGGAGACAGGCTAATGAGCATGGTGGCTGGCAGGGAAAAAAACCGATTTTTCTATGATGCCAGAGGCAACCTGATCGAGCAGAGATCCAGATCCAAAAAGATTCACTACACCTATAATGCAATGAATCGATTGACGGTCATGCGTGGAGAAAACCCTGATGTTAATCTGAAAATCGAATACGATGCTCTGGGCAGAAAATCCAAAGAAACGATCAACGGCCGTTCTACCACCACACTCTTTGACGGTTACCAGGCACTGACAGAATACACCTCCGGCAAAGCTGTTCGGAAACACATCAGTGGGCCTGAACTTGATCGTCATTTGGCTATGGAAACCTCTACTGGAAAGATCGTTTATATGCTGCAAGACAGGCAGATGAATAATTTTGCCACACTCAATCAAGCTGGAGATATTATCAGTAAGCATGCATACAGTCCCTTTGGCGAAGAGGCCTATCACATAGGGAAGCCGTCTTCACCCTACCAATATACAGGCCGCCATGCAGTGGGAAACAGCGGGCTTGTAGATTTTCGTTTCAGACACTATCGACCGGACCTGGGACGGTTTCTTACACGGGACCTGTTACCTGACTCCCACTCTTATCTCTATGTATCCAACAATCCCCTGCGCTTCAACGACCCTCTCGGGTTAAAACAGAAAGGATTCTTTTCCGCACTAGGTGAGATGCTTAATGCCGTTGCAAGAGGAGATACAGAAACAGCAAATAAAATTAAAAGGGACATGGGAAACCCACTGGATATAGCCTACAATGTAGTGTGGGGCGAGGAGTCGACAGTGAAATCTGTCGCAAGAGGTGCTCCTATTCCCGGCGGTTGGTTTGTCTCACTCGGAGTTACGCTTTCAGACTGGAAGGATGGAAGTATAAGCTGGCTTGAAGCTACGGGAGAAACGCTGATTAATCTCATCCCGTTCGCCTCATCGGTACCAGCAGCTCCTGCTACAGTTCGAGAGGTATCGCAAGTCATTCCTACACTTAACACCATAAGAGGTGAGGCCACAACTGCAGTAAATAATGCCAATAATTCTGAGTGCACGGAGTAGGACTAATGAATCGTTATTCAATAAGCCCCGACTTCAATCATACAGCACACGACGACGCAGCCCGTCATGGCTATTGCGCCAATCTACTTGTCAACATTATGGAAGATCATTTGGCCTTGGCGGATCAACAGCTCTGGAGTCCCGCGTGATGAGCACCATGAAGGCAAACAGTTCCGATCTGTTGCTGATCATCCTGACAATAATCGGGTTACTGCTTCTGCCCGCCATCCAGCCTGCTAACGCCTTCTGTCCACCCTCATCTTCTCCTCACGCATCTGGAAACAGCAGTCCTGTCGGAACAATAAGTGGCGCAGGTTCTGGAACCCCCGGGTATTCAACACCTGATACAGAACCAACAAACACAGGAGAATCTTCCTCTCGTGCGTGCGGAGCGAATGAAATCGATAGCAATGGCAGTTGCATATGCAGACCTGGGTTTGAACGTATCAGCGGTACCTGCAAGGCTCCCTGTGGTACGAATGAAACCCGTGATTCATCTGGCAACTGTGGATGCTCAAATGGTTTTGAGAGCATTAATGGTCAATGCGAAACTGCATGTACTGCCAATGAAGAGAGGATAAACGGCCAGTGTCTGTCCAAATGTGGCGGCAATGAAGAGAGAAATGCTTCCGGAATATGTGTCTGCCAACAAGGATACGAATTTAGTAGCGGTAGCTGTCAGGTCATCTGTGGTGCTAACGAGCGGCGCAACGATCAGGGGAGCTGTTCTTGTATCTCAGGATATGAAATCGTCAACGGAGAATGTACCCCGGCCTGTGGCGCAAACAAGCAACGTAATAAACAGGGCAACTGCTCTTGCATGGCAGGATTTGAGCCTGTCGGCAACAAATGCCTGCCGCCATGTGCACAAGGCAAGGTACGTGCTGTAAATGGTAAGTGTGTATCTACAGATGGTTACTGTGACTCTAATCGCGAATGCCCCGCTGGGTATATCTGTATTGCAGGTTTCTGTGACCCGGGCATGGGTACACCTCCGCCTACCAAAGAACAGATTGAAGGTGCTGAAGGTGCCGGCGGTGATGCACAACCTCCAATACCAGAATCAGGCGGTGGTTCTACCGGCGATCCAATTCCTCCGACTGCACCTGATGACCCTGAATATGATCCATACGATGACCCGTATGACCCGAATCACTATCCACCAAGACATCCGGGTCGTGATGGCCATCGTCCTCCACCGGATTTTGGTGATAAATTCACCGATCCGGACAAACTCCTGCCGCCGCCATACTACCCACCCGGCGGCTACGGTGGTGGGTCTTCAACCGGCGGCAGTACACCACCATCCAAACCTGGCGGTGCTTGCCCACCGGGATGCCATGTCAGGCCCGACGGCGGCGGCTGCCACTGTGGATCTGAGCAGCCAATTCCTTAAGCTAGCGCTGATTTATTCAGCACTTCCATGCAGCCCATGGTCGGGTTACCCAATCGACCAACCAAATCATTGATTTATAAGAAAAAGAAAAACAATGCGCCTCAACGTGTCACTTACCCTGCGGGAGAGTTGTAGTTATCCAACCAGGCTCATGCCTTTTTGTTCACCCTTTTGATGCTCAGCATCATGCTTCGCACCGCTACGTGACAGCTTATCGCTGCCTCATTTCACACCCCTGTGAAATGATATCTTTGCGTTCTGACCATTTTACAGGAAGTAAAATAACATGACGATCAGAAACCGAAGGTGAACATATGGATGTGGTAAATATTAATGCCAGGAGGCACACATCAGCATCTTTTTAACTGTTCAATGGACTTCAATTCCCAGGTTCATTCAGCACAACATCCTTCTTGAGCAGATCAGGATTACTCTGACTCTATTGAATGTAAGATAGGACATGGCAACGGTAAGTTTCTTATAGCTATAGACAGGGCCTCCTGCACTGTAAGTAGCTATCAAAAAGGGTACGAGGGCTAACGGGTTTTAAGCAAATCACCGCGTCTGAACCGGCGACCGGTAACGGGATAGCCTATTGAGAACTTCTCTTTTACTGTCTCGATTTCAATGATGCCGGTCTGCTCATCACTGCTGCCCAGGTTCATCCCGGTTTCAGGATCAATCAAGCTCTCCCCTTCTGAATAGACAAAGAGCTGGGCACCGCGATAGAGCCCTGCATCGCGGCCGCCATTCACATAGATTCTGCTGCCGTCCACTTTAACAATTCTAAGTTTTGGTGCGAGATCCTGCCTCGCCAAAGAAGCAGTGATAAACGATACCGCATCAGCGATTGCACTACGGGTAGCCTGACCAAGTGGTGTGGAAGAAAACATACCGCCGCCAATCTGGAAATTGGGGCTGGCATAACTGACCCTGCCACCTGCTGATCTGGCCTTGGCTGAGGCATAGGTCGAAGCAATGACCTGCCCCGTAGCTGCATCAATCACCCGCACATCAACACCAACATGTGCATTTTTACTTTGCCCACTCATACCAAAACGTTTGATTTGAACGCCCCCGCCCACTCCGGATGCTGCATCAGAGAATTCCGTCACCGCACCCCGGATGATAACCTGAGCACCCAGCATCTGACCTGAACGAGCAGCACTCTCCTGCCGCACCAGCCCCGACTGACCAAGCGCCTGTTCCCCCACCACATCACCGATAGCTATGCGTTCGAGCACAATAAACCGCCCTGTTCTGGCCAGTTCCGTGGTAAGCATTTCCGCCATACCCTTGCCTATATTTCTGCCACCATACACATGTTTGACCTTGTTTTTAAAGGCAGTCACAGACACCCGTAATTTACCTGCTGCGAGAACATCCGGGCAGTAAGCTGCAAACGATACAGCCATACAGAGAATAAACAGGACCATTAACCGCTTATCAGTTTTCATGACTTTGTACCTCCTGCTTACTTACCTGCCTTACCTGAACTGCACCAGGTCTCCTCGTTTAATCCGGTATCCGGAAGCTTCAACCCTTACTTTCCCCTTGGAAAATTTATCCTGAACTGTGGTTAATGTGAGTGTACCCACCCGTTCTTCTTCTGCACCAAGGTTCATACCGGTCTGGGGATCAATCAAATCCTTACCCTTGCTGTATACGATCAGCTGATCGCCAACTTTCAGGTTGGCATTGGAGCCACGATTAATGTACACAGTGCCTCTCCTGGCTTTGATAATAGCACCTTCCCATGCGATATAACGGCTTTTATCAAGGATAAAACCGATGGCTTTCTGCATGGCTTCCCGAGTTGCTTTACCCAGCGGGGTACTTTTAAAACCACCTGCACCAAATTGCAGATCATTCCTGCTAAAGCCTACCTTCATACCGGAACTGGTTGCTTTTGCTCTGGCATTATAGGAATCGATAATTTGACCTGTACTGGAATCAATAATACGGATATCTATGCCGACATGGGCTGATTTGCTCTCAGAGCCCAGATTTACACCTCTGAATGCCAATGCACCACCACCACCACTGGCATTATATTTAAACTCCGTTATTGCACCTTTAACCAGGAACTGGGCCCCTGCCAGTTGTCCAACACTCGCAGCGCTTTCCTGACGCACCAGACCAGTTTGCCCCAACTCCTGCTCTTTCACTATCTCTCTAAGGGCTGAACGCTCCACCAGCGTGAAGTGACCTGTTTTGAAGAGTTCAGTGGTCAACATTTCAGTCATGCCTTCGCCCACTTCACGGCTGCCATAACTGCCTTTCACCTTGTTTTCAAAGGTCAGAACGGCAATCGTCTTTTTAGGCCCATGGTAAGGGGCATAAACAGGTTCACCTGAACCTTTCTTCCCATATCTTTTCGTAGCAGTAGCGTATTTTTTCGTTGAACTTCCATATGTTTTCTTTGAGCTATAACGACCTTCGGACTCTCTCTTCACTTCCCTGGATGAGCTGTAAGTGGAACTACCACCATCGAGATCAGCTAGCCGCTCTTCAAATTTTCTGGCTTTGTATGGCAGCCCTCCTCTATGATAATAAGCGATCATACCCTCCAGTGAAGGTCTGTGATTAGGATCCAACTTCAGAGCATCTTCCAGATACCTTTTCGCTTTTCTGCTGCCTTTAGCTGTATATATACGACCCAACTGGCAGAGAGAATCCAGATTGTCCGGCTCCAGGCGTACAATCTTTCCTAATGGAGCAATTGCATTCTCATCACTACCATACTCCAACTCCACCCTTGCCCAAGCCTTATAGGCATCAAGATATTCCCTATCCAGTGACGTCGCGTAGCGATAAGCCCGCACTGCACTGGAATACTCCCGTTCTTTTTCTTCAACCAGACCTAACATGTATCTGAGTTCAGGATTCCTTGCATCCCGTTTAATAGCCCTGTGAAGCATTTGCTCAGCCTGTTCCAGTTTATTCCTTTGAATCAATTCTCTGGACTGAGTAATAACATCCTGGCTACTTCGGTCATATTCTCTTGCCTGACTTAACGGTGCTACCAAAAGTAGTAAAACAATGAGTGGATAAAGAATCCACTCTCTTTTCAAATGATCTGCGTAAAAAGTTACAGGAGATTGAAGATTGGCTGATCTCATTTTTCCGACTCCCCAAACGATCACATCGTATGCTCGCTTTAGTCATACAAGACACCTTTTATCTCAACAGGTTTGCCCCATAAGTATAGTCTAAAATGGATTGCTTTATTGGTTTAATCAAGGCAGGTGGGGTTCAAAAAATTCACACTGGAAGTAGTAATCTAAGTCTTGATAAGATGTGGAGTCAGGACATCTTCTCCAGCCCTTGATACTCCTCAGCTTCCACATAAACGCAGCCGGGATAAACCGGTCCGATATCCACCATGACCCAGGTATCACCCCGCATGCCCATCTCTACGTCAAAAACATCACCGACTTGAATCATATCAAGTATGACTCCCGGCAGGGGCACTGGCCCTATAATCTCTTCCTGTGAATCAAAATCAAAAAAGATAGCCGTATCCGATACAGTATTAACACGTCCGTGACCTTCAACAAAACGGGAGAAGCGTTTACCACGTAAACGCGGTGCAGTACCGCCTCCTGATCGAACAAAGTGAAATAGTACGCGTGATAATCTGGCCACACGTTCAGCCTCGGGTTTAACCTGTAGCAGCAGCTCTACAAAGCCAATATATGCACCCTGTTTCCACCACCGCTTCGTATGAATAAACTGAATCCACTGCTGCAACACCTCTGCGTAGCTATGAATCAACGTACTGTCACTGGTTTCCCGTACCATAAACCAGCCAAGGAAATCACGCAGATGTTCAGGATCAAGTGTATCCAGCGGAAGACGGCCCAGATCACCGCTTGGCTCCACATCCCCTTCCAGCAAATCAACCATATGCGACTCCAGGTTCTCTTCCCAATCGGCATAATCACCTTCATCAGCCAGCGCTGTATCCTGAAACAGATCAGAATAATGAATCAGATATTGAGCCAGCAACTCCAGACACTGTTCAGCTGTTTCGCTGTTGATTTCATCCGGGGTTGCTTCTGGAGAAATCTGTTTGATAAAATCATCCATTGCCCCCTGAAGGGTGCATCCATCAGACATAACGCTGCTCCGGCAGGTAAGCAGTAAACATGTAAGGCATTGAAACTCCTGAGAAAAATCCGAACATCTTGGCCAATTCTTGCCCGAAAAGGCCAAAATAGCTATGTTCGCGCACCGCTAAACGGTTCCGACCACCAGAACAACCTCTGGTCGCACAGTTTGAAACAAGCAGCAGTTGAGAGGAATACCATGCAGATCAATGTTACAGCTATTCGCGTAGGCAACATTCTTGAATATAATAACGCCCTCTGGCGCGTGATGAAAACCCAGCACGTTACACCAGGTAAAGGTGTCGCATGCATGCAGGTTGAAATGCGCAACATTGAAACCGGCAATAAAACCAACAAACGCTTCAACTCCACCGAACGCATTGAACGTGTCATTCTATCCCAGCGTGAAATGCAGTATCTGTACGCCGATGGCGATGATCATCACTTTATGGATACAGAAACTTACGACCAGATCACCCTCGGTGCAGATATGATGGAAAACGCACTGCCCTACCTGCTGCCTGAAGCCATGGTTACGGTTGAATTTCACGAAGAGCGTCCGCTGAATGTACAGCTACCACAGGTAGTGATCCTTGAGGTCGTGGAATGTGATGCATCCATTAAGGGACAGACTGCAACCAGCTCCTACAAACCGGGCAAGCTTGAAACAGGTGCCGCAATCATGGTTCCACCCTACCTGGAGTCAGGTACACGCGTGAAGGTCAATACTGAAAGTGGCGAATACATGGAACGCGCCTGATTCCACATAGGACCTTTCTCTCTGAATTGAACGCGGCCTTTTATCGGGTCGCGTTTTTTTCGGTCATTTCTCCAAGGTTGGCATTAATCGCCACAAACACCTCACGCATGCACTCCAGATCCTGTGAAGGGATACCACGCAACGCCTGATCACCAAGTTTTTTCAGCTCTGGCCAGATCTGTACAAAAGCCAACTCACCTTCCTCTGTAATCTTTGCCCTGATAATCCGGCGATCCTTCTGATCCTGCTCCCGGCCGACCAAACCGCTTTTGACCAGAGCATTCATCAAGCGTGTTACTGCCGCTTTGTCTTTCCCTAGAATACTGGCAAGTCTGGATTGCGGCAGACCATCAAAATGACGGATCATCATCAGCGTATCCGCTTCTTCAGGCGTAATATTGTATCCGGCATCCCTGCAGATCCGGCTCACGTGATAACGAACATGGCTAGTCATACAGCCAATGAGGGGCATAATAACACCAAGACCTTCATTAAGCTGATGTTGCGGATCAATTGTCATATGATGAAAACTACCCAATATAGTTTACCATATCAATAGTTGACAATGTCAATCAAAGTGCCAATCATTCATATCCATTGCTGTCATGTGTATAATGCCTGCTCATTGCACTACTTATGATCAAGATATTGCGATCACGAATAGTACAAACCGGCCATGGTAATAATAAGGAAGCCCTATGAAGAAGCTGTTTACTGCTCTAGTTATCACTGCCTTTATTCCGCTTGCAGGCGGCTACCCGGCCTTTGCTGAAACAATGAGCCTGAAACAGATTGTAGAAACCGTACTGGCTAATCACCCAAACCTGCAGGTCAGCCGTATAGATACAGCAATTGCTCGTACTGATAATCAGCGCATCCAAGGCATGCTCGATACCAGTGTTTCAGCAAGCCTCAAAGCCAGCGAAGAAACGATACCGGTTTCCAGCGATTTTCAGGCCTCTGAAACACGCATGGGACAACTCAGCGGGACTATTGCCAAACCGTTGGAAAATGGCGGAACCTTAAGTGCCAACTTTGCTTACAACCGTACTTCCCAGGCATTCAATTCTCCTTTGGCCGCACAGCTCTCCCGTTTTAATCCTGCCTACCGCAATCAGCTCAATCTCAGCTATCGTCACCCCCTGCTTAAAGGGGCTGACAGGCCTGATTTTCACAACGCCCTGCTGATTGCCGAAGCAGGCATCAAATCGGCAGAGTGGCAACGCCAGCTTGTGGTTCAACAGCTCACACTGCAGGCCATCAACACCTACTACCAACTTGCTTCAGACGATATCAATATCGGCATTGCCGAACAGGCAGCAAAGCGCGCGGAAAAACTGCTGGCCTATCAGCGAACACGTGAACGTTTCGGACTAATTGAGAAGGCAGATCGTTTGCAGGCAGAAGCTCTGTTGTCAGCACGCAATACAGATCTGCAAAGAGCACTATCCAGACGTCTGTCGAGCCAAAGCAGTCTAAACCGCTTGATGTTAAAACGTGCTGACACAGCACTTACAGTCAGAGAGCAGCTAACAGATGATATCTCCCTCCCATCGATGCAGCAGGCACTTGTTCTGGCTGAATCCAAAAGACCGGAACTACAATTGTTAACAGCACAAATGGAAGCCGCCGAAGCACAATTAGCTATCAGTCGAGATACGGACAATCTGCAACTTGATGTGATTGCAGAGCTGGGAACCCGCTCACTGGACAGTAATGCTGCAACTGCCGCAGCACGCGGATTCACGCCCCAGGATCATTATGCAGCCCTTAGCTTTGAACTATCTGATCTGCTGGTACGTAACAGCGCACATGCAGCTATCCAAAAAGCTGAACTGCAGCGTCAGCGTGTTCAGGCAGAACGCGTCCGCACAGTTGAAGAGATCAAAGATGATATCTCTGCGGCCATCACGGCCATCCAGGCAGGAAAGCCAACACTGATTCTTGCCCGCAAACAGGCCATAGCTGAAAAGCATAAATTCAATGCTGAAATGAGACGTTACCGTGAAGGACGCTCTGACACGGCCACACTTGTCCAGTTTGAAGGTGAGCTTCGTAACGCAGAGCTTAATGCCGACCTGCAAGCTCTTACCCTGCAACTGGCAGCTCGACAGCTTTCCTGGGCTCAAGCCACACTGCTTGATGAACTAGGCTTAAACGACAGCAAGGCGGAGCAATAACCGATGAAAAGCATGATCGCTTTTTTTGTTAAACGCGGAGTACTGGTCAACCTGATCTCCATCATCCTGCTGCTCGGAGGCATGTATGCCGCCATGCAGATGCAGCGAGAAGCATTTCCAAGCATCAATTTTGATGTTATTTCCATCTCCGGTGTTTATCCGGGTGCTGCCCCTCGTGAAGTCGAACGACTGATGGTTGCGCCAATCGAACAGGAGTTAAAAGGCATTGATGGCATCAACGTCACCCGCTCCACCTCCTTCTCAGGAACTATGCAGATTACTATTGAGGTAGACCCCAACTTCAAGGATCGCTCCAGACTGGTTTCCGATATACAGCAGGCAATCAATCGAGCTGATCTGCCCGTCGACCTGCCATCCGACCCCATGATTATGGAAGTAAAATCCGAGCAGGCTCCTGTACTCACCTTCTCCATCTTCGGTGACTTCCAACCACTGAAACTGAAACAGCTCAGCGGCAATATCGAAGATGATGTGCGTGATATTGACGGTGTTGCCAATGTATTCGTTCAGGGGGACCGCAAGGAAGAGATTCGTATCGTCCCTAATCCGGAGAAAATGCGCCGCAGCCGTGTCTCCATCAACGATATTATCGCACTGGTTAAAGGTTGGAACGTCAATGCACCAGGCGGTCGTCTGAAATCACCTGACGGTCAGAGTATTATCCGTATTACCGGTGAATTTTCATCCGCTGAAGATGCAGGTAATCTTGTCCTGCGAGCCAATGAACACGGCCAGGCACTACTCCTGAAAGACGTGGCTGAAGTGACTCAAACACTGGAGCGCCCCTACCGTTACGTAGCTGCCCGCGGTGATCCTGCTATCACCATGATCGTCAGCAAAAAAGGTGATGCGGATATCATCACGCTGGTCGATAAGGTGCGCCTTTATCTGGACACCATTCCGGAGAAATACGGTGAAGGCGTGCATGTCAGCACTTACAATGACCTTTCCACTATTACCCGTTTACGTCTGGGAGTACTGACCAACAACGGCATGATCGGTCTGGTTCTCGTACTTGCACTGCTGATGCTGTTCCTGCGCCCTGCTGTGGCTCTGACTACAGCATGGGGCCTGCCCATCATATTCTTCTCCGGCATTGCTGTACTCTATGCTGCAGGCATCACACTCAACCTGCTTGTGATGTTCGGGTTTATTATGGTACTCGGACTTATGGTCGATGATGCCATCATTATCGGCGAAAATGCCACCTACCATATGGAGCGGGGCCTATCACCTGAACAGGCAGCGATTGAAGGCACTTATGAATTGATCGGCCCGGTTACCGCTACCGTATTAACCACTATCGTCGCCTTTCTACCGCTTATGTATATGGATGGTATCATCGGCAAGTTTATCGCTTCCATTCCCGTGGTAGTCATTGTGCTGCTGGCCTTCTCCTGGTTCGAGGCCATTTTCATCTTGCCCAATCACATTCGCGATGTCGCCAACCCAAACAAACACCCAAAAGAGCGGGCACTGTTTATATGGATTAGCAAAATCTATACATGGTTACTGGAAAAAGCTGTCAAACTGCGTTACCTGACTATTTTGCTCACGATTACAGCTCTTCTTGGCAGTTTCGCACTGGCTACTAATATGAAGTTTCAGCTTTTCCCTTCAGGGGCTGAAACAACATTTTATCTGCGTGTGAATATGCCTACCGGCACGACACTGGAAGAGATGCGCGACCAACTGATTAAGCTTGATGTTGAAGTTCGCAAACGTATAGATCCGGAAATACTGGAAACCACCACCATGATTGCCGGTGAAAACAGTGCAGATCAGCGCGAATCACTCAAGCAAATCGGTGATCGTTTTGGCTTTGAACGTGTTATTCTGATTCCGTTCACCCAACGCGATGTTAAAGCCTATGACGTCATGGATGTCATGGAGAAAGAGATCCCGCCACTGTTCCCGAACATGGATATCAGCTTTGCCATGAATAAAGCCGGGCCACCGGTTGGGCGGGCTCTGCAGGTTGAGTTAACAGGCGGAGATGAGGAGGTCATGACACGGATCGCTGAACGGCTGATTGCCATGCTCGGCACCATCAAAGGTGTCTATGCAGTTGAGTCAGATCTTGAACCCGGTGATCCTGAGATACGCATTGTTATGGATCGCAAACTGGCTGCTTATGCCGGCATTGATCTGGCCACAGCCAGCACACATATCCGTGCAGCCTTTGACGGGCTACGCGTCTCCACCATCAAACGCGGTAAAGAGGAGATCGATGTCACCATCCGCTATCCTGAGGCTGCACAGCGCAATATAGAGACACTGATGAAGCTGGAAATACCCAATCAGCGTGGTGGTTTGGTACCACTGCACCGTATTGCCCACATTGTAAACAAGGAAGGAACCAGCAGCATTCGTCATAAGGATGGTCGGCATATCATCAATGTTTCTGCCGAAGTGGATCAGAAGAACATGACTTCAAAGGAACTCAATAATATTGTCTCACAGCGACAGTCTGAATGGCTTGCCGAAGATGCAACACGGCTGAGTGTTAACCTTGGTGGCGAGGAAGAAAAAACGCAGGAGTCTGTACGCGGCCTGATCTTCAGTTTCGTCTTTGCCCTGCTTGGTATTTTCGCCATCCTCGCAGTTCAATTCAACCGCATCGGCTATCCGATTCTGGTCATGCTGGCCATCCCCTTCGGCATTATCGGTATTGTGGTCGGCTTCTTCCTGCATGGTGCTCCGATCTCATTCATGGCCATGATGGGTTTCGTTGCCCTCACCGGTGTAGTCGTGAACTCATCCCTGGTTCTGGCAGTATTTATTCAACGAGAGATTCTTAACGGGATGCCCTGGCGTGATGCTATTATCGAAAGTGGTAAACGCCGTCTGCGTGCCGTACTGCTGACCGCAATCACTACAGTAGTCGGTCTCTTGCCAACCGCCTATGGCTGGGGAGGATTTGATCCCTTCGTAGCCCCTATGGCACTTGCACTCTCCTGGGGCTTGATCTTCTCCACCGTCATTACATTATTCTCAATACCAGCTGCCCTCGGTATCGCCATGGATATTAAACATCAGTCACAAAAGCTTTTCGGCAGGAAGGTTACACAAAACTAGGCGACGACTATCACCTGTTGATACAGATTAAAAATCCGACCATTTCACTCGTGTCATGAATATTTTTTAACAGCTCATTCATTCAAAAATCATGGCATCGACATACCGCTTCACCTGTCTGGTGTCACCCTCCTCCCTCCCTCACCAAGACACCAGACTTCGCTTGAGAAGGGCTCCGCACTGCGGGGCCCTTTCAGATTCAAAGGGATACAAACCCCGTTACAACTGTTCTATCTCTTTGCTCGACACTCAATGCTGCAATAGCAAAAACTAAAGTATGTCCAAACATCAGCGATACATTGTGTATATCACCGATATATTGGCACTAATTTTGCTCTATCTCTTAATAGCACAGTTAGAAAGCTGAATATTGTCTGGGAGGCTGACATGGCTGGTTATCTCAAAATCGAAGAGCACTATGGCAATCAGCAAGTCTCACTGCACAGTGATCTTATGGGCATCTCAATGCTGGCACTGCTCGTTTCGCCGTGGGCAATAATAGGTTTGGCACTTTCAACCGTTGAAGTCAGCTTCATGACGCAGGGGATTGTGATGACCTGTATTGCCACCCTGATTGTTGCTATACCTCAAGCCCTGTCTTTGCTTCCAAAAAAGAGCGCACCGGAACAGAGCGTGTAATCAATTATCAGGTCCGGTACCTTCCCACTTCCCCACTTCCCCACAGGGGTATCGGATCCGATAAAAAAGGCCCTGCATATGCAGGGCCCAGATCGCTGACAAACCCTGCATTTTCGGATGTGGGGTTTGTTTTTTTGTGGGCAGGCCTTGATTGGTCGGTCAGGCTAATTGTCGACGTAATTGACCTGAAGCCAGGGTCATGTCGCAGATGAGTC
>Ga0316204_10002276_pt1 | contig 44481 bp, 3 predicted proteins | sample 6monrhotite_MG_2_FD_205661 | JGI IMG/M metagenome (GOLD analysis project Ga0316204, IMG submission 205661) | Microbial mat bacterial communities from mineral coupon in-situ incubated in ocean water Damariscotta River, Maine, United States -... | ecosystem: Environmental > Aquatic > Marine >... | reverse complement strand
CATTAATGCCTGCCTTGTCGAGCGTGCTGCGTATTAATGCCGCCTGGGCAGTGGGGTTTGGTACGGTATAACCATTGGTTTTACCCCCATGGTTAATCCGGCTGGCACGGATCACCGCATGTATATTATCACTATCGTTAACTGCCGCTGACAATCGTTTTAATAACAACACACCGACACCTTCGCCAGGCACAAACCCGTTACCACCGAGACCAAAGCTTTTACAGCTGCCATCCTGTGATAGCATTCGTTGGGCGCATAATCCAATGTAACTCGTGGGGTGGAGATATAAATTCACCCCCCCGGCAAGCGCCAAATCACAATCCCCATGACGAATATGCTCACAGGCCTGGTGAATCGCCGTCAGCGATGAGGAACACATGGTATCAATGGGCATGCTTGGCCCTTGCGCATCCAGAAAATAAGACAGTCTGTTGGCCACTGAGCTGAACGAGGTGTGGGGGTAGGATTTTTTACCCTGCTGCCTTAACTCAATGCCGTGCAGTTCGAATCCGGTTTTGGTAATACCTGCGTATACGCCGACCCGTTGCTGATAGATTTCTTTTAACATACGACGGGTGTAACCGGCGTCCTCTAATGCCCGCCAGGCGGTTTGTAAAAACAAACGTTCCTGAGGATCAATATTTTTGGCATCCTTGGGCGAGATATTGAAGAACAGCGGATCGAACTCGGCGAAGGGTTCGAGGAATCCGCCCCATTTACTGTAACTTTTACCGCCTGCTATCGCTTCTTCCACATCGGCATGAAAAAATCCTTCCATTGCCCAGCGGTCTGCCGGTATTTCGCCGATACTATCCCGACCATTTTTAAGGTTTTGCCAAAATTGCGCTAAGGTTTCCGCTTGCGGATAAAGTCCGCTAATGCCGATAATCGCAATGGCTTCTTGGGTGTGATTATTGTCGCTACTACTTGCGTGTATCAAAGGGGATTTTGGCGATATCGATGCCGGCATTGGCGTCTCAGGTATAGCTGTTCCTGGTATTGGCGCTTCAATGTTTGCCTGCGAGTTCTGCTGCCCCTGAAGTCCTGCCCAGCCTGCGCATGTCAACGGGTATTCACTGACGAAATAGTCGGATAATTGTTGTAATGTTTGATATTCAAAAAACAGGGTTTTAGAGATTTCACCAAAGATGTCGCTCAATTTCTGGTTAAGCGTGTTAATCATGATTGAATCAATGCCGTACGCTTCCAGGGGTTCCGTTGCGTCGATGTTAGCAGCCGGCAGTTTAGTGACGTCTGTGAGCAGGTGCTTGAATTGCTCGAGCGTTTTTTCCGTCAGGCTGTTGGCGTCAATGTTGTTGATTGCGGGCGTGGCGATGACAGCATTTGTTTTGTCCTGATGAAGCGTTGCTATGCCTGGTGTCATGTGCATAGGGACGGTCTGAGTGGCCAGAACGTCTGAGGGAGAATCATTGGCATGGTGCTGTTCACCCACCCAATACCGTTGTTTGGCAAATGCATAACTGGGCAGGCTGATTTTAATGGGTTTGTCTTGCGGGTAAAGCATCGTCCAATCGATGTTCAAGCCTTTAACCCAATAGCAGAGGAGTTTGGCGTCGTTGTGTTGGCTGAGCCAGGATTGAATCGCCTGTTGTCGTAGCTCGTTATCTTCAGCGAAGAGGGAGAGGGCTTCCTTGTTGCGTTTGACTTGTCCAATGTAATAGTCGGTCGGCGGTAAATCCCCTGATAAGAAGCCGGTTAACTTCGCGGTTAACTCCTCGATAGAATTAACCAGCAGTGCCAAGCGTTCGCCCATCGCTTCGCGGCCCACTTGCAGTGTAAAGGCCAGGGACGCTAAATTAATGTCAGTTTTTTGATGAGTAGCGGTTTGCAGAAAGCCTAAGAGATCCGCTGCGCGTTGCCTGAGTTGTTCCTCGGTTTTTGCCGACATCGGTATCATTGCCGGTCGGTTATGTACCGCAGTGACAGGTGCATTATAATGGCGGTGATTGTCATATTCTTGTAACACAATGTGCGCATTCGAGCCGCCAAAACCAAATGAACTCACGCCTGCGCGGCGCGCAATAGGTTGGCCGGCAACGTCCTTGCGTGTTGTCCATTGCTGTGTTTTCTGCACAATATAGAAAGGGCTGTTTTCCAGTGTTATATAAGGATTGATGGTTTCACAGTGTAAGGTTTTCAGGAGTGTTTTATGTTTAAACTGCAATATTACCTTAATCACCCCCGCAATCCCGGCAGCTAACTCCAAATGGCCAATATTCGATTTTACTGAGCCTATGCCACAATGGGCGGCATGGGTTTGATCCGGTCCGGTTTGAGCATGCCCAAAGTGCTTGTATAAATCCTCAAACGCTGATTTGAGGCCATTGATTTCAACGGGATCGCCGAGTTCGGTGCCGGTGCCGTGGGCTTCGATATAGCTGACCGTCGTGGGATCTATGTTGGCTTTTTTATAGGCTGCCTTAATGAGTTCGGCCTGCGCCTTTGGGTTGGGGGCGGTCAATGAATTGGCACGCCCGCCGTGATTTTCGGCACTCGATATAATGGTGGCATAAATATGATCCCCATCTAATTGCGCAAGACCGAGCATTTTGATCATCAGGATACCAACCCCTTCACCGCGAACATAGCCATTGGCTTGTGACGAAAAGGTTTTACAACGGCCATCCTCACACAACATACCGGCTTTGTTAAAGCTGATATGAGCGTCAGGGGCAACAAGGGTATTAACGCCACCCACAAAAGCAGCGCTGCAACTGCCATCGCCCATCGCTTGTACGGCACGATGGATAGCCACCAGTGACGAGGAGCAGGCGGTTTCCACCGGTTCACTTGGGCCATGCAGATTGAGGAAATAGCTCATTCGATTTGGGCCCACGGAAGGTACCCCGCCGGTTGAGGTATAGGCATCAATTGCCACGCCTGCTCGCGCAACCAGCTGACTGTAGCCAGTACTGCCGGTGCCGACAAAGATACCGGTTTGAGTCCCTGAAAGCGTAGCAGGGCAATAACCGGCATCTTCCATCGCCAGGTAGACATGGGTCATCAGCAGGCGTTGTTGTGGGTCCATTAATTGCGCCTCTTGGGGCGAAATGCCAAAAAATAGGGGATCAAATTCAGCGACGGAGTGGATAAACCCGCCCCACTTAATATTGGTTTTATTGACGTCTTTATCGGGATTGCCATACAGCGCCTGCCAGTCCCAGCGGTCTTTAGGGATTTCGGAAATACAGTCCTTTTCCGCCAGCAGGTTTTGCCAAAATTGATCAATATTTTCCGCATTGGGGAAACACCCGCTCATGCCGATAATGGCAATTGCTTCCTTTTCTCGGCTGGCAGTGGTTTCGGCTTTTGCTTGGGTATTGACGTCAACGTTAGCCACCGGCCTTGGGGTTGGCACGATTTCAGGCGTCGATGCGCCCAAGGGGCGAACCAATGCGCGCGTCGCCGGAAAGCTCTGTTTTATCTGCTCGCTTGGTGGCGATGCGGGCGTATTTGTTGACAAGCGCAAATGCGCCACAAAGTTTGCCTGATATTCTTCGCTGAGATAGCGGCTGAGTTGGGTTAATGAGGGATACTCAAAAAATATCGTCGGCAGTAGTTCCAGGGAGTATTGCTGGTTTATTTGATTGGCAAAATCAGTGAGAGTGATGGAATCAAATCCATATTCACTGAATTCCCCGTCTTCACCGATTTCATCCAGATACTGTGGTTTTAATTTCAGGATAGTGGCCATGATTGGCAGTAACGTCGCTTGAATAGTCGATGGCAAATTCTCAGTATCTATTTCAATGGCTGGTGCGGTGATATTATCCCGGCTTTCTTTAATTACTTGATTTAGCATTTGTTTTGATTGCCCGGTCACAGAAACACCCGTTGAGTTATTGTTCACATCATTGGCATTGGTTTCGCGCTCTGTTTTATTGTCTGTCGCCTTGGGATGCTCGGAATGCATAAGTTGTTGTCTGATTTTGTTCACGTCGCCTTCGACGACTAAAAGCTGACTTTCGGTCGAATTCAATCCTTGATAGAACACCTGCATTCCGGTTTCAGTTTGCATCGCCACCATGCCGGTTGATTCTTTTAAGCGCTGTTCACTGGCGGTGTCGATGCGCATGCCGCCTTGTTTCCAGAGGGGCCAGTTGATCGATAAGGTTTTTCCCTGGCATTTATTTAATCGCTGCCGTTGGTTGCGCCGTTGGTTGCGGTAATGACTAAACTGGTCCATAAAGGCGTTGGCTGCGGCATAATCGGCTTGTCCCAGGTTGCCCATGGCGCCGGTGCCTGATGAAAATAAAACAAAGAAATCCAGGTCCAGGGATTGTGTCGCCGTATTAAGGTTGATTGTTCCTGCGACTTTAGCCGCCAACACTTGCCTGAACTCAGACTCTGTTTTGTTAATGATGTAATTGTCACGAATGATGCCGGCGCCATGCAGAATGCCATTGAGTGTGCCGACGGATTGATTAATCCAGTGGATTAAATTCAACACTGGTTTTCGTTCAGCAACATCAACGGCCCGATAGATAATGGACTGGCCTGGGGTATGTTCTGCCTGGCGCTGTAATTCCCGCAGTTTATTTTTATTTTCCAGGGTTAATTCCGCGCGTCCGGTCAAAATAATGGTTACATTTGCCGTTTGTTTGAGTATCTCTTTTGCAAATAGAATTCCCAGCCCCCCCAAACCACCGGTAATCAAGTAGACGCCTTTATGTTTAAAGAGGGCTGTTGTTATAGCGGACGCTTGCCAACTTAGTTCTTCCCAGGTTAGCGCAAAGCGCTTATTTCCCTCATACTTAATTTGCGTATTTTTATTAAGAAAGATGTCATGTTGAATCGCATCCCGGTTTTGCTGCAGTTTTGCGACACAATCTTCGACGCGCTGTGAATCATCAACGAGGATTAACTGGGTCAGCAGTTTTGGGTTTTCAATGGAGGCTGTTTTCAGCAATGCTGCCAGCCCTGTCAAGAGCAAATGTTCTTCGTTGCTATCCGCCAGCAATAGTTGGATTAACACCTTCCCCTTGATTTTTTGGTTGAAAATACCTTGAATGATATTAAAACAGGCAACGGCATAATCCGTAAATCGACGATCGATGCTTACTGTGGGATTGTGTTTGGATTTTGTTGTGGATCGTGGCCCGGATTCTTGGTTGGACTCTTGTTGGTTAGACGCAGGTTTAGGCGCCAAATTGATACAGCGACAATTCGGAATTTGTGATTCAATCGTTGCACAATCCATCGCTGTAGAATCAATTCCATGGCTTTCTTCAACCAGGATCCATCGTTGACTGAAATTCGCCTGTGTCGGCGGTGTTGCACTATTGCTTGCATTGATGCTAAGCGGGGCTTCCCGCCACACCGGTGCCGCGATGAGTGCGTTAATATTTTCTTCACTAATGGATACGGCAGGGGGCATTGCGGTTGATGGCTGCGTCAGTTCCATTTCGGATGCTGTCTTGTGGTGTTGGGTTTCGTGCTCATCCTCCCTCGTTGCTTTTCTTTCCTCAAGAACCCTGGACGAAAACCCCCGCATTTTAACGCAGATAATTCCCTGTTCATCGCACAAGTCAATATCCAGCTTTTGTACCGCTGTATTCACTGAGCCCGCGCGTTGACGGTTCTCCGAATCGCCCTCGGATGAGTGACGTACCCATGCGTACATGTTTTTTGTGCAACGCCCCAGAATCTGTAAAGACGCCAATGCAAAGGGCAATGCCGGTTGTAACGCGGTATTAGCGCTAAGGTTCGATGATTGTTCGTGGTTTGATAGTAATAGGGGGTCGAGCACTAAGCCGAGCAATGACTGTAATGCGGCATCCATCAGGCTTGGATGTAATACATATTGATGTTGAGTATCCGTTATCGAATCAGGAAGACGCAGTGTCGCCAGCACCTGGCGGTCATTTGACACTATGCCCCAATCTAATTTTTCAATGCCTTGATGGGCTGGGCCATAGTTTATACCCATGTTATTGAAGGCTTGATAACACTGCTCGGCGGTAACGCTTCCTTGATTCATTTGGGATTGCAGTTGCTCAAGGTCAAGCCTGTGGCGTGGGGCATTCACCGGTGATTCGACTGGTATTACGTTGGCCACGCCCTGTGAGTGCACATGAGCGCCAGTGTCTGATTTGGTATAGATCTCAAACCGAATTGGCGCTGCGTGGTTGCCATCGTTGTCCTGCGTGAGGTGTGCTGTCTCGGCAAACAAACCGATATGCAGCGCCTGGCCTGCGCTATTCGTTGCACCGTTAGTTGCACTGTTAGTGGTACCATTAGTGGCACCATCCGTTTTGCCACTCTGTGTGCCGTCAACAATCAGCGGCTGCGCCCAGACCACATTGTTTAGATGGATCTGAAAGGTTTGACCCGGTGCGTAGCTATTGTCGCCACCAATATTGTCTTTAGTCAGTCCGGCGGCGCTTGTGACAGCCGCCCGTGCCATTTCCAAATATCCCACACCAGGAAAGACTTTATTGCCTTGTATTTGATGATCAGCTAGGAAAAATTCTTCGCCGGAAAAACGGGAGGTAAAGCGCTGCCGAAACAAGTCCGAGGTGTTTTCATGTAACAAGGGGTGGATTTGCGACGCGACTGGTTTACCGGTAATGGGGACAGGTGGCGTTTGCAATAGAGTGCTGGACAAATGCGCATTGCCGTAACGTTCTTTGGCAAATGAATAGGTCGGGAGGCTGATTCTATAGGGTTTCAGCGCATAGAGTTGTTTCCAATCCACCGCCAGGCCTTTTACCCAGAGCGACACAATTTTGCTTAGTTTATGATTGGTTATCCAGGATGCAAGGGTTTGTTGCAAGTCGCCCTCCGTCGTCAGGCTATCCAACAGTGGTTGGTTTTCCTTAACATGCCCTTGAAAAAAGTCCTCGATGTTTTTATCGCCAGCGACGAATTGCTTAAGTTTATCCGCCAGCACTTGCAGTGAATCCACTACAAAGCCGATACGTGCATCCATGGGGTCTCGGCCCACCTGAAGGGTGTAGGCCAGATTGGTAAGATCGGGATGATCTTTTTGAGTGTTATGGTCAATAAAGGCAAGGAGCGTTATTGCCGAGTCTTTCAAACGCGTAACGTTGTTGGCCGATAGTGGAATGATGACATTAAGGGGGGATGAAGTCGGCGTATTTTGCGGGCGAGACTGTGCGTAATCAGCGGGATTCGCTTCAAGAACCACATGTGCATTGGTGCCGCTAAACCCAAATGAACTTACTCCCGCTATGCGGGAACCCCTGGAATTGCTTGGCCAGTCTTTGAGTGCAGTATTGACATAAAAAGGGCTGGTCTCAAAATCGATATGCTCGTTACCACGGGAAAAATGTACGGAAGGGGGAATCTGCTGATGTTTGAAACATAATAATACTTTAATAACACTTAATACCCCGGCAGCGCCGGTGGTATGACCAATGTTGCCTTTCAAAGAACCGATGGCGCAAAAACCCCGCTTTTCGGTGTTTTTGCGAAAACTATCCGTTAAGGCATGAACTTCGATAGGGTCACCCAGTTTGGTTGCGGTGCCGTGAGCCTCCATATAGTCAATGTCTTCAACATCGACCTTGCTTTTTCGATAAATGGAGTCCTCTAGCTGGCTTTGTGACAGGTAACTGGGAACCGTAATACCGGATGTCTGCCCATCCTGATTAGTGCCAATGCCACGTATCCTGGCATAAATTGGGTCATGGTCTTGTTGCGCATCCTCAAGTCGTTTTAAGATGACTATTCCAACACCATCACCGACGACGATGCCGTTTGCCTGATTATCGAAGGGACGACATTCCCCCGTGGGTGAGAGCATGCCCGCATTAGCCATCGAAATAAACGGGCCGGGTTGATTGTAGATGGTGATACCACCGGCAATGGCAAGATCAATTTCCTGGTTCTGCAGTTGTTTACTGGCGAGATTGATGGCAACCAATGACGACGAGCAAGCGGTATCGATGGCCAACGCGGGCCCTTTTAAATTTAAAAAATAGGCCAGTCTGGCAGGTAAAATGCTGATGGATGAACCCAACATGGATAAATGGCTAAAGTCCTGTATGAGGGGGGTATAGCCTGTTACACCAAGGAAGGTGCCAACCGCTTGCGTGGCTAAACTACCGGGTGCGTATCCGGCGTCTTCCAGGGCTTTATAACTTTGTTCCAAAACGATGCGTTGATGAACGTCCATCACCTCGGCTTCTTTTGGTGAAATGTTAAAAAATAAGGCATCAAAACAGTCAGTGTCTGTCATTTTTCCATAGCGTGGTGTGTTAGACGCTGGCGCGTGCTGCTTGAAAAAATCCAGCCAGTGCTGACTATCGATTGCGGCGATGGCATCATTTCCCTGGCTGATCAGATCCCAAAGCTCACCCTGGTCTTTGGCGCCAGCACAGCGACAGGAAAGGCCAATGATCGCGATGTCAGTACTGCACACTGTTTCCGGTAATGGCGCCAGCCTGTCGCTGGCTGATGTTGCTTGTAGGCTACTGGCTAAAGCGGCGTGTATATGTTGAGTTAAGGACTCAATGCTATTCGTTTCAAACAGAATGCTGGTGGGCAAATTCAGGTTGAATTCCCTGTTAACGCTTTCCGATAATTCAACGGTATTAATGGAGGTAATCCCCAATTCACGAAAAGTGTTTATCGCGTCAATGTCCTCTTTTTGATAGCCCAGCACCTGGACGAATACGTTTAACAGCCGTGCCTTTATATCTTCCGATTCCGCCTTAGGGGTGACAACGTGCTCATTTGTATACAGGGTATCTGTTTTCACTAAGGGCTTTTTAATAACACAGGCTGACGACTTTTCTCCATATTGGGTTGATACTTGTTGGGGTGCCGAAGGCGGTTGTCTCGCTGATTGCGCGTGTTGACCAGCACTTAAGGTTTTTTGAATAAAATGGGCTAATGAGGCCACGCTATTGGTTTCAAACAAAATGCTGGTGGGTAAGTTCAGGTCAAATTCGAGATTGATGGTTTCTGATAATTCAACTGTATTAATGGAGGTTATACCTAAGGCCTGAAAAGTACCGATGGCTTCGATTTCTTCTTTTTGATAGCCTAATATCAGGACGAATATGTTGAGTAGTCGATCCTGCAGGTCTCGCAGATCAGTTGATTTTGCTGAGCGCTCATGGGTTACTTGATCCGGGTATTGCCTGGTAGGGCGTTCATTTTTCATGTTCGTTTTTGGATAAGGCACATGCCCGCTTTTATGCATGGCGGCTAATGCTTGCGGGTAACTTGTAAGATTAGCCAGTTTTTCTACATTGTAGGCCAGGCGTTGCTGAGTCGTGAGCTGCGTTTCTTTTTCAAGTTTGAACAGGCAATAGCTGATCCAACCCTTTTCAAGTGCAATGGATTGGTTGGCGTAATTCCGGTATGTATCCTGTGCGAGCTTTGGTAATCCGTGTATGTTGTGTTCCAACTCGGGATCATGGAGAAAATTCATGATTTGTGGCGAGACATCAATGATTTCATCAATAATCAAGTGGTGCTTTGTTAACAACTCAAGCCACTGATGTTGTGTTGCTATACTGATCTCCACATCCGTATCGACAATAGGGCCACGTAAATTGGCAATGTAATCCATCAACAACACCCTGCCGTTTTGTTTCAGGGACGTGTCAATTTTTTGAAACAAGCGGTCTTTCTCGCGAATATGAAAAGTAACTTCAATGCCGATAACTAGATCGTAGTGATCAGGAAATATGCCCTGTGAACTATCGCCATGATTGATTTTGACTTGGGATTCAAGCTTGTATTGCTCGATGCGTTGATTGCCAAGTGTTGCCTGATCCTGGCTAATGGTAAAGCCGTGGGTGTGAATATGCGGATACAACTGAGCGATTTGAATCACATCGGTGCCATGACCACAGCCTATATCCAGCACTGTTTCGATCCGCTTAAAATCTTCTTTACAAAAGAGTACCTGACGCATCTCAACCTGTTTGGCTTTAACCATACTGAGTTCCTCGGGATTACTCCCGGAATCCAATAACAAGCGGGACATGGAGAAATTTTCCAGTTTTTCAGGAAATGGGCAAAATGTTAAATATTCTTCCTGAAACGCCACCTGACTTTTTTGAGCCCATAAGCCATAAAATTCGGCGGCCTTATTTTCGTAATGTCGATTTTCATCAACCTTGTTTTCTATGCCCTGGTTTTGTAAGTTTTGGTTTATCAAGCTCTGGTTTTCCAAGCCCTGATTTTCCAAGCGAAGGTTTTCCAAGTCAGGGTTGTCAACGTTTTGGGTTTGATCCAGATATTGATCTCGACATTGCTTTTGTGCAAAAGGGTAGGTAGGCAGTCCCGATATGCGACAGTGATTTTCCTGGTATAATGCCTGCCAGGAAAACGTATTACCGAGCGCCCAAAGCTTTGCTAATTTGGCTAAATCCCTTGTTTTGATGGCATACGCTGCTTCGTCAGCGTTACTCGTCTTAATGGCGTTGATGTCAGGGGAAAAACGGCTGGTGTTATTGGCCGGGTGTTTTTCCCATTGCTTCAGCTCTGCCAGAAGCTCAGTTTGGTTCGTGCAGCGGATCGCGAGGCGATAGGGCATGGCTTCTCTGCCCACTTGAAGAGTGTAGGTGATTGAGGCTAAATCAATGCCTCGATTCCTCTCTATATTTCCCTCTATATTTGACGCCAGAGTCCTCTCTAAATAGTCAACCCAGGTGTTAGCGTATTGTTGCAGGCTAACGGAACTTTTCGCCGACAGGATAAACAGGTATGTTGCCTGGTTTTTGTTATCCTCATTCTTGGGTAAAGCCAAAGGTAATGGTGCGGCGATGTATTCTTCCACAATAATATGGGCGTTGACGCCGCCGGCCCCAATACTGGTGATGCCCGCCCGCCGTGGCACTTCCACTCCATCTACTGTTACGGCATGCCATTGAGAAACTTGTTGTTGTAGCTTGAAGGCGAGTTGATTGAATGGAGTAGTGGGATTGAGCGCCCGGTTAACCAGGGTCGGCACTAATGTTTTATGTTTTAAGCACAAAATAACTTTGCTCAATTGCGCCATGCCGGACGCGGCTTCGCTATGCCCTGTGTTGGGTTTTACCGAGCCTATTGAATACTGGCCTTGTGTGCCGTGCCGTTGGGAAAATACATTGGCGAGGGCGGTTATCTCAATGGCGTCGCCGATTTCGGAGCCGTTGGCGGCGGATTCAATATAACTGATACTTCTCGGGTCCATGGCATTGTGCGCCAATGCTTGTTGAATCACGCTGACCTGCTGTTTCGGGCTGGGCGTGGTATAACCATGGGTTTTACCGCCGTGATTGATGGCGGTGCCCTGAATTAAGGCGTAGATACTGTCCTGGTCTTGCAGCGCTAAGGAATACGGTTTCAGGATCACGGCACCCACCGCTTCGCCGGGCACAAAGCCATCACTGTCTTTTTGAAAGGCCGCGCAATGCCTGGTTTTTGATATCATTTGTCCCATGGAAAGCCCGACATAGGCCAGCGGATGTAAATATAAGTTCACGGCTCCGGCTATGGCCAGCATTCCCTTGCCATGACGCAGATATTCACAGGCCTGATGAATGGCCACCAGCGCAGAGGAGCACATGGTGTCCACTGGCACACTGGGGCCTTGTAGATCCAGGTGATAAGACACCCGATTCACCAGGGATGAAAATGAGGTTTTTGACAGAGAATCGTGTTGCTCGGCGGCGTATAAATTGAATTCCTGCCGGGTGATGCCCGCGAAAACTCCGGTATTTTCCCGCACCTTGGCCGGTAATTGAGAAGCCGCATAACCGGCATCCTCCAGGGCTTTCCAGGCTTCTTGTAAAAACAGGCGTTCCTGAGGATCGATTCGTGCTACTTCACGGGGTGGCATATTAAAAAATAAGGCATCGAAGTTATAACAAGCATCAATAAACCCACCCCACTTGCTATAGCTTTGTTTTAGCAGGCTCGCCTGTTTCGGGTCAGCCTGATAGTACGTTTCCCAGTCCCAGCGCGTTTTTGGGATTTCGGTAATACTCGCTTTGCCGGATTTTAGGTTTTCCCAAAATTCGTTCAGGTTCGCAGCTTGCGGATAAACACCGCTCATGCCAATAATTGCAATGGCGTCGCCATGGAGGTTGGAATGACCTGCCTGCATGCGGTTATCTGCGTCCTGAGTTGTCTTTGGTGATGTGGAGGGCTCAGTGATGGCATTGGGCGTTGCTGCGCTATCTATTGAGTTATCTATTAAGTGATCTATTGAGCTAGCGCTAGCGACAGGGTTGTCCGTGCGTTGATTCAGCTGCACCCAGGATAAACAGGCCTGCGGATAGGTGCTAATAAGGTGGTCGCTCAGTGCGGCTAACGTCGCGTATTCGTAAAACAACGTTTTGGGGATTTCACCAAAGACTGCCGCCAGTTGGTGATTGAGTTTGCTAATAAGAATGGAGTCGATGCCATAAGCGGTTAAGGCTTCTGTTTCATCAACTTTTTCGGCGGCGAGTTCGATCACGTCACCGAACAGGTGTTTGACGTTATTCAGGGTGGTTTCCCGAAGAAACCGTTGATCAATTTGTTGCGCCGGTAGACTGGCTGAATGAACCCTCGTTACCGTTAACTGTTGTCTGAGTCGCTCGACATCGCCCGTCATCACCAGCACTTGAGAGTGATCGCTATTCAAACATTGATGAAATGCCTGAATACCCGAGTGGGTCTGCATCGGCACCATACCGCTGGCGCGCTTCATCCCTGCCTTGGTTACCTCGTCGACGGACATTCCGCCGTCTTGCCACAACGGCCAGTTTATCGCGAGTGTTTTACCCTGGCGTTGTTTCGAAGCCACCAGTTCATTACGGTAGTGGGCATAAACATCCATGAAGCCGTTAGCCGTGGCATAATCCGCTTGGCCTGAGTTCCCCATGGCACCGGCAAGTGATGAGAATAAGACAAAAAAGTCCAATGCCAGGTCTTGCGTGGCCCGATCCAAATTGATGGTGCCAGCGACTTTTGGCGCCAATACCTGGCTAAATTCTTCTTCAGTTTTTCTGAGAATGTAACTGTCTTTAATAAGCCCGGCGCCATGGATTATGCCGTCGAGTTTTCCATGGGCGTGTTTAATGGACTCAATCAACGCTGTTACTTGCTCCGCGCGGCTTACATCCACACACTGGTACTGCACTGTTTGTGCGTTGTCATTCGTGTTTTGCGTTAACCTTGCTTGCTGTGGCAATGCTTCCAGCATGCTTTGATGATGCTCAGATAGCGCTGAACGGCCGACTAAAATGATGGTGACATTGTCAACGTTTTGCAGCATGTCTTTAACAAATAAAACGCCAAGGCCGCCTAAGCCCCCGGTAATCAAATAAACACCCTGGTGCTTGTAGCATGGTTGGCCCAATTTGGGCGCTGCTGAAAATTCCCGCCAATCAGCAACAAACCGTTTTTGCTGCTGATAGCTGACCTCGACATCCTGTGGCGAGCATTGGTTTGCTCGTAATTTTTTGGCAAGGTTATCCGTGCTTTCGTCAGCATCAACCGCAATGAGTTGGCAGATCAGTTGTGGGTTTTCACGCATGGCTGTTTTCAGCAAGCCCGATAGTCCGCCTAATCCCAACTGGGATTGTTTGGAATCGCGGGGTATTGCCAATTGCAGCAGAATTTTTCGCGTAGCAGTGGTCGTAGACTGTCCGCGATTCAAAATGTCACGAATTTTCCGGAAGCAGTCCAGTGCGTAGCCCGAAAATATTTCGCTTTGGCCTTTAGGGTTGAGATTAGTGTTGAATTCAGCGTTGAATTCAGCATTTAGTTCAGCGGTTAGCGTCACGCAGCGGCTCTCTGGCATTTGGCATTCAAGCTTAGGTGTATTGATACCTTCAAGCGCGCAGAGCAAGACCCAATGTTCAGCGAATTCCTGAGGCATTAGTGATGGTGGCGACTGCATTTGTTCGACCCCGCTTAGTGGCGACTGCCGCCAATAGGGTGTCGCACGCAGCATTAGCGGTTCTTCTAGCACCGTGTCTCGGCGTACTTCATGCACTGCCTGGGGCTTGTCGGGCTTATCTCTGTCCAGAATCCAATATCGATCCCTGGCAAAAGGATAAGCAGGCAGGCTGATTTTTCTGACGTTTCGCGCATGCATTTTCTGGTCGACGTTATTGGCATACAATTTTTGCCAGACAATGTCCAGGCCCTTGACCCATAAATTAAGGAGATCAGACCACGCCTTATGCTCAATCCATTTGTCGATAGCGTGTTGAAGTGTTTCGTTGGTCGTGAAGAGCGCAAATATTTCGTTATTAGCGTTGACTGTCCCCTGAAAACAATCATCAATAGCGTGATCACCCGATAAATAGGTTTTAAACTTAGTTAGCAATTCGTCGGTAGACGTGACAATTAAACCCAGTCGATAGTCCATCGCTTCGCGTCCCGTTTGCAGGGTATAGGCCAGGCAGTGGATATCAACGCTTGTTGTTTGAAGCAACCCGACTAAATCCAGCACACGTTGATGCAATTGTTGTTTATTCTTCGCCGATAAGGGGATGACAAGGGGTTCAGCGCACTGGGTTTTAATCTGCGTTTCAATGGGTTGACTGACGTTATATTCTTCCAGCAGAATATGGGCATTGGCCCCACCGGCGCCAAAAGAAGATAGCCCCGCGATTCTGGGAATTTCTTTACCTTGAAGGCTTGGGCGCTCCCAGGATGTTAAGGCGCGATTCAGCACAAAAGCCGTTTTATCGAAGGCAATGTTTGGGTTCAGGGTCTGGGCATGCAGGCTCGGGGCAATTTGACCGTGCTTCATTTGCAAAATGATCTTGGTTAAACCCGCGATGCCCGCGGCGGCTTCCAGGTGACCAAGATTCGATTTGGCCGAACCCAGTTTGCAGAATCCGATATCCTGGGTGTCCTGTTGAAATGCCTGATTCAGTCCTGTGATTTCTATGGGGTCACCGAGTGCGGTGCCGGTGCCGTGGGCCTCAATATAACTGACGTGGCGGGCGTTAATGCCGGCGTTGTCAAGGGCGCTGCGAATTAAACGCGTCTGGGCCTTGGGGTTGGGCACCGTATAACCATTGGTTTTGCCGCCATGATTCACTTGCGTAGCGCGGATGATGGCGTGAATGTTGTCGTGATCCGCAATAGCGGAGGCTAGTGGTTTTAGTAACACCACGCCGACACCTTCGCCCGGTACAAAGCCATTGCCATTGTCACCAAAACTTTTGCAGCGTCCTTCTTGCGAGAGCATTTTTTGAGTGCAAAGCCCAATGTAACTCGACGGGTGCAGGTTCAGGTTAACGCCGCCCGCAAGCGCGAGTTCGCACTCGCCGCGATGAATATGTTCACAAGCCTCGTGAATCGCCGTGAGCGAAGACGAACACATGGTGTCTATGGGCATACTGGGTCCGTGCACATCAAGGAAATAGGAGACGCGATTGGCAACGGAACAAAACGATGTGTAGGGGCCGTAAAGATTAAACCCGGTTTTGGTGATGCCCGCAAATACCCCGACGCGTTGCTGGTAACGTTCTTTTAGGGTCGCTCGGGTGTAACCGGCGTCTTCCAAGGCTTGCCACGCGGTCTGCAGAAATAAGCGTTCCTGCGGATCCATATTGGTGGTTTCTCGCGGCGAGATGTTAAAAAACAAGGTATCAAATTCGGCATACTGGTCGACAAAGCTTCCCCATTTGCTATAGCTTAATCCCTGTTCCACTGCCTGCTCCATGTGAGGCTGATAAAAGTTCTCCAGGGACCAGCGCTCTGCCGGGATCTCGGTGACGCAATCCTTGCCGGTTTTTAGGTTTTGCCAGAATTGATCCAGGGTTTCCGCCTGGGGGTAGAGGCCACTGATGCCGATAATCGCAATAGCGGGCGATTTAGCGCTTGAGTGTGGCGCCGTAGCTAGCCCAATGACATGCCCGGTCCCGACCGAAGTAAGAGGGATAGCTTGTTGTTGCCGTGATTGTTGTTGCACAGATTGCGCTAACCCCCCCCAGGCGGCGCATTGCGCAGGATAGTGTTGTACAAAATAGTCGCTGAGCCCCTGCAAGGTTTGGTATTCAAAAAACAAGGTTTTGGATATTTCACCAAAAATAGCCGCCAATTTGCCATTGAGCTGGGTAATCATTACCGAATCAATGCCGTACGATTCCAGTGCCTCGTTAGCGTTGATATTTTCCGGCGCAAGCTTGATTAGCTTGCTGAGCAGGCGTTTGAGTTGATACCGGGTTTTTTCCTGTAGTTGCTTATTCTCCAGCGGTTTATTTAATGGGGAAAGCGGTTCGCTTGTCAGTTCGCTTATCGGCGCGGTGGTCGAGGACTTAGCGGCCAATAGTTGCTGCATCATTTGCTCGCGTTTGCCTTCCATGACCAATACCTGCGAATTGCTAGTGTTAAGGCTTTGATAAAAGGCCCTCATTCCCGTTGCAGTTTGCATTGCCATTATGCCGGTGGACGCTTCCATGATGGCTTGCGTGGCGGCGTCCACCTTCATGCCGCCTTGTTGCCATAAAGGCCAATTGATGGCCAGGGTTTTGCCGTGGCGTTGTTTGGCGGCGACAAGCCGGTTGCGATGCTCGGCAAACTGATCCATAAATGCGTTTGCCGTGGCGTAATCCGCTTGACCGGGATTGCCGAAAACAGCCACTGCCGACGAAAATAGAACCAGAAAATCCAGGTGCAGCGCTTTTGTGGCAATATCCAGGTTGACACTGCCCTTGACTTTCGGACTGAGCACTTGTGCAAATTCTTGTGAGGTTTTTTTCAGAATAAAGTTATCCCGAATTACTCCCGCGCAATGCAGGATACCATTAAGCGTTTGGTGTTGTTGTTGCACCAGTGCGATCAGTGTTTTGACTTGATCAAGCTGACTTACATCCAGCTGATGATATTGAACCGGGCTGTGCTCGGGCGAGCCGCGATAGCCTGCTTGAATAGATAAGTCTTGCAGACGCTGTTGTTGTTCAATAGTGAGTGGGGATCGGCCGCACAAAATCAGTTTCGCATTTTCGCATTGCCGCAAAATTTCTGTTGCAAACAGAAGACCTAGTCCCCCCAGGCCGCCGGTAATCAGGTAAACGCCGCCGGTTTTAAAGACGGTGGTAATGTCAGTGTTAATGTCAATATTAATGTCAGTACTAATGCCGGTACTAACGGGAGTGCCGCTTGGCGACGCGGGATATGTAGTTAATGCTTCCCAGCTAAGCAGCAAACGTTGTTGGTCCCGATAACGAATGATTGCATCATCGGCAGCAATTTTGTTTTCCAGCAATCTCTGCGCGAGGTGTTGCGCGGTTTCGACGTGTAGCACTTGCCCGATAAACGCCGGGTTTTCGAGGTGGGCGGTTTTGAATAAGCTCGCCAGACCGGCATACCGCGAGGGCGTTTGATGTTGGCAGGGTAAAACCAGTTGCACGAGTATGTTACCTTGCGTGGTTTTGAGCAGATTCTGAATCTGCTGGAAACAGGTCTGTGCATATTCGCTAAATCTGGTGTCAATACGTTCCTGGTTCGATGTTAATGTGACACAGCTGATTGAACCAGTGGCGCTAGATGATTCAGCACGAGACAGTTCAGATGCCAGCGCGTCCGCGTTTATTTCGGCTAGTTCGCAAAGCAATACAAGGTGAGCTGTATAGCTTGGCGATGACACGGAAGCCGTACTGGTGCCGGCATCAAGGGGCGCTTTTTTCCAGACGGGGGTCATCATTAACAGGCTTGGCAGTGTAGGCTCGGCTATTATTTCTGCGCCCTTGGTTTCTGTCCAGTCGTCTGTCTGGTCGGCTGAAACCCAATAGCGTTCCCGGGCAAAAGGGTAGAGGGGAAGGCTGATGCGCTTGCCAACCGGCTGTTGAAGGCTTTCCCAATTAGCTTCTCCGCCCTGAATCCATCGTGATAGTCCTGTCCAGAGGTGTTCCATTTCATGGTTGTTGCTGCTGTGCGGTGAATTGGCCGCCATTTTACCGCACAGCTTTCCGTCTAGCTTTCCGTTAAGAGAGGCCCGTAATTGTTCTTCAAGTTCCTGTATCGACTGAACCACAAACCCAATACGCGCCTCCATCGCTTCTCGGCCCACTTGCAGGGTATACGCAAGGTCGGCAAGATTATTGGGTTTTTCCGTTTGTATCCATGCCAGCAAGCGTTCAACAAGCTCGCGTAAACGCGTGGTATTTTTTGCGCTTAAGGCAATGATTGCAGGTATCTCAACGTCGCCGACGTGGGCGCTAGGGGTTTTCTGCTCGGACCAAAATTCACCAATAACCGCATGCGCATTGGCGCCACCGGCACCGAAGGAGGAGAGACAGGCAAGGCGGGGAATTTCCTGCCATTGTCCATCGATCTCAATTTTAGGGCGTGGCCATTGAGCAAGATGCTGTTGAACATAAAAAGGGCTTTGTTCAAAATCAATATTGGGGTTGAGTTTGTTGGAATGCAGTGAAGGCACCAATTGTTGATGCTTTAGTTGTAGTAAAATCTTACTTAAGCCCGCCATTCCAGCAGCTGATTCCAAATGCCCGATATTGGATTTGACCGAGGCGATGGCGCAAACCCCATTGGCTTGTGTGAATTTCCTAAAGGCCTTGCTTAAACCGGTGATTTCCACCGGGTCGCCGAGCGCGGTGCCGGTGCCATGCGCTTCAATGTAGCTAACCCAGCTTGGGTCCACCTTGGCCGCTTGTAATGCGCCTGAGATTACCTCGGCTTGTGCGTTGGGGTTTGGCACGGTATAGCCGTGGGTAAAACCATCGTGATTGATCGCCGTGCCTTTTATTACGGCGTAGATCTGGTCGTTGTCGGCGATGGCTTTATCTAAAGGTTTAATCAATATAGCGCCGACGCCTTCCCCGGGTATGAATCCATCACCGCCTTCTCCAAAGCTGCGGCAGCGGCCATCGGCAGCGGTCATATGGCGTTGTGCTTGCAAACGGTATTTGTTGGGATGGATAGATACATTGACACCGCCCGCGATTGCGGCGTTACATTCGCCACTTTTGACACTGTTAACCGCTAAGTGTAGCGCCGTCAGGGAGGAGGAGCACAGGGTGTCCAGCGCCATGCTCGGGCCATTCCAGTTAAAAAAATGGGAGACGCGGTTGGCAATGGAACCGTACGAGGAACTGAGCGCGAGGCCGTCTCCTGTCGTCGTGTTGCTACCGGGGTCGTTGTTATTACTATCGAGGTGGAGTGACGGGCTGTGCAACTGATATTCGCCATACATCACGCCGACATAGACGCCAACTTTCCCCTGAAACACTTGTTCACAGGCGTGGCGCGGGTAACCCGCATCTTCGAGGGTATGCCAGACGGTTTGTAAAAACAGGCGTTCCTGAGGGTCCATCAACTCAGCTTCTCTCGGCGATATATTAAAGAACAAGGGGTCGAACTGATCGACGCCGTCAATAAACCCTCCCCATTGGCGTGGCGCCTTGTCCTGGTTGGCCCACCGTTCCGGGGGGACTTCCCTAATACAATCCACGCCGTTTTTCAGGTTTTCCCAATAATCGGATAAGGTATTGGCCTTGGGGAATTTTCCGCTGACGCCAATAATGGCCACTTCGTTTTCCTGATGGTGAACCGGCGAGGGAAACGGCGTTGCCGCCTTGCAGCCGCAATCTATCGCGGCTGTGGCAGGGTGTTGAACACGTTCGCGGTGATTTTTAACTAAATAGTGCGCCAGCGCATCAATGGTCTGATACTCGAAGCACAAGGTTTTGGATAAGCGGCCAAAGTCTTGTTCAAGCAGTTGGTTAAGCCGGGTGATCATCAGGGATGTCATCCCATAGGCGTCAAACGTTGCCTGGGCTTTGATGTTGGCGACGGGTATTTCGGAAATGGTTGAGAATGCCTGCTTGAGATAGTTTTCCATCCGTGCCAGTGCGGCTTCGTCTGCGCTGTTATTGACGGCCTGAGTTGTATTTATTGATTTGGCTGTATGTACCCAATGGCTTTCTTTGGCAAAAGGATAGGTTGGCAGTGCGACGCGTTTTTTGGTCTGTTCATCAAAGTCTTGACCAATGTCCTCATCAATGTCCTGCCATGAATAATTGGTTCCCTGTACCCAGTTCTGAGCAATAACGGACAAATGCATGTCGGGTGTGGCGGCAATTACTGCTTGCTCATGCTCCGGCGCGCTACCCAGATAAAGGTCCGGAGACTTTATTTTGTTGTCCGTGGTGTTGTCTGTGGTGTTAGCTAAGGTATTAGCTGAGGCGGAACCGATATAGCGGTTTAACAGATCGAGTAACGCCTGATGAGACTGGGCAATCATGGCCACTCTTTGCTGCATGGCGACGCGTCCGACCCGCAGGGTGTAAGCGATATCGGCCAGCCTTGGCAAGGACTGGGCTGCGTCATGCTGGCCTAAAAATGTGAGCAGTCTATTGGCGAGCTGCACTAATTGTGCGGTGCTGGCCGCCGACAATAAAATTAATTGCGGCGTTTGGGGCTGGGGCTGTTCATGGCTTTGTATGTTGTCTTCATATTCTTCAACAATGAGGTGGCCGCCTGAGCCTGTGGCGCCAAAGGCGTTAATTAGGGCCCGACGGGGTTGGCCAGGGGGGCACTGCCAGGTTTGTAATTGATCAATGATCTTTAGTTTGCTCTGGGCCAGCCCGAGCATGGGGTTTTCCGCACTTAAGCGCAGGGTAGGGCAAAGCTGCCGGTGCTGCATTTGTAACAGCACTTTGCTAAGTTGTGATATCGCCGAGGCGGATTCCAGGTGGCCTATGTTGGATTTTACACTGCCGACATATAGCGGCGCACTGCATCGATTTTCGTCGCTTGCGCCTAAATCCTTTTCAAGCTCGTCCCTTTCAAGCCCATCCCTATCAAAGATGGCTTTGAGCGCGGATATTTCAGCGGCATCCGCCATGCTGGCGCCTGGGGCGGCGGCTTCTATATACGAAATACTGTCGGCGGAAATTCCCGCATTGTCCAGAAGATTGAACAGGGATTCTTTTTGTCGTTGTGAATGGGGGGCGCCGTAGCGGGTGCTTTTGCCGCTATGGCTGATGGCGCTTGCCTTAATTACACCATAAATGGTATCACCGTGTTTTTCGGCATCCGCCCTCGACTTAATTAACAGCGCACCCACGCCCTCGCCTGGCACCCAGCCATTACCTTCTACACCAAAGGGGTGAGACTGGCCGTTTTGGGAGAGTAAACCCAGCCGGTTTAATACGCCGTGGTGATAAGGATGACTCATGAGGTTGACGCCACCCACAATGGCCGCCTGGCACTCGCCATGTTGGATACTTTGGCAGGCGTAATGAATGGCGGTCATGGCTGAAGAGCAGGAGGTGTCCAGCGCAACACTGGGACCGTGAAAATCAAAAAAATACGAAACCCGGCTGGCAATTGCCGAATGATGTGAGATGGCCGGCATGGCCGGGTTTGCGGGCATCGCGGGGGCTTCCTGCCATGCATCCATACTGTGATGTTGGTAGTCGCTCCACATGGCGCCCACAAATACCCCGGTTTTGCCCGCGACCTGGTTTAGCTGCGTGCTGGTATAACCGGCGGTTTCGAGACATTCCCAGGCCACTTCCAATAACAGGCGTTCTTGCGGGTCCAGACTTTTTGCCTCACTCGGGGTGATGTTAAATAGCTGTGAATCAAAGCAGTCAATGTCATTCAAAAACGCGGCGCGATGCTGGAAAGGCAAGGGTTTGTCATTTTTTATTGAGGAAGAGTCAACCGAGGAAGGGCCAGTACGGTAATCGCTGGCCTGGTTAAAGCACTGCTCGGTAAAACTCTGCTTGCCCGATTTTAAATTGTCCCAGAATTCCGCTAAATTATTTGCGCCGGGGTACCTGCCGCTGATGCCTACGATCGCGATGTCGCAGGGCGACGGGTACTGATTGTTCGGTGTGGCATGTTGTTCATGGACGGCTAACGATGCAGGTAAGGGACTATTTTTATGCCCTGCCATTGCGTTCTTTTCGGCACTAAGGTATTTCCAATTCCGGGGCATTGTCTGGATATAGCTTCCGCAGATGAAACTATGTACCAGTTCATCTTCTTCGTCGAGTAGAAAATCCGCGCGAATTTTGTCGAATCTCAGCCCTCCTAATGGACAGATACCGATCTCAAATTCGGCCTGTCTATCCATGAGCAATTGCCCTATATAACCCGCTTCCAGTAAGGCGATATAGCGGCTTTCCGCTTGATATGGTTTTTTTAATACCTGCAGCGGTGCAACCAAAAACACAGAAAACCCGGATTTTTGGAAATGTTGACGATTGAACGGATAATGGCATGCCTTTATGTTTTGCGCCGTGGTGCCACTGACACGAATGAGCTTGTGTGCCGCGGTGTCGTAGCGGTAAAGTCCCTCGGTAATCCCTTGCACCGCATTTTGTTTTACGAAGAGATAAACCTTGAGTTTGTTGCCCGTCAGTGAGGGGTAAAGGTAGCGGGGGCTGCCCCCAATGTCCTGGCTGCTCAAAAGTGCCATGAATTGACTGAATTGCGCAAAAGGTACCGTTTGGTCGGCATATTCGCGCTTTGATGAGCGGATTTGATAACGAAGATGATCAACGGCAATGGTGCTGTTGAGTTGAATGGCGTGTGTTGCCGATGAAAACGTTCGTAACGGGCTCTGTATGCCTTCTTTTTCCAGTTTATTGGGCAGTTGGGGTAAGCCGTCAGTTGTCTTTAAGTAGGTGGCGAAGTGACTATGCAGCCGTTTTCCCGTTTTTTGCAAATAGTCTGGCAGATTCTCCACCTTGGCTTGGGCGGACAAGGATTGTTGGGGAACCCCCGCCAACAGGCAGTGGGTGAAGTGATGGCTTTCATCGAGCTGGAACAGGCCGCGAATTTGTTCATAATCAACACCAATGGCCGGTGCAAGCGCCAATTGAAATTCGGCTTGCCGACTGATCAACAGTTGTCCCATATAGCCTGCATCAAGGATCGATAATGGGCGACTTGATGCTTTGTATATTGGTTCAATGGCGTTTAACTGTACCACAAAAAATACCGCAAAACCGGCGTGTTGAAATAAACGATGGTCATATTCCGCAAACACAGTTGGTTTAATGTGCGCCGCAACGCCGAGCGGATACAAGCGGTGTTCTAGTGGGTGATAGTAATAGATGCCTTGCGCCAGCCCTGCAACGCCTTCGTTTTTTAGGTAGAGGTAGGTCTGGGTCGCATTGAGTCCGCCGGAAGCCGGGTAGAGGTATTTGGGGTTTTTCTCAAGGATACCGGCTTTTAACAGGGATAAAAACTGGCTGAAGCATTCCTGGGAAATAGGTTGCCCGGAGTATGCTCTTTTCGGGAAAATATTTTCAAAATAAGTACTGCAAAAAGGCAGCTTTTTTTGCAATTCAATGGTGTTGGCCGGGGCGGCGATAGCATCTGACTTGACGACCTGGGCCTCGGGTACCGGGGTGATTTTTGGTTCGTTAGGATGCGGATGAAGATTACTTTTTATGTAAACCGCCATTGCGGCGATGCTGGGTGCATCCAATAACACCTCGACGGGAATGTTAACGCCATAGCGTTTATGCACATTGTCCACTACTTGTAGCATGGTGAACGACGTTGCGCCCAGATCAAACAAATCGTCTTCGCTGTGGAGATTGTTAATGCCTAAATTGCGGCTTAATACATCTAGCAGCGCATCAGTAATGGAACCTATCGTTTGGTGATCTCCAGCCAGCGGCTGGTTGGACCGTGCGGAAGGGGCAACCGGGGTTGCAATCTTTTGGTCTGCCAATCTGTTTTGCAAATAATAGGCAATGGCCTTAACACTAGGGTCATCCAGAAGCACTTCCACCGGTATGCTGATGCCATAACGTGCTTGCACTTGTTCCACTGCCTGTACCATGGTAAAGGACGTTGCACCCAGGTCAAATAAATCATCATCCGCTTGCAGCGTATTCCGGTTTAGGAGCGTTGCAAAGTCCTGTTGTAGTGCCTCGACGATGGTTTCTGATTTTAGGCTCGGGCTGCTATTCGTTGGCGCCAGATTGTTTGTATTTATATTATCTGGAAGTTCCCTGGGGGCGGGCGATGGCGCCGGTATTTCACTGCCGCCAGCGAGCTTGTTGATGTGGGTAGACCCGAGTAACGCGCTACGATCAATTTTGCCATGTGCTGTCACTGGCAAGGCATCCAGGCAAATAACCGTATTCGGCAGCATATAATCGGGCAGGTCTGTTTTAAGAAAATCGCGGATCTGCTTTAGTTGCAAGTCATGTTGCGTGACAAGCCAGGCGATCAATTTAGGATCGCCAACGACATCCTCGTTCACCAGCACTAGGGACTGCTCAATCCCTTGGTGGCGATTCAGTGCGCTTTCGATTTCACCTAATTCAATGCGAAATCCGCGTAACTTGACCTGAAAGTCCATGCGTCCCAAAAATTCAATATTGCCATCGGGTAAATATCTCGCCTTGTCACCGGTTCGATAGAGTTTGCTGCTGTTGTTCGATTGCCCTGCCAAGGGGTTGTTAACAAATTTTTCGGCGCTGAGTATTGGCCGGTTTAGATAACCTTTTGCCACACCAATACCGCCGATATACAGTTCCCCGCATTGACCGATTGGCACCGGCTGGCGCTGTTCATCCAGTATATACAGTTGAATATTGGCAATGGGGCGTCCAATGGGCACCTTCTTATCCGGTCGCAGTTCACATTGCCAGTAGCTGACATCCACCGCGGCTTCGGTGGGGCCGTAAAGATTATGCAGTGTGGCTGGCAGCACCGCCTTAAATGTTGCAATTAAATCATACGCCAGGGCTTCGCCACTGACGAAAACATGGGTTAATGACTGGCACAATCCGACATTGGCTTGCTTAAGAAAAAAGCGCAACATGGAGGGGACAAAATGACAAATGCTAATGTGTTCGCGCTGGATGATGTCAACCAAATAGGCATTATCCTGATGCCCTTTCGGTTTGGCGATCTCCAGACAGGCGCCAGATATCAGGGGTAGAAAAAATTCCCACACCGACACGTCGAAGGTATAAGGTGTTTTTTGTAGAATACGATCCTGACTGGAAATTTGGTAGTGTGCCTGCATCCAAAGCAGGCGATTGCAAATTGCCTGATGAGACAGCATGCACCCTTTGGGTTTTCCGGTAGAGCCGGAGGTGTAAATGACGTAGGCTAAATCGTCCAGTTGATTTAGGTTGTCTGGATTGCCTGGTGTTTCCTGGGCGAGGTCAAGCGAGTTTTGATCAAGCACCAGGGTGCTGCCTTGAAAGTCATCCAGTTGTGCAGTAAATTTTTGTTGCGTCAGCACAATGGAAACGCCCGCGTCTTGTAATATTAAATCCAGTCTGTTTTTGGGGGTTTTAGGGTCCAAAGGCAAATAAGCACTGCCTGACTTTAAGATACCCAATAGCGCCACAATCATTTCTATGGACCGCTCCATCAAAATCGCGACTATCTGGTTAGGGCCTTCCCCCATATCGCGTAAGTAATGCCCGCACTGATTGGCGCGTGTATTTAAGTCGCGATAGTTGAGTGTTTCCGCTTCAAAACACACGGCTGGCGCATCGGGGCTTTGCGTGACCTGCTTTTCAAATAAGTGGTGTAAGCCCTGATGTGGCGTGTATTGTTTTTCGTTGTTATTCCATGCGAGGAAGGGATATTTTTGAGGTTCTCTGGTCATTGGGTTATGCCTGTTGTACTGAGTCAGAAGCCAGGGGGGAAACAATTTGTTTCTTCGCAGTCTGCTTTTCAGTGCTCTGGTTTTCAGTGCTTTGGTTTGCAGTGCTTTGGTTTTCAGTCATCCGTTTTTCAGTACTTTGTGTTTCGACAATCTGTTTTTCAAAGCCCATTATCTGGGCTTTATATTTTTCGGGTTGAGCATGGATTAAATGATCGAAACTGGTTTCTTTCCAGCTATAGGGTACTTCGGCGAGATATTCGAGTATCCGTTGATAAGCGCTAAAAATTTCCTGCATCATGCCGTCAGGGAATACGCCTTTGGCAAGGTCCCAATGCAGGTAAAGCTGTTCGTCTTGCTCGGTACTGATGTTGTCCAAATGCACTTGCGGGGTTTGGCTCAATGACTTGATTCGTTGCACGCCCTTGGGTAAGTTCAGGTCAACTGGGGCGCTTAAGTCGGTGTAGACAATAGGGAACGTCAGCATTGTTTGTTTTTTGCCGTTAGAGCGCTTGGTTTTTGTGATTACCGTTCTTAGCGCTCTTAATCCGCTTACGGCTCTGTGTGAGAGGTCCTGTTGCACGATGCGATGATAGTGGCGGACTTTTTTCTCAAACGTCAGTGCGGGCTCAGCGGTGTTGGGTTTTTCAATCACGACCCAGCTCATGGCGGTAAAGTCCCCTGCAACCTGGTCAATGTCCGGATGAAGGGGCAGCCTTTCCCAGCTTGGAATAACGATGGAAAAAGCCGTGGCATCTGCCCATGCGGCTAACACCTCGGCATATACGGTGAACAAAATCATACTGGGCGAGACTTGTAACTTTTTCGCCAGGGTTTTAATCTTGGGCCATTGGCTCAGCGTACCTTCAAGTCGTTCTGTTTGCTGACTCGCGGCGCCATTGAGCTTGGGCAAAGACGGCCCCGGTGGCATATCAATAAATTTGTTTTTCCAATACTGCAAGCTGCGCTGATAGCTTTCTGTTTGTTGGTACTGTTGCAAGCACAAAATGTAATCGCGGTAGGTGATTTCTGTTCCCGTGGCGGGTGCCTCGGGATTGGCATAAAAATAAAATAAGTCTTTTTGCAATAGTTCGATGCTGGGGCCATCGGCAATCATCAGGTCGAGGCTAAAATGGACACCGGATATTCGATCATTGATTTGCGAGACCCGCAAGTTAAAGTAGGGCCATTCACCCAGTGGACAAAGCCGGCTCATTATCTCGGTTTCCGTTTTCTTCAGGGCTTGTTCAATGTTGATGGCTGTTTGAGCCCGTAAATCGTCGACCTGTATGGTGTAGGCCGGGACGTGGGATAAGCGTTGCTGGGTGCCATTGGGGTGGATCACGGTGGCCAGTATGTCGTGAACGTCCAGCATTTTTTGCCAGGCGTTATTAAGCCGCGTGTGGTCAAGGTTTTCCACTTCAAAATAGGTGTAGACTTGCGAGCTTAGCTGAGCGCCATGACGACTTCTGCCAAAGGCATAGGCTTGTTGTTGATCGCTTAGCGGGTAGGGCTCGGTTCTTTTTTCGCTAAGGGCTTCTTTCCCGCTGATGGCTCCTTGTTTGCTGAAGGCTCTTAGTTGGCCAAGGGCTTCTTGTCCGCTAAAGGCTTCTTGCTCGTGAAAGCCTTGCATTTGGGGGGCATCGGCAAGCCTGTTTAGGGCGTTGCAATAGTCGGCGAAGATTTTCTCAATAACTCCTGGGGCATAATGATTTGGGCTTACGTCCCAGTTGAATTTTAATGCTGCGTTTTTTTCGTGAATCTGGTGATCCAACATCACTTGTGGTGTCTGGGAGATGGAATAGCGAACGTCATCCAGAAAACTTTCCTCTCCATCCCATTGTTGATGTCCCAATAAGGAGGTAAATACCACGGGTAAGGATAAGGTGTTGGGAATGTCGCTGCGCTTTTTCAGTTCCCGCAGTACCCGAATGCCACTGACGCTGTTGTGACCTAAATCTTCAAACAGGCGTGTTTGCATCTGCTGAAGTTGTTGGTTTTCGTTGATGATACCGGCATCTGCTGCACTTTTGTCTTCAGCGCATTCTTCTACAACAAAGACATTGGTTGAAATAAACGGCGCCAGCACTTGGTCGACCTGTGGATGTTGCAGGCGATTAAAAAACGTTAAAATCAACGAGAATGTGTTTGTTTCACTGTAGCTGCGCAGCACGTCGGTAAACACCTTAAGCAGCAATACGGTGGGCGAGACATTGAGCTCTTCCAATTTATTTTTCAGTATTTGCCATTGCCTTTTCTCGAGCCCGCCTTCCAGGCGAATCCGGGTATTGGCGGTATTGTCAGCGTGGATGTTTGGTGTTGTATTGGTTTTAGGCGATGTACTTAACGGCAGTTTAGGCCCGGAAGGCATCTGATTTAGCCGCGCCAGCCAGTACTGCAAGTCCTGCTGATAAGGTGTTGAACCTTCGAATTTCTTGTTCGCTAAGACGTAATCCCGAAACGAGAGCTCCAGGCCGGGCAGTGCCCAGTCGGGGGTGAGGTAGCGTTTTTTCCATTGGTAACACAGTAGCTCCAGGCTAAAGGCATCGAGGATTAGTTCATCAATACTAACGTGAACAATGCGCTTGTTCGGACATGTACTGATTTGAATGTCAAACAAGGGCCAGTGATTGGCCTGATAAACCTGATGAGACATACTTGTGCGCAATTGTTGCCGCGATGTTTCACATACGTCCGTACTTTGCCTGCGCAGATCGTGTACCTTGAATTTGTAAGGTGGTACTTCGGTGAGTATTTGCTGTTGTCCACTGGACAATATTACCGCCCGTAACATGTCGTGATGTTCCACTAACTGTTTCCATGCCGTGTTTAAACGGTAAATATCGAGGGGACCTCGGCTATCGTGATTGTCGAATTCCATTTCCAGATAGATATGACAGCCAACTTTATTGCCATCAACCGAGGGGAGTTTTCGACCGGTAAAAAAGGACTCCTGGATATCCGTCAGAGGAAACGGCTGGTATCGGTCCGCACGGTTTGGAATTATGGTGGGCGTATTTTCCAAGCGCGGCGTAGCCTCATTATATTCCAGAGGTCTTTCGTCTGCCGTTTGGTTTTCCGGTGTCGGGTTTTTTACTATAAGTCGATTTACCGCGAGGGGGTAATGCGCAATCAAATAAGCTGCCAGGTCAGCAATATTGGAGTGTTTGAAAAATTGCGTGGGCGAGAAGTCATTACCCACGAGTGATTTGATCTGGTGGGTCAGTTTTATAATGTGCAGCGAGTTTATGCCGAGACCGGAAAACTGCTTGTCCAATGGAATGGCGTGCAATGGTTGTTGCAGTTGCTCGGCGACAAGTGTTTGTAAAAAGCGTTGTACATTATTTTCTGTCTCACTGGGCTTTACAGCAGGGGCTGATGCTATGGACTTTTCCTGGCTGGTGTGATCGTTAGGCAGCGTATGATCATCCGCCGAGGATGCGGCCCAATAACGTTCTCTTGCAAAGGGGTACTGCGGCAAGCCTGAGATGCGTTGTAACGATTTTGAAGGATTGAATCGTCGCCAGTCCAGAACACCGCCATTGACCCAGTATTCCGCCAATGCCGGGTAATTTGGGTTTTGCTGCGATTGTTCATCCAGTGTTTCTACTTTGCCAGTGTGAGCTGTTTCATCGACCGACTTTTTGGCTGCGCGAACAAACAGCCTGGCATCGAATTGTCCTTGCAGGTAATGCTGTAGCGTCTGCTCTAATGCATCAATGCTGTCGCATATGATCGCCAGTCGATGATTCATTGCCTGGCGTCCGACCTGAAAGGTATAAACCATATTGTCCAGGGTCAACACGGGGGATGGATTAAGAAAAGCCGTATCTAAAAATGACAGGATACCCTGGGCATAAAGTCGTAATTGCGCCGCTGTTTTGGCTGATAAGGGAAACAGCGTAGGGCTGTTTGCCGGTCTTTTCTGTAATTTCGGCACTTCCCGCGTTGCTGCTTCAGCAATGACTAGATGGGCGTTGGTTCCGTTAAGTCCAAAAGCGTTGATGGCGGCCTGACGAGTACCTTGAGTCGATGGATTCCAGGGCCTGGCGCTGGTATTGATGTAAAAAGGGCTGCCTGTCAGGTTGATGTGTTCATTGAGTTGCTTAAAATGAATCGTGGGCGGAATGATTTTATGCTTGAGCGCCAACAATAATTTGATGACGCCGGAAACGCCCGCGGCCGTGAGTGTGTGCCCTATATTGCTTTTAACCGAGCCCAGCGCGCAATAAGCGGGTTGTTGGGTGTAGGGTTTAAATGCATCACAGAGCGCTTCGATCTCGATGGGGTCGCCCAGTTTTGTACCCGTACCATGGGCTTCCACCACCTGGATGTCGGCGGGGTTGATGTTGAATTGTTGATAAACGCGTTGTTGTAACCGCGTTTGTGATTGTGGGTTTGGGGCGTTAAGGCCATTGGTTCTGCCATCCTGATTCACGCCCCAGCCCTGGATGACGCCATAAATCGGGTCTTGGTCCTGTTGGGCTTGCGCCAGAGGTTTTAGCAAAATGACCCCAACGGATTCTGCCGGTACAAAACCATTGGCGCGTTGATCAAAGGCAAAACATCGGCCTTCAGGTGACAGCATACCGGCCTGGCCTGTCATGATATGCATCGCCGGGCCAGCCATAATATGAACACCACCGGCTAAGGCTAGATCACAGCTGCCCGCTGTTAAACTATCGCAGGCATTGGCAATGGCCACCAGCGAAGAGGAACAGGCGGTATCGATGGATAAACAGGGGCCTTGCAAATTGAGGAAATAGCTAATACGCGCAGCGAGTACGGAGGTGGCGCTTCCCATCAGACCGTGGCCGGTTAAACCGGACTCAGGCGACAACTGCGCATAATCATTGGTGACACAGCCACTAAAGACGCCGCAATTGCTGCCAGAGAGCGAACCTGGATTGTAACCAGCGTCTTCGATGCTATGCCAGCAGGTCTCTAAAAACAGGCGTTGCTGTGGGTCCATGGCACAGGCTTCTTCGGCGGAGATTTCAAAAAACATCGGGTCGAATAAATCGACACCTTCCACGGCGCCGATCCATTTACAATTTGTGCGTTGTGGCCCCGTGGCATGTTCCTCATAATAACGCTCAATGTCCCAGCGGGTTTTGGGGATTTCGACGATGCAGTCCTTGCCGGAGATGATGTTTTCCCAGTATTGCTCGACGGTTTCCGCCTGCGGAAATTTCCCTGCCATGCCAATTACTGCAATCCCTTGTGTCGTTGAGGCGCTTGGGGTTTGCATGGACTTGCCTGCAACGGTCTCTGGGTTCTGAGCGGGCGGTACTTTCTTTTCGTCAGCAGGCTGGCTGTCGTTAACGGGCTTGGGTGTTGTTGTCGGTGCGAATTGCTGCCCTGGTGTGTTTTCCACAATATAGTGAGACATATGGACCAGCGTGGGGTAAGTGTAAACCTTAGTGGCATTCATACTGGTGCCATAGGCCTGGTTGATTTTTTGTATCCAGGTGACGCCGGTAATGGAATCCAACCCGATATCTACAAATTGGGCCGTTTCTTCAATGTCATCTGCTGCCATGTACAGTTCTTCGGCTAACAGCTGTTTGAGTGTGGCTAGTACCGACGGGAGTAGTAATTGCGGTGCCGCTGGTGTGGCGGTGCCTGCGTTTGCGTTGGGCGCCGTCGTTGATAAAATATTTTTCGCTGATGGCGGTTGTTGCGACGCTGAGGATTCATATTGCGAAGCTAACGGCTCATGCTGCGAATGTGCCGCGCCGTCGGCGATTTCATGCATCACGTGTTGTGACATTTCAACCAGGGTGGGGTAAGTGTAAACTTTTGTGGCGCTAAGTTTGGTGTTGTAGGTCCGGTTGATTTTTTGTATCCAGGTAACGCCGGTGATGGAGTCCAGCCCTAAATCCACAAACTGAACCTGCTCTTGAATTTCTTCCTCTGGCATGTACAGTTCTTCGGCGAGCAGTGTTTTTAACGTGGTTTGGATTGCCGGCAGATCCGGTAACGCTGTCGGTGTCTTGGCTGGCGGGGTTGGGTTTGCCAGGGCAACGCTGGGATTAGGCGCCGTGGTGAGCGCGTCGGTACCCTGATGAAAGTTTTGTTGAATTTTCTTCAGGGTTTTTGAGTTGTTAACAAAGGTTTTTGCATGCATTGCCAGTTCTAACTGGTAGGTTTCGGCCAGTTGCTGACGCAGGCTGGTGGCAAATTGTTGTTTTAACATCAGTAGCACGGGGTAGGGGATTTGGGCGAGTTGTTGCGCCAGCGCCATGGCCGCCGTATTGAGGTGCTTTCTCGGCAGCACCGGCATGCTGAGTCCTTTATTTAGCAGTGCCTTGCCTTTGTATTCCCGCGCGGTTAGCAGTGCCTCTTTACTGAGGTCCATGCCCAGTTGATGCGGGAACATGAGGGTGGAGCCCGCCCCTGGTGTGAAGCCAAAGCGCATAAAATTGCAGGAATAGACACTTTCTTCACTGAATAGAATAAAATCCGCAAACATGCCGAGCGCCCATCCTCCGCCAATGCCATGCCCTTGCATGGCAGCAATCACTGGTAGTTTGCATAACATGGGGAGTTGAAATATGGGGGCATCGGAGTATTTAATGGTGCCTTCCTGAATGGCTTTAAGTCCCTCCTGCGTGCCACCGGCAGAAAAGTAGGTGTCATAGCCTGTTAATATCACCACCTTGTAGTTCGATGCTTGCTCGATATGTTCGAAGACGTCGGTTAGCCCCTGGATGAAGGCGTCCGAGAACATGTTTTTGGCTTCCCTGTCCTGCATTGTTACCACGAGCACACCGTGCGGGTGCAGTGTGGCGTCAATCACCGGGGTGCTAAAGACAACATGGGGTGTCGTGCTGGCGGGCACGTTAGTTTCGGTAACCGTTGATGTCGGGGTTGTCCATTCAGATGATAGGGCGAGCATATTTTCGATCGTGCTGGACGCATGTCGTTTCCATTGCAACAGGGACTCGGCAGGAAATACAGACCAGGATTGGGCAATATGCAAGGCTTGCGACAAGACCTTATGGGCGCTGGTTACGTGCAGCGTTTGATTGCGTTGCTGGAGTGCTTTTCCGGAGTATTGGCCGCCGGTCATGAGTATTTCCTGCGCCAGGTAATGACCGAACCGATGTGAGAAAATCACGTTCGCAGCTTTGCTTAGTTGATGGTTTTTGATGACTTCACCATAGCAGTACACGCCATTTTCGTCGTAAACCACGGCGTCACAAAAAAGGGCGAGCAGCCAGGCCTGATCGTGAACCTTGAGCTTGTGATCGGTGTTGTGATCAGTGTTGTTATCGGTGTTGTGACCCAAGTTGCCAAACGCAGCGACAACTGGCACCTTGGCGTGCAAAAACAGTGTTTGAAAACGATGGACAAGGGATTGATCGGCATTTTCAAGGGGCAGAAAACCGGGATAGTCGCTGGCAAACACCACGGCTGCATATTGCTCACTGTGATTAATTTGTGCAAAAACAGCTTCCAACGCCAACAGCAGGGATTCGCAGTGCTTGCCCTGGTTAGCGTCTCCGGGTTTAGCGGCGGGGAGAATATTGACCAGCAGCACGTTGTCTGCATGGCTTTGCAGTTTCACAAACGGCGAAGATGACGTAATCGGGCCGGTGATATCGCCGTGTTGCTTGAGGGGCAGAGCGTGCTTATGCTTATCTGCCGAGGCTTTGCCGAGCGCGGTAAGCGGGGCGATTGTCAGGCGTTGCACATAAGTCAGCAGGCGTTTCGACAAATGCTGTTTTAGCAACGACAAGGATTGCCGGGGTGTCTCAGCTAACGCCGTTGCCAGTTCATGCACAGTTGCGTCAATTTGATCGTTGCTCAGCAGGGTACAATTCCAGCCTTGTTGGAGTAATTGCTGGCCACTGAAAGGCTGCGCGGCATAGAGAAATGCCTGCGCCCTGGCGTGTCCAAAACGTTCATTGAAAAAAGCGTCTTCCTGCTCGGTTGGGAAGATGTTCTGGGTAATATGGGTGAAAGCATAGTGATGTTCCAGGCTGCAAATCATAAAGTCACACAGCGCACCCATCAGAAATCCCGCGCCAAGCGCATCACCTTTCATCGCGGCGATAGTAATAAAAGGCAGCGAGGCGATGTCAATGTGCAGCTTTTGTGACACAACTGCATTTTGTTCATTTCGGCCACCGGCGAGAAATGTGGCATCAAGACCACTGACGATCAACACCTTGGTTTGATTGGCGTTACGCAGCGCGGCCAGTGTGCGTGACAGTGCTTCAATGGTGCTTGTTGATAAGGTGTTTTGGCTTTTTGGCGTTGAGATTTGGATTAACGATATTCCGTTGCCCTTGTTATGCAGTTCAACACCCTGGGCATTGTCTTCCAGTCGACTAACGACGGTACAATTGTCGGTTTCAAGCGTCTGTGTTTCAATGGTCCGCGCAGCGACGTTAGCAGCGGTGATTTTTCGTTCGGCGGCCGACAAGCCCGGAGTGATTGTTACAAGCGCCGCCAAGGGGATATTATTGGGTTTCCCCCTGCTTTTTGTTGTGAGGGCCGGGTTTTCCGCCAGTCGTGTGATGCGCTGTGCATGTGTTTGAACTTCTGTTTGAACTTCTGTTCGAACCAGTGTTCGAGCGACTGTGGCGCGCTGATGCCCAGTGGTTCTATTCGTCGCCCAATACCGTGTTTTGCTAAAGGGATATGTCGGCAGCGAGATTCTCTGCAGGTCTTGCCCGTTATGCATCTCACGGGTATCACTGATATAGCCTTTGACATAGAGCCCCCCTAGTGCCATTAACAAATCCCGGTATTGTTCGGTTTGTTGATGGGGGTCGATGGCCTTGAGTTCAGCCGTGACCTGGTTCAGGACTTGTTTGTAAATGGCCTGGTCGGCGTTGCTGATCGTGTGGTTATCGTTAGTTAATATTTCGTTGACTGACTTTTCATTACCTAACTTTTCGTTAGCTAACAAAACTCGGCTTTGTTCGCCTCTGTCTATTTTTTGTAGCGCCTCGCTGAGTTCGGTTGTCGAGCTGACTACCATTGCCCATCGATGCCCAAAGTGTGCTCTGCCAACGCTAAGGGTGTAAGCGATGTTTGCCAGCGTGTATGCTTGTTGTTCCTGTGTTAATCGGTTTGCTGCTACCTGATTAACCAGGTTTCTACCCAGTTGCTTTAACGCGGTGCTTGTTTTTGCCGATAGCGTAATCAGGTAGCTGGGCTTAGCGAGTTGTTGAGGCTGGGTTTGTTTTGGCGCTTCGCTTACCACCATGTGCGCATTGGTGCCGCTAAACCCGAAGGAGCTAACGGCCCCCATTCTCGCTTGATTATTTTCCACCGGCCAGTCGCAGTATTGGGTGCTGACAAAGAATGGGCTGTCGGCAAACGCAATGTGTGGGTTGGGGTGGGTAAAGTTAACATTAGCAACCCATTTTTTATGATGTAAACAGAGCAGGAGTTTGATTAACCCGCTGATGCCAGCCGCATGGGTGCAGTGTCCAATGTTGGTTTTTGCCGACCCGATGGCACAAAACAATTTTTTATCGGTGTACGCGCGAAATGCATCGCTCAGGGCGTTAACCTCGATAGGGTCGCCCAATGGGGTGCCGGTTCCGTGAGCCTCGATAAAACCAATGTCGCCAGGATTGATGTCATATTGGCGATAGACCTTGAGTGCCAGCTCGGTTTGAGAAAGCCCGCTGGGCGCGGTAATGCCATTGGTTTTACCATCCTGGTTAATGGCGGAACCTTTAATTACGCCATAGATGGAATCATGATCCCGCACGGCATCGTCGATTCGTTTCAACACCACGATGCCTACTGCTTCACCCGGCACAAAACCATCGGCGCGGGCATCAAAGACTTTGCATTCGGCATCCGCTGCGAGCATGCCCGCTTTGCTGCTAAGAATATGAAAGTTAGCGCCGCAACGGATGGAAACACCACCAGCGAGGGCGAGTTCCAGATCGCCTTTAAGCAGGCTTTCGCAGGCATAATGCACCGCGACAAGGGACGAGGAGCACGCTGTATCGATAGCGAGTGCGGCGCCTTTGAAATTTAACAGGTAGGCAATGCGAGCCGCCAAAATCGAGGCGTGATTGCCCATAAACGCCGGTGCTTCTATCGGCACTGCTGCATCTTGCAGGACGGTTTGATAGTCGCCGCCGTCGGTGCCAACAAAGACTCCCCACTGTTTATCGTCCCTCTCCATATCCAGATACCCTGCGTGCTCCAGGGCATGCCAGCTTTCTTCCAGGAAGATCCGTTGTTGGGGATCGATTTGTTCAGCCTCCCGGTTGGAGATTTTAAAGAAGGCGGCATCGAACTGATCAATGTTAGCTAGGAATCCGCCCCATTTGCTGTAGGTTTTGTTGGGTTTTTGCCTGTCTGGATCATAATGACTTGCCACGTCCCAGCGTTCGGGGGGGGCTTCGCTTATGCCACTTTTTCCGGCAGCGAGCAATTGCCAGAATTCATCGATGTTGTCGGCGCCAGGGAATCGTCCCGACATGCCTACCACGGCGATGCCGTGTTTTTTATGGTGGTTGTTGGGTATTGTTGCTGTTGTGTGATGCCTGGTGTCTGGCGTCGTTGCGCCTGCATCAAGCATCGGATATTCATTTGCGATGGATTTTGGTGCTTGATGGCTTATGTTTTCCTGAGCGTTATTTTGTTCAGGAACGATGGTCTCTAAAGACAACCCGGCACTTGGGGTAAGCCGCGCCTGGACTGCCTGCGAATAGTGCTCACAGAGGTGGCGGGTCAAGTCATTCACACAGGCATAGTCGAATAATGTCGTCGTGGGTAAGGTGATACCGAAGGTGTCATTAAGTTTGACAACGAGGTCGATATTGGCCATTGAGTCGAGACCAAAATCAGAAAACGGTTCGCTCAGGCTGAGATGCGCTGGCTCGATATTCAGCACCTGGCTCAGGTTCTCTAGAACAATGTCCTCGACATCCTGACGGTGTTGTTCGGGGTTGTGGTTTTGCCTGGGCGTCTGCTTCTGCGCTTGCTTGGGGATGCTGGCTGCTGCCGGTTTGTTATCCATTGTGTTCATCAGGGACTTAATGCAACTGTGTTCGTTGCCTAAGCGTTGCATGAGTGTTGAGTGGTTCTCATGTGCAGGACTGGTTTCGCGCTTCGATATTGGCGTTGTTTCGACGGTCCTGGCGTGGTTGACCTTCTGTTCCTTGGCATCAAGATCAACAGGATTAAAGACGAGTTCTTTAAGCACATTGGATGGGAAAAGGTATACGGCCGGGGCCGTTTGTTGGTTTGGTTCCTGACCTGGCGCGGTGAAGGATGTGTCAAGTGAAAGCGTGGGTGGGAAGGCGCTACCGATGTCCTGCAGGAACTGTCCAGCGGGTTTGTTTTTACTGGTGGTGAGAAAGGGAACCTTTACCCTGCTTATGTTTTTCGCTTGCGCCTGTTCGCCTAAAAACGCCATCATTTTATGTTCAACACCACGGCCCAGGGCGCGACAACTGAGTAAAAAAGTGTTAACGTCAATGCTGGTTTCCGCGCTGGTGTCTGCTATGGCATACATGATTAAGCCGCATAAACCGTAATCACCAAAACGATCCCTGACACGCACGGCATGACAAATGATTTTCTGCGCTGCCTGTGGATCAAGCAGGGCTTCAATCTCTGCCAGCGTTAGATTATTCTTGAGAAAATTAAACTGGTTGGTTCGCTGGGTCAGCTGGGCGCAACGAGGGTAGTCCTGGCTTTGTGCCTCGCTGATGTCGATCTCCAGTTCCAGCCCAGCAATAAAGTCGTTAAAGGTCAGTGCTGTTGTGCGCAATTGTTCACGTTGTGCGTTTTGCTGATACAGTATTGTGCGTTGCGCATCTTCCCCGGTCATGGCGTTTACATGATCAAACGCCCATATATGCTGTAAAAATTCCGCTATATCCTCCTTTTTTTCCGGTAGTTGCAGGGTGAGTACTGCCGGGCAGTTAGCGCGCACTTCCGCACATTCCACGGGACTGTCGTCCAGAAAAATAAAGCTATCAAGGCCGAGGTTCATTTCTTCAGACAGGGCCTGCAAATTGGTTGATTTGGAAGCCCAGTTGATTTTCCATGCGCTTAGGTCCTGCCATTCAAGACGCATGTCTTTTCGGGTTAAAAAGACCTGTTTCACCGCGTCTACGTTATTTTTGCTCACCAGGCACAGCAGCATTCCCTGGTCTTTTTGCGCCAGCATAAATTGATGCAGCATTTGAAATTCCGAGGGAATTTGTATGCCTTGCGGGCCTTGTTCACCGACGATGCCTGACCACAGTGTGTTATCACAATCCAATGCGATACATTTGTAGTCAGTGCGTTGTATTGCATGGAGCCTGCGCGCCAAGCTTGTTGCCATGCTGGCGAAAAAGCGGGGGGTGTAGGGAATGTTGCCCATTTTGTCGCGAACGGCGTCATAATAGTCAACACTATCGGACGTGGCGTTTGAAGCGCTAAGGGATGGAGCAGCAAGGTCAGTATCTTGATCCGTGCCACGGTCTGAGAACTGAATGAGCGATATCTTGGGCAGCGCGCGCATCGCCTGATCGATACGGGTTTGCATACGCTGCATGAAAATATCTGACAATTGTGCGCGTATCTCAGGTGTCGAAGGGCATAGGCCTAACAGCAGGGGAACCGGCATGTTGGCATGGCAGTGCGCAAGCAGGTTGAGCAATTCATCCAGGTTTGTTTGTATTTCCTGTTCCATTGTGCTGAGCACAATACCTTGCTGTTCATCGGGGCGGGTTCCATAAAGGTTATACAGCCCCGATTTTTGTAATAGCGTTTCTTCTTCCATCGCAACATGGAAGCCTTTTTCCTGCAGTAATGCCTTGACCTTGTGCAAGACCGGTCCTTCATTATCGTGAACTTCTACCACGATTTGCCGGATTTTTTGCCATTCTTTATCTTCAATGCTGCTTAGAATCTCCCACTCGCATTTTTCCGCATCCACTTTGAGCAGGTCTATTTGCTCAAGTTGATATTCTTCAAGGAAGCTGGATAAGGAGCGCAGTTGGCAGGTGTAGTTTTCCTTGCGCAGGCGGTCTTTCATCATGAGATCCACATGCGCGGCCACTTGTTTGGGATCCTGACCTTTATTTCGGGCAAGAATTTCATTTTCCATCGCCTGTTTTAGGGATGTTCCATCCTGTTGCGCATCGGCATGAAAGCCTGAAAAGACGGTAGAGTGCGGGTAAAAGGTGAATTCTGCTTCGCGGTCGCTATCGGCAATACCGAAGTTACACGGGACGGCGTTGGGGCAGTACAAGGCCAGATTCTTCTTGAGAATGTCAAAGGTTACGGGGGAGGGTTCAAAGGAGTAGACTTTTGCACCTTTGCATTTCTCAGTGATGAACAGGGCAAATAAGCCAATATTAGCACCGATATCCAGAACACAGGCACCGTCTTTTAATTCAATACCATGCTTGGCATAGGTTTTTTCAACGAAGATTTCCTCGTATAAATACTCGGTTTCGTAACGATGCAAGTGAGCAATTTCCAATTCGTTTGGCAGAACAAAACGTTTGCAATCACTGAGCCGTTTTTCTTTTTCACCTGGCGATGCGATGGCAAGGTGGCTGCGCGTGTGAGACGCCAGGTCTTCCAGGCGAAACAAAATACTGTTCACTCCCGCCTGGTTTTGAGACAGCAGGCTTTGTGCGCTTAATAACGCCTGAAATACCTGGTTGTAGGGGGCAAAGTCGATTGTGTGCTTCCATTGTAATTGCTTGATCCAGAAAGCCAGTGGCGTTTCCAGTGGTTCGACGGTAAATGTGGCGGCAATGGCCCATTGCTTTGGTTGTTCCTGGACATAAGCTTTCACACAAAGGTCTTTCATCTCCATCAGGCAGGTTCCGTGTTGATCAGTGAGGACGAGATTGAAGCGGAAAAAATTTTTCGTTTCATCCCCGTCGGTAAGCGTTGTTTTTACGTAACATGGCGCGGATAAGGGTTGCCAAATAATGATTTCCTGCAGCGAAAACGGCACAAACAGGCGGGACGAGTCCTGGAACTGATCAAGGTTTAACAGCGCACATTGAATAGCATTGTCTAAAATGCCGGGTTTGAGTCGATAATTATCATCCGCCGGGTGTGGGTTGATTCTGCCCAGCGCTTCTTTGCCACGACACTGGAACGATTCCAGGGACTTGAAGAGTTTTTTATAGTGAATTCCCCTGTTTGCAAATACCTGGTAAATAGCGACACGGTCCATCGCGGGAGTCAGCCTTTGTGTAATATCCTTTATATCAAGGTTTTTTGCCTTATGCGCCTGATCGGGTTTCACCGAGGAAAAATTGCCCGCAGCATGAAGTCGGGCATTTCCGTCATGGGCCTGATTTTCCACCATTGGAGATTCGGGCGTCGTTTGCACACGATAGCCATAGCCGCTCTTGTTGGGCTTGACGATAATGTCGATGTCAGCCTGCGCGTGTAGCGGGTGGCACCAGAGCGCATCGGTTATTTTGATGGGGAACTCGGCAACTGCGGCAGGCACCTGCTGCAGTAATGCATCAAGCGCAATTTCAAAATAGCCAACAGCTGGAAAAATCCCTTGATTCAATACCACATGATTAGTAAGAAGGGGATGATTGGGGGGGATTTGTATTTTTGTCATAAAGTATTTTTCAAAAAAATATACGTTAATAGAAATCTACTGTTAATTCTAATGCTCAATTTAGGCGATTTTTGTCGAGCATTATCGTGCAATCTCGAAAATTATGTTGCCCTGTTATTTTAGTTCTGTTGTTTTTTTACGGATTCAACCAAGTATTTTTGATGCCTTAGGATTTCCTGTATTGTCGCTACCGTGCTCGGGAAATACCTGTCGGCAGTTCAGCCTGCGGAACAGCGCGCCTGAATTGGGGGTAATCATTACTCACTGAGGTCTGGCTAAATGAGGAGGATGATACCTAACGCCTGCAACGTACTGATTTGTCGCGCCTGTAACCGGGTAGTCATTGTCTTCGTGCAATGTTAGCTGATGTTATGAAACACTTTCTCGATATTACGTATCCCTGATCAACAATGGCTGAGTATATTTTGTTGGTGTTTTTCTTTTTCAGATTTTACGGAGAGCGGCGACATCTGTCCTGCAAGGACAGCCACTCAAACGTCGCATTATGGGCTTGTCCCCCTAAGCGAAAACATGTCAAGTCATTCCGGTCTAGAGCCTATTCACCGGATTGATGAATAGGTTTTTATTGAAAACGCTTAAGAAAGCATTTCCACCAGCCCTGCACTGCCGTTGACTTTTACCTTATCGCCCGTTTTTAGTTTCATTGTCGCAAAACCAGTGCCGACAACCGCGGGAATACCTAATTCCCGTGCAATAATAGCGGCGTGGGAAAGTGGTGCGCCGATGTCGGTAATAATGGCGGCGGCACGGGGAAACAACGGTGTCCAGCCCACGTTGGTGAACGAGGTTACTAAAATTTCACCACTGATAAATTCGTCAATCTGTTCATGCGAGCAAAGCACGCGTACCGTCCCTTCAATTAGTCCGGTCGACCCGGCAAAGCCCTTGATGAGTTTATCGTTATCCGTCGAGTGTTGCCGGGGTTGCCGGGCGTTAAAGTAGTCTGTACGCCGTTCGGGGTCTTTGGCCCATTCAAAGGGCTCAATTTGACCTGTGATTAGATTGGGGACGGCAGGCAATTCACTATAGGCTTTGTAGGTTTCCTGCCTTGGTTTAATGTTCTCCAATACCGCCGTGTTACCCTGCATTAAACTGATGAGTTCATCTTTACGAAGATAGAACAGAGAATCCGCCGGTTGTTGGTTAATTTGGGCGGCTTTCTGGATGAATTTGCGCATAACCCAGGTTTGGCGGAAGCTCTCGGATTTAACCTGTTCCCGATTATGGGCGAAGCTACTTGCACTGGAAAAGAGCCGGCGCAATTTGCGGGTTTTTTTTGCCGGTAGCTGCTCCAGTGATTGCCATATGCGTTCCCGCTTTTGTTTTTGTTTAAGCAGCAATCCATCCAGGTCGGCGTCTCGCCACTGGGTCATTAATTTGTTGATCCAATTGGGATCCTCTGCCGTTCTTGGCGCGGCATACTCTGCTTCGTCGGGGCCTCGATGGCCGTATTGACGCACAAATTGCGCCTGGGTGATTTCGCCTTTAACGACTGCCGCAATGCCCATTAATGGACCCATGCTTTGCAGTTGTTGTGTGTCGCCAATCAGGCCGGACAACATGATTTCAGTATCGTCCGCTGCTAGAACGGTAGATAACGCGGGTTTTAATTTATACTGATGTTGAGAAAACTGGTGACTGACAATACCCACGATGGCAAACGTTTTAAATACGACGGCTTCAATGTCGGTTAATTCCTTAAGCAAATCCTCATTTGTCTGGCATTGTTCAATCGTTTTGAATTTTTCATCACACCATGCCGGACATTCTTCGTCTAACCATTTTAAAAAGCGTTTGAGGGTAAATAGGTGTTTCATCGCAAAACCAATTTGCCCGGTAAGAAAACCGGTAACCTCTGGCCAGCTGACTTTTACCTCGGGAATTTCAACATAGTCCGGTATTTCTCCCAAAAATAAATTAAAGCTATCAATAATGGCTTGTCTGCTTTTCCCCAGTTTTCGCTGGATAGCGAAAAAAAGGCCGATATTCAGGTAGCATCGACCCGCGATTAAACCCTCCATTGAGTGCTTGCCGACTGACCCGATGGATCGTTTAATGGTTTCCTGGTACACGGACCAGGTAAAAGGGGTGATGACGTTGCCAAACACTTCCCCTACATTGGTGTTACACCAAAGGTAGTCGCCTTTTAACGAGTCGTTCCAAATCTCCGGTGGAGGGGGGGATTTGGTTCCGCTGCTGGACGGGTTGCCAGTAGGGGGCAGGTTGGTAATAGGACGGCTTTGGAGGATGTAAAGTGTGTCGCGCTCAACGGCCCACTCAATGTCCTGAGGGCCATTTAGTTCGTTGACCAGCTTGTTCGCCAGCTGAAATAAATCCTGGTGAAACGGTTTAAAATGTTCGGGACCGTCGTAGGCCCCGGTGGGTGAATACAGGGTGAATGCTTCGCCATTTATTTCGCCGGCAACCAGTTTGTCGCCCAGCCCTTCGGTGAGGTTACCTTGCATGATGTCCGGGTTGTTGGAAATCGGGTCGGTGGTAAACAATACGCCGGCATAACGCGGCGCGAGCATTTGTTGTACCAGGACGGCCATGGTTTGATTGTTTGAAGCATGCTGGGTGTTGGTGTTGGTGCTGTTGAGGGCGTCGGCATAGTGTTTAACCCGCTCACTTTTGCTGGAAGCAAATACCTGCGCAATGGCATCAAAAAACGCATCCTCTGAACCTACGTTCAGCACGGTTTCGAATTCGCCAGCGTAAGACGCGTTGGCGGAGTCTTCTGCCAACGCCGACGAACGTACCGCGACGCCAGCTTTGGCAGATACGGTAGTGGCATTTGAATTAATCAGTTGATGGTAGTAAGTCAGCAGCTGTTCTCTGGCGTTCTCCATCAAACCATTATCATCAAATGCGGTGCACAGAATGATAAATCCATTGGGAACGGGGTAACTGGCCTGATACAGTTTGGCGAGTGTGGCACCTTTGCCGCCCGCGCTTGGGCCATGTTGTTGTTCAGAAAATTGATCAAATGTGCACAGCATGGATTGCCTCGCAATAAATTAATTGGAAGTAAATGAGCATTTAAGGACCATTCACAAAACAACACCTGGTGTTAACGTGTCATTGTCCTAATTTGCCGTGCTTTTAAGATTCTATACCCAAAGCGATTGAGATTTAGGTGTTTAGAGTGCGATCATTTTTGTTTACAGCTAGACGCGACGACGCAGCATAGCCATTCTATGTAAGGAGAAGCAACGACGCTGTGGACAAAAAGGGGCGTGCTATAACGCCTAAATCTCAATCGCTTTGGGTATATGATAGAACCTGACGTCATTTCGTTTGCATTCTCACTGCGGAACTAATCCAGGCATTTAGATGCTTTTTTGTTGTTTGGCTTAATGGCTGCCGCCGCCGCGCGTCCATTTTTTTTATCGTCGCGTTCGCCGGTTTGCAGTTTCCACAAAACGGCGTAACCCCCATCCAATGCCAGCAGTTCCTCATGGGTTCCCTGTTCTTCAACCCGCCCATTATCCAGCAGGTAAATCTGGTCTACTTGTCGGATAGTCGACATACGATGAGCAATGATAATGGTGGTTCGTCCTTTTGATATACGCTCAATGGACCGTTGAATGGCCCCCTCGGTTTCGTTGTCCACGGAGGAGGTTGCTTCGTCCATAATTAAAATAGGCGGGTCTTTCAGTACCGCCCGGGCGATTGAAATTCGTTGTTTTTGTCCACCGGAAAGTTTTAGACCCCGTTCGCCGATGCTGGCGTCAAAGCCTTTTGGCAGTTTGAGTATAAATTCCAGGGCTTCTGCAGCCTCGGCAGCGGCGATAACGTCTTCTCGTGTCGCCTCCGGGCGCCCGTAAAGGATGTTATCGTAAACGGTTCCTTCAAACAGAAAAACATCCTGGCTGACCAGGCCGATTGATTTTCGCAGGTCAATGAGATCTAAATCGCGAATGTTGTGGCCATCCAACAGTACCTGACCGTCATCTACCTCGTAAAATCGTAGTAGTAATTTCAATAAGGTGGATTTACCCAGTCCGGTGGCGCCCACCAGGGCAACAGTATGGTGCGCTGGAATATGCAGGTCAAAGCCGTCAAAGATTTTATGGGATTCCCGGTAGGTAAACGAAATATTATCAAAATGAATTTCACCACGAACGGTTTCCAGTGGCAGTTCTTGTGTGCCATTGATAATTTCGGGTTGGGTTGCCATTAAATCGGATAAACGTTTGGCCTACGCTTTGGCATTCTGGTAAAGGTCGTATTCTCGATCGATACCGCGCATGGAGTAGGTTACTTCAGGCACCAGGAAGTTTTGCAGCATAAAAATCGGGGTGGTCATGGCTCCCTGTAGCACTTGATA